>Ga0118677_10015151_pt1 | contig 10748 bp, 9 predicted proteins | sample AliMusrvi5mmetaG_FD_86154 | JGI IMG/M metagenome (GOLD analysis project Ga0118677, IMG submission 86154)
AACCGGATTGGTCCGACAAAAAAAATGGTTTGCTTCCCGGATTGGACAATCTCCGGAGTTCCTGTCGTCAGGAAATTTCTCACAAGCAATTTGATGATATTGATATGTCCAATTTAAATTTAAACAAACCAACACTTCAAGCAAATTTAATTTGACCTACATTTTTATTTCTCACAATTTGAGGGTGGTTAAGAAGTTTGGTGATAGAATAGCGGTAATGCATCAAGGGAAAATCATTGAATTTGGCTCTTTAAATGAAATTTTCCATCAGCCACAGCAATCGTATACTCAACAATTACTTAAGGCAGCCTTTGAATATCGTTTATGAGTGAAAAATTCTGGCAGAGATTAAATTATATTTCTGGCATGCTCGCCATTGGGGTCGTGTTTAGTTTTACGGCATTTTTAGCCAGCCTTGAGATTAAAGATTTAGATTTATGGCTGCATCTGAAGATGGGCCAATATATTAGTGAAACCAAGCTTGTCCCATCAAGCGATATTCTTTCCTGTTCCATTTCCGGTAAACCATGGGTCAATCATGAGTGGTTATTTCAGGTCGTTGTCTATCAGGTATGGCATCATTTTGGGTTTGATGGCCTGATCAACATGCAAATTATCGTCGTGTTTCTGACGTTTTTATTGCTGCTTTTCCTTGGTTACAATAAGGACCGGCAGTTTCTGACCGCCTTTACCTTGCTAATAGTGCTTTATATTTATCAGACCCGTTTTACCATTCGCCCTGATATTTATTCGCTTTTATTTTTTGTCGGCTTTATATTTACTCTGTCTTGGTTTATCAATCGTAAATGGTCCGTGTGGGTGCTGGTTATTATCCAAGTGCTTTGGGCCAATATGCACGGCTATTTCTTTTTTGGGCCGGTCATAGTTTTAATCGGAATGTGTTCGGAATTTTTAAAACGCCGGGTGCCTTTGCCTTCCCAATGGAACCAGATTGGACGACTGACCGATGAAGAATATTCCCGCTTAAAAGTCCTTTTTCCTTTATTGCTATTGGCGTGTTGTATTAATCCTTTGACTTTTAAAGGGGCGTGGTATCCGCTGGGAGTGCTCTTTGGATTAGGCCACGATGGCGCTAGGATTTTCTTTACGCACATCACCGAATTACAGAGACCTATTACGGCGGCAACGCTTTGGACAAATCAAAATGGGCCATTTAAAGCCATGATTGTATTATCGGGGGTCAGTTTTATATTTAATCGTCGTCAAATAGATATCAGCGCAATATTTCTATGGATTTTTTTCTTATTGTTTGCCCTAGTGGCTATTCGTAATATGGTTTTCTTCGCGGTCGCGGCTTATTTGGTGTTTATGGCCAATGTGACTACCATCAATTGGCAGACGATTGTCCCTTTTCGATTTTCCCATAACAAATTTAAATATGTCACTGGTATTCTGCTTAAAGGTGTTCTTATTTTTTGGATTATTGATTTTGGGACAAGATTAGCCGCTAACGGTTATTTTGATTTTGATACGTATAATCGTAAAAGTGAATTTTGGGGGGTGTCTAAACGGTCTTTTCCCTACCATGCTGTTGATTTCTTAGTTAAGAACGAAGTTAAAGGAAATTTCTTTAACGATTTTAATTCAGGGGCCTACCTGATTGGTCGATGCTTCCCTAATATTAAAGTTTATATGGATGGACGCACGGAAGAGTATGGGGGAGACTTTTTTGAACAGCATTACCAGAAGATTTGGCATGAGGGCAGCCAAAAAATATTTTTAAGTGACGCGTCTAAATATAATATCACCGGGGCATTTCTAAATAATAACAATCAATTGATTCCTCCTAAGGTCCTTAAAATGTTTTATGGATTGCCAGATTGGAAAATTGTTTATTTTGATTATGATGCCGTGATTTTTGTGAAAAATACGCCTTTAAATAAGCCTTTGATTGATAAGTTCGCGATTGACCTTAAGAAATGGGAGTCAAAGCCCGTTGATTTGCTAAGACTAGGGACTAAACGCATGGAACCTTTTCCTATCACGGATAGAGCGTATCTTTTAGAGACCTTGGGGCTATATGATTCGGTACTTAAAGAACTTCAAGAGGCTCTTAAAATATCACCGGATGATTTTGATTCCTATAAGCTTTTAGGGGAAACCTATGGCCTTAAAGGGGATCAGCAACGAGCATTTGAGAATTTTCGTCTTGCCACGGTACTTAGGCCCTATGATACTGCCGTACGGATTAATTTAGCCAAAGCCTATGAGAATTTAAAAGATTATCGAGGGGCCATAGGCCAATATGAACGTTTATTAGAAATGGATTGTAAGACTGCGAAGGTTTATTATGGCTTTAGTCGAAGCTATGCTCTTTTGGGTCAAGAGCCTATGGCATTAAGGTTCTTGAGTAAGGCTAAAGGATTGGATCCGGAAGATAAGGTTGATGTTCAGAGAATTCATGATATTATTGAAAAGAATAAAAAGCCGAAGAAAGAAATACTTTCAGTTTCTGCTCTAAAAAACAAGTTAAATGCGATGGTCAAAAACAAATGATTTAAAGGAAATTCTAAGATATGCGTGACGTTTTAACATTTATTTTGGCTGGCGGCAAGGGAGAACGTTTAGATCCATTGACCCGTGACCGGGCCAAACCCGCGGTCCCTTTTGGAGGGATTTATCGAATTGTTGATTTTACGCTTTCGAATTGCGTTAACTCAGGTCTGCGTCGGATTTTTCTTTTAACCCAATACAAATCTTTTTCGCTTCAGCGGCATATCCTCGAGGGATGGAACATTTATTCCAATCAACTAGGAGAATTTATTGATGTCATTCCTGCTCAACAACGCCTTTCCATGGATTGGTATCGTGGGACTGCGGATGCTATTTATCAAAACCTAAATGTGATTCAAGATTATGAACCCAAGTTGGTTTTGATCCTGGCTGGCGACCACGTTTATAAAATGGATTATCGTAAATTGATTGAGTACCACCTTAATAAAGGCGCGGACATGACGGTGTCCTGCTTGCAGATGCCTAAATCGGAAGCTGTTAATTTTGGCGTAGTGGAAGTGGACAAAGACAATATGGTCGTAGGATTTCAAGAAAAGCCCCAGGATCCTAAAACAATACCAACAGCCCCTCAGTCGATTTTTGGTTCTATGGGGATTTATTTATTTAACGTTGAGGTCCTAAAGAACGAATTAAAGATAGATGCTGCTAAAACGGCTTCGGACCATGATTTTGGGAAGAACATCATCCCACAAATGGTCCATAAGAAGCTTAAAGTGTTTGCGTATGATTTCGCGATTGAAAATGACCATTCGACCTATTGGCGGGACATTGGGACCCGAGACGCGTATTATCAAGCCAACATGGATTTAGTGGGTGAAGACCCGAAATTTAACCTTTATGAAAAGATTTGGCCGCTTCGGACCTACCATCATCAATACCCGCCGATCCGTGTTATGAGCGTTGGAAACAACCATGGAAGCATTATTAATTCTTTGGTAGGTGGCGGAGGGGTTGTTGAAGGAGGCCAGGTGGAGCATTCTGTGCTGTCTTCTAATGTGTATATTAAGAATAAGTCGAAGGTCTTAAACTCAGTTTTAATGGAGGGGGTTGTCGTCGGAGAGGGAGTTCAGGTCCAAAACGCCATCATTGATAAAGAAGTTGTTATTCCTGCCCGCACTAAAATTGGTTTTGACCCATCCTTAGATCGCCAGCGTTTTGTGCTGACAAAATCTGGCATAGTTATTGTTGCTAAAAAGACATCCTTGTGATATTTTATGCGCCATGATTATTCAACCTAAAATCCGCGGATTCATTTGCATAACGGCCCATCCTATGGGTTGCGCTGCTCATGTCCAAGAACAAATCAATTATATACAATCCAAAAGTCCTATTGTTGGGGGCCCTAAGAAAGTTTTAGTTATTGGTTCTTCAACAGGTTATGGCTTGGCCTCTCGTATTACTGCCGCTTTCGGTTGTTCTGCTGCGACCATGGGTGTGTTTTTTGAAAGGCCATCTGATGGCGTACGGACGGCGACAGCAGGTTGGTATAATTCCGCGGCCTTTGAAGCTGAAGCTAAGAAAGCCGGTTTATATACCAGAAGTTTTAATGGTGATGCGTTCTCTGATGAAATGCGTCGAGATGTTTGCAAGGCGATTAAGGAAGATTGGGGACAAGCCGATTGCGTTATTTATTCGTTAGCTTCTCCCAGGCGTGTAGATCCCAAAACGGGCTATATTTACAAATCAGCCATTAAGCCAAAGGGTTCCTCGTACCAGAATAAGACCATAGATTTTGAGAATACTCAAGTCATCCCAATTCTTTTGGAGTCTGCCAATGATCAAGAAATTATGGAAACCGTCAAAGTCATGGGGGGAGAAGATTGGCAATTGTGGATTGATGCCTTGATGAGTCAGAATTTGCTGGCCCCCAAAGCGATGACAGTCGCTTATTCATATATCGGTCCCGATGTGACTAAGCCTGTGTACCGCAATGGTACCTTGGGTGCGGCCAAAGACCATCTTGAATCGACGGCCCAAGCGCTTGATCAATTAATGCAGAAACATGGAGGACGGGCTCTGGTGTCTGTTAATAAAGCCCTTGTCACTCAGAGTTCTTCAGCGATTCCTTTTATCCCATTATATTTTGTGATTTTGATGAAGGTCATGAAAGAAAAAGGTCTTAATGAATATTGTATTCATCAAATGTATCGTCTTTTTTCTGAGCGTTTGTTCAATCAGAGACCTTTCTCTCAAATTCCTGTTGATGATAAGGGGCGTGTGCGTATAGATGATTGGGAAATGCGAAGCGATGTCCAAGAAGAAGTCAGACATCTCTGGGAACAGGTCGATAGCGGGAACCTTCCTAAAATAGCGGACATTCAGGGGTATAATGACGATTTTTTAAGATTATTTGGCTTTGGTTTTAAAAATGTCGACTATAACGCAGACGTTAATCCCGAAGTGTCTTTATAAGAAATTTGGTTTTGCTTTAGAAATATTGTTTATTTTCTTGTCTTTTGTGTTATCATTTGTTAAAAATTTTTGATTGTTTTATTTGATAGTGGGCCGTTGTCCCCGCTAAGGGTTTTAAAGATCCTTTAATTTTTAGGAGGGACAATGATCGATTATCTTCTTACCGAACAACAAGTCATGATTCGTGATTTGTGCCGTCAAATTACGGATGAAAAAATCCGTCCTGCCGCGGCTGAATATGACAAAAGTGAGAAATTCCCCTGGGACATCGTAAAAGTTATTGCTCAAGCTGATCTTTTTGGTATTTATATTGAAGAGAAGTACGGCGGGATGGGCGGTGGTGTTTTTGAGTTATGCCTGGCCACTGAAGAGTTCTCCAAGGGATGCGCGGGTATTGCGCTTTGTTATTCGGCGACAGCGTTGGGGGTCTATCCGCTGATATTATTTGGTAATGAGGAACAAAAACAAAAACACCTTCCTTCTCTAGCCAAAGGGGAGAAGCTGGCCGCTTTCGGTTTAACAGAGGCTGCTGCCGGATCTGACGCTAGTGCTCTGCAAACAACAGCTGAGAAACAGGGAGATCATTATATTCTTAATGGAGTCAAACATTTTATTACCAATGGTGGTGACGCGGAAATTTATACGATCATTGCCATGACGGATAAAACCAAAGGCGCGCGTGGGGCCAGTCTTTTTCTTGTTGAAAAAGGGACCCCTGGATTTACCTTTGGTAAAAAGGAAGACAAGATGGGCATCCGCGCCTCTTCCACGAGAGAATTGATTTTTAACAATTGTAAAATTCCTAAAGAAAATCTTTTGGGTAAAGAAGGAATGGGATTTATCGCCGCTATGAGGACATTTGATAAGTCTAGACCCGGAATCGGTGCCCAGGCCCTTGGTATTGCCCAGGGGGCGCTTGATGAAGCCCTTAAGTATGCCAAACAAAGAAAGCAATTTGAAAAGGCTATTTCCAGCTTCCAGGGTATCCAATGGATGCTGGCGGATATGGCCACTGAGGTTGAGGCGGCCCGGGCGTTGGTATATGCTTCAGCGCGAGAAGTGGATGCTGGAAAGAAAGACGTTGGCCCTCATTCAGCCATGGCAAAAATGTATGCTTCTGATGTGGCCATGAAGGTGACGGTGGACGCCGTCCAGATTTTCGGCGGTTATGGTTATATGAGAGAATATCCGGCTGAGAAATACATGCGGGATGCCAAAATTACACAAATTTACGAAGGGACAAATCAGATTCAGCGCAATATTATTGCCGCTGGCCTGATCAAAGATAGCGTACGATGAACATCATTGTCTGTATAAAACAAGTTCCTGATATCGCTGATATTAAAATCGACCCAGTGACGAAAAATCTTATTCGGGAAGGTGTCAAATCTATCATCAATCCTTTCGATATGTATGCCATCGAGGAGGGTTTGAGGATTAAAGAAAAGTTTGGTGGTAAGCTAGTGGCTCTTACCATGGGGCCGCCTCAGGCCGAATCGGCTTTAAGAGAAGCCATTTCTTTAGGCTGTGATGAGGCTATTCTTATCAGCGACCGAGCATTTGCCGGCGCAGACACTTTAGCCACCAGTTATGCGTTATCCCGGGCGGTTGAGAAGATTAAAGATTATGATATTATTTTATGCGGGAAACAGGCCATTGACGGTGATACCGCCCAGGTGGGGCCGGGAATTGCTTCTACTCTGGATATTTCCCAAATTACTAATGTGCGCAAAATTAGAGAGATTAAAGATAACCATATTATTGCGGAACGTATGACCGAACATGGATATGAGGTTTTTCAAGTCCAACTGCCTTGTCTTATGACGGTGGTTAAGGACATTAATGTGCCTCGCTTGCCGTCTTTAAAAGGGAAGATGAAAGCCAAGAGCGCCCTTGTCACAGTTTGGAAGGCAGCTGATATAGCGGCAGAAGAGAACCGTATCGGCCTTAAAGGGTCTCCGACGGAAGTTTGGAAGGTCTTTACCCCGCCGGCAAGACCTCAGGGAAAAGTTTTTGAAGGTGAAGCTAAAGCGGCTGTTGATCAACTTGTGGATTCTCTTAAAGGATTGATGCAATGAGCGGGATTACTGTTTATAAAGATAAATGTACCGGTTGCGCGATGTGTGCCAAAGCCTGTCCTTTTAATGCCATCACCATGGTCGATGCTAAAGCGGTCATTGATTTGGATAAATGTACGCTGTGCTCCTCCTGCGTCGAGGCCTGCCGGAAATTTGGGGCTATTCAACTTGTTCGCGAGTCAACCCGCACTGTTGATATGGAGAAATACAAAGGGGTTTGGGTTTTTGCTGAACAGAGAAAAGGGGTCATTCAGTCTGTCACTTATGAACTTTTAGCCAAGGCCAGAGAACTGGCTGATAAGCTTGGCGTGGATGTTGCCTGTCTTTTGTTAGGGAATCAAGTCAAAGACAAGGCCCAGGAACTGATCCATCGCGGTGCTGATAAGGCTTATGTTGTTGATGATCCTAAACTTGAATATTTGCTGGAAGAGCCCTATGCGCGTATCGTGTCCAATCTGATTAGAAAACATCGACCAGAGATTCTTTTATGCCCGGCAACATCGCTGGGAAGGTCTTTGATCTCAAGAGTGGCGGTTCAATTACGCGTGGGTCTTACTGCGGATTGCACCGGGCTGGATATCAATCCAGAAGACCGCTGCCTTTTGCAGACCAGGCCAGCTTTCGGCGGTAATATCATGGCCACCATTCTTTCAAAATACCACCGCCCCCAGATGGCTACGGTCAGGCATAAAGTCATGAAAGAGGCCCAGGCTGATCCTCAAAGAATTGGGGAAGTGGAAGTTGTGGAGTTTGATAAATCATTTTTTATTTCAAGGGCCAAGGTTCTGGAAGTGGTTGATGAAGTTTCTTCGACGGTCAATATTACAGATGCCAATGTGATTATTTCCGGCGGGCGAGGAATGGGCAAAGCGGAAAACTTTAAATTGCTTGAGGATCTGGCAAAAGTGCTTAATGGATCTGTAGGCGCAACCCGTGCCGCTGTTGACGAGGGCTGGATGCCTTATTCCCATCAAGTCGGGCAGACAGGGAAAACAGTTTGTCCAAAAATTTATATCGCCTGCGGTATTTCTGGTCAGATCCAGCATCTAGTTGGGATGCAGTCCTCGGATACTATTATTGCCATAAATAAAGATGCCTCCGCCCCTATTTTTAAAGTTGCTAATTATGGAATTGTTGGCGACGTCTTTGAAGTTGTACCTCTTTTAACAAAACGGTTTCAAGAAGTTCTGTAATTGCCTAAGCCCTTGTCATAATCTTACAAAGGATAAAATGATATGAGTAATGACAATTTAATTGAAACGGATGTCTTGGTTATTGGTGCTGGGCCTGCGGGGTTGGCGTTTGCCATTCATTACGCTGACCTTATAAAGAAGAACAACCTTGCTTTAAGTGTTTTAGTTCTTGAAAAAGCCGCATCTTTAGGAAATCACACTCTTTCCGGCGCTGTAATGAATTTAAAAACAATCAAAGAGCTCCTCCCAGAAGTTGACCTCAAAAGTATTCCGACAGCAACAGAGGTCAAGAGAGAGGAAATTTTATTTTTGACCAAGAACAGCGCGTTTGCCTTACCTTTTCATCCTAAGGTCATGTCGAATAAGGGGAATCATATTTTATCTTTAGGTGCCATGGTACGTTGGCTGGGGGGTATTGCCGAACAAAAGGGGGTTGAGATATTTGCTGGAGTCGCGGGGTACGAACCTATTTTTGACAACGGCAAGTTGGTGGGTGTTTTAACTGGAGCCTCTGGGTTAGACCATACAGGCGCGCCTATGGCGAATTACCAGCCCCCCACGGAGGTTAGGGCCAAGATTGTCATTTTAGCGGAAGGTTCTAGAGGACATTTAACGAAAAGGTTGATTGAGAAATTTAATTTAGCCCAAGGGAAAAACCCTCAGGTTTATTCCTTAGGTGTCAAAGAAATTTGGGAAGTCCCTGAAGGATCTTTTGGCGCAGGAGAGATTATCCATAGTCTCGGGTTTCCACTTGCCGCCGACCAATTTGGGGGAGGATTTGTTTACGGTTTAAGCAAGACTCAGGTGGCTATTGGTTTTTGTTCTGGCCTTGATTATTCAAATCCCGATTTTGATCCTCACGGAGCATTACAGATGTATAAAACCCATCCGCGCATCGCCGTAATTATCAAGAATGGAAAGCTCCTTAAGTATGGAGCAAAGAATATCCCGGAAGGCGGGTTATTTTCTTTGCCGCGATTATACCATGACAATTTTATGATTATTGGTGATGCCGCCGGCTTTGTCGCTATGCCGAGCTTGAAAGGCATTCATTTAAGTATCAAGGCGGCCATGACCGCAGCCCACGCGGCCTTTACTGCCATCCAAAAAGGGGACACTTCGGCGCAACAGTTGGAGCTTTATGAAAATTTATTTAAGCAGACAACCCAATATTCTGAACTCTACGCGGCCAGGAATTTCCGTCAATGTTTTACATCAAATTTATATACCGGTTTCTTGAAATTTGGCATTAATCAAATGACCGCGGGACGAGGCATATCATTAAGTGGCCAATTACCCATTGCAGCTGATTATAAACAGTGTAAGCTAACAGCAAAGCAAAACCGTTTAGCTGAATATATTTTTGATGGTAAGTCAACTTTCGATAAAGAAGCCGATGTCTTTTATTCGGGGACTAAACATGACGAGGAACAGCCGTGTCATATTCTTCTATCGAGCACGGATATCTGCGGGGAGTGTATAGAGAAATATCAAGCCCCTTGTCAGCATTTTTGTCCTGCCAAGGTGTTTGAATTAACGCTTGATGCCCAAACAAAGAAACAAAAAATCGCCTTGCATCCATCTAACTGCATTCATTGTAAAACCTGTGATATCAAAGACCCTTTCCAGAATGTGACATGGGTGCCCCCTTACGGCGCTGATGGCCCTCAGTATGACAATATGTGAGGCAAAAGTTTGATGAAGGATCCAAGACTATAGATAAATCATCCAAGGCTATAGATGGAGCATCCAAGGCTATAGATGAAGCCTCCAAGACTGTAGATAAATTGCCCAAGGCTATAGATGAAGCTCCAAATTTCTAGAATTTCTAGAATTTTTAGAGTTTATTTGGGTGATAATATGGTATACTTTAGACGGTGTTAAGATTTTATTCTAATGTTTGCTTGTTGAGAATTGTTAGCTTTTTATTAACTGGATTCATATAATAAAGGGGGATAAGCACATGAAAAAGATATTGATGAGTTTGTTGGTTATGGCAATTATGGTGTCAGGGGTAACGTTTGTACCAACGAAATCCGATGCTGTTGCTCCTATGTGTATTACAATCCCTCTTTCAGTGCTATTAGCAGTTGGAGCTTCAGGAGTTGCGGGTCAAGATGTAGCAGATTATTGTAAAGCGGCAAACAGTGTAATAAATTATTTACCGAATAAAATGGTCCAATGTTGTAAATCGGCAGCAACCTCTGTAGTTAATGCTGTAGCTAGTAGTGCTCCACTTTACAGTCCTGAGTGCATAGCCTATTGCCAAAAACAGTCAGATGGTAAGGGAGGTCCTTACAACGTGTGTTTATCCACGGCTGCGATATGCAAATCATCAACAGCGGCACAGTAAATAGGAAGAAGATTCATGACGGACAGTACTGTTTCAGATTATTCAGATTATCGATTGGTGAATTGTAATCCAAAGTCGGACAATTTCAAAGCTCCTTAATTCTGTTAATTTGTAAGTTTTCCTTAGCCACTTGATTGGCTGATTTATATCCCAACCGTTTTCTAGGATAATTATTCA
>Ga0118677_10015153_pt1 | contig 10747 bp, 9 predicted proteins | sample AliMusrvi5mmetaG_FD_86154 | JGI IMG/M metagenome (GOLD analysis project Ga0118677, IMG submission 86154)
CTGTACTCCTGCCAAGCCGTCTTCACCTTGGCGGCGAGGGGCCGTGGCCGCTCGCATCACGACGACATCAAACCGGTCACGCTGACCGCCACGACCCCGGCGCCGAGCACCGGCGATACCTTGACGGTGATCGACGTCATCCAGGAAGCCGAGGTCGGCTCTCTGCCGTGGCTCGAAGATCTCAGCCACGTGGTGATGTGCATCGCCATGGGCTTCATGCTCATCTTGATGGTCTGAACACAGCAGAAATTGCTGCTGGTCAGACTTCGGTGAGGGCTGCCCTGAGGGCGGCTCGCTCGTCGGCGGAGAGAGTCCTCACGAACTCCTGGAGCACCTCGGCGGCATCGGCGCTTGAACCCATCGCTTGGCGCATCAAGACGGCAGCCCGGGCGTCGGGCGTGCCGATAGGGGTGAAGTTGATCCGGCCACCCACCTTGCGTCGTTCCACGAGCCCCTTGCCGACCAGGCGGTCGAGGATGGTAGCGACGGTCGTATAGGCGCTGTTCGGGAGCTCGTCCGCCACCTGGCGACCGGTGACCTCCTCGCCGCCGTGGTACCAGAGGATCCCCATCACCTCGTTCTCGAGCTCGCCGAGCTTGGCCGTGCCGCATTGGCAGTCGGTGCAGCCGCAAGGATCGCAGGTGCACATGGGGTTGCCGCAGCTTCCTTGTGCCATGGTCTCTCCCTCCTCGTTCACACACCGGACCGTTCGCGGCACCCTAGCGTCGAGCGCTCGGCCATCGCCGAGGTGCGCCCAATCAGCTGGCGCTGGCGTCCTGGCCGCAGGTACACGGGTCACAGGTGCAGTTGGTGCAGGTGCAGTTGGGGTTGGCGCACGAGGTGGTCGTGTCGCCACAGCTGCAGTCCACGCAGGTGCACGGGTCGCAGGTGCAGTTCGGGTTTTCGCAGGTCGTGGTCTGTGTCATCGGGTGTCGCCCTTCGCTCGTGCGGCCCCGCAGGTTGCCGGCCGCGCTCTCCACGCTACATATACCCCATAAGGGTATCAAGTCACCCCGGCGGATTCTTAGGAGCGCACCAGCCGCGAGATCGCTGCGGTCGCCTCGTCGATCTTGGCCTGGGCCTCTGGCCCGCCGGCGTCGATGGCTTCAGCCACACATGAGCTCAGGTGATCGCTGAGCAGCTCGAGCGCCACTGCCTGGAGCGCCTTGGTGGCCGCTGAAACCTGGGTGATGACATCGATGCAGTAGCGATCATCCTCGATCATCTGCTGGATCCCTCGCACCTGGCCCTCGACCCGTCGGAGTCGCTTTCCCAGCCGTTCCTTGTCGTGCCGCTCGGTCTCCATCTTCCCTCCAGCGTCGAGATACCCCACCACGGTACCGTGAGGGGGCCGAGCCGCCCGCACGGCGAGCACAGCGGCTCGCCGTGCTCAGTGCCAGTAGGTCCAGGCGATGGCGAAGGTCAGCGAGTTCGTGGCGATGTGAGCCAAGACTGGGGCGAGGAGGCTGCCGGACTTGACCCGGAGCCACCCGAAGCCGACGCCGGCCACCGTGGTGGCCAACACGGTGCCGATGACCGCACCGACTGCGATGCCACCGCTCGGGGTGTGGAGCACGCCCTTGATGTGCCAGAGGCCGAAGAGCACCGCCATCACGCTGATCGCACACGGGGTCGAGAGCCGGCGGCTCAGCAGGCCGAGCAACGTGCCCCGGAAGGCGAGCTCCTCGAGCACGACGGTGCCAAAGGGGATGGCGACTACGACCTCGAACACCATGGTGGCCACACCGACGTGGACCCGGCTGTCGTTCAAAGCCGAGGAGGTTGCCGGCAGGGCGCCGCCGATGAGCAGCACCACGCCGACGATGGCGAACACCGTGCCGCCGTAGGCCAGACCGCTCAGCAGGCGGCTGCGCTCAAGTCCGAAGCCTCGCAAGCGAAGGCCACCCAAGAGGCCGAGGCCGCCGAACACCACCGCCATGGCGAGGCTGGCGGGGATCCCGTAGCGCTCGGGGACCAACGACGAGCGCGAGATGTTCCATGAGGCCAAGACGACGATGGTGGCGCCAAGGGCGATGAGATCACGATTCGCGGACCACCACGACGAGCTGCTGGCGTGCTCGTCGCCAGGTTGGTCTGCCTCGGTCACCTCAGTTGGCGCCCAGGCCATGGAGAGCCACCATGGCGGCCGAGAGCCGAGCGGTGTCGGCTGCGGTCCAGCCGGCTGGGGTCGCCACGGAGTTCACGGCCTGGGCCCACGCATCGTTGTAGTTGTGGCCATGGCCGGCTGGCGTCGAGAACCCCTCCATGAGGTCGCCGGTCGTCTGGAGGAAGGTCACGATCGGGAACCACGAGACCGATGACGGGATGTCTGACCCGTGCGGATGCTCGCTGATCCATGCCGGCGGCCAGTAGATGGCCGAGGTGCTCCACCAGGTCACCGGGTCTGAGGGGTGCTGGAGGTAGACGATGCGCGATCGGCCCGACGCGGCGGTGGGCAGCTCCCCTGGCGAGTTGGCGAAGACCACCTGGGACCCATCGCCATAGGTCGGTCGCCAGACCGGCGAACCTGGATTGCGGGCTGCGGTGACCTGGTGCCAGATGGGGTTGGTGGTCGTCGGTCCGACCCACAAGATGCCGTCGGCGTGTGCGGTGGCATCGTCGACCGAGCCGGCAGCGGTGGCGCCGAGGTAGGTGTCCTCAGAGCCGAGCGACCCGAGGCTCTCGCCGAAGAGGATGAGCTTCGGCCGCTCGCCTGCCGGGAGGGCCGACCACTCGGCGTAGACCGCCCGGTTGAGCGCGGTGCCCGCTTGGGCGGCGGTGTCTCGATCCGTCAGGAAGGCGATCCAGGAGGGCAGGTACGAGTACTGCATCGAGACCATGGCGGTGTCGCCGTGCCACTCGTACTCGAACGCCGAGGAGGTGATCGGGTTGATCCAGCCAGAGCCGGTGGCGGTCGCCACCACGAGGACCTTGCGCTTGAAGCCTCCGGCCCGGGCGAGGTCCTCGACGGCGAGCTTGGCCCGGGCGTCGACGTTCGAGGCGCTGGCCAGGCCTGCATAGGCGCGGATGGGCTGCATCACCGGGACATTCGCGCCGGCGAAGGCCTGGAGCTCAGCCTGCGTCGAGGTGCGAGAGACCCAGTTGCGGCCTTGGAGGCCGAGCGTGCTCCACGCCACCAGCGACCCTGGGCCACCGGAGATGTCGGAGGAGGTCGGCTGGTGGGCGCCGGGCTCGGTGGTCGAGTCGCCCGCCTCGAAGGCGGCGCTGGCCCGCCCGAGGAAGGCGTCGACCACCAGCTTGTTGCCGAGGCCGATGGCCACGAACGCCACGACCACCACCATGATCACGTGCGCCACGGGCCTCGGGAGGTGGCGGCTGAGCAGCCGGTCGAGCCACCCGACGCCAGCGGCGATCAGGCGGGCGATGATGCCGATGATCACCACGACGAGCGCGGTCACCAGCAGCATCACTGGGACCTCGGTCCAGCTGATGTGGGGCATCGAGACCTCGATGCGCTGGTCGTTCTGCCAGCGCAGCCAGATCACTGACCCGCCGACGACTCCGATGATGCCGGCGACGAGGAACGCCCACCTCGCCCCTCGTCGGACCGCCGGCGAGGCTCCCGACCAGCCCAGGCGCCGGGCGATCAGCACGACGGCATGGATGGCGAGCCCGCCGATGCCGTAGCCGATCAGCAGGCACAGCCCACCGACGACGCCCTGGCTCAAGGGAGGGTGGGGGAGCAGGGTCGGCCTGAGCGACTCGAGCCAGAAGATGAAGCCCACGAAGAGCGCGCCGAGCGCGGGTGGCCGCCAGATCAGACGGCGTCGCTCGGCTGGCGGCTCATCGAGGCTGTGCGTCACGTCGGTGTCGGGCCGCTCATCGGGTGTCGTCATGAGCTCTGGCTCCTCGTGGTGGCGTCGTTGGCGGTGCCGGCGCTTTGCCCCGGTCTGTCCTCGAACACGGTCATCTCGCAACGAGCCTAGGAACGTGACAGGAGTCGGCCAGCGGATCCTTGATGGTGGAAGCGACGATCTCATGGCAGGGCCGTGGCAGGTCGCCGACTTCGTGGCGGAGGCGGTGGGATTTGAACCCACGGTGAGTTTCCCCACACACGATTTCCAATCGTGCCGATTCGGCCGCTCTCGCACGCCTCCATGCCCCGCTCGAAGCGAGGACACACGAGATTACAAGAGCCGAGGCCACCCACCCGTCCGGGGCGCGATCAGTCGAGGTCGGCCCGGATCTTCATCAGGCTCACGAACATGGCCGTGAGCGCCACCTGGCACCCACCCACGATCGCCACCACCGAGGGGATCAGCACGCGCATCTCGTGGGTGGTCACGAGGTTGCCGAAGCGGACTCGCCGCCACGACTGGAAGGTCGCCACGAGCCCGATGATCCCGAGTGCCACGAGGAGCAGCCCGACGAGGGCCCCTCGCTCGAAGGTGACGGCAGCCAGCTGGCGTCTCGTTCGCTCGTCCTGGGTCCGGTAGCCCTCGGTCAAGGCGAAGGATCGGGTGATGAAGTCGAACTGGAGCGCCTGGACGCCCACGATGAAGGCGCCAGCGGCCACCACCAGGCTGCCGGCTGAGAAGGTGACGCTGCCGATCTTGAGCGGACCGAGCGCCAGCACGATCCCCGCGATCAGCGAGGCGATGACGAGGACGAGTCCTGGGATCTGGAAGAGCCATCGAGGGCTGAAGAGCAGGAGGAACCGCAGGTGCCGCCAGCCGTCGTGCCAGCTGCGCAGGTGCGGGGGTCGGCTCCGGCCGTCTGGCCGCAGCGTGGTCGGGATCTCAGTGATCTCAAGACCCGCCAGCGCCGCCAGCACGATCATCTCGCTGGCGAACTCCATGCCCGTGGTCTGGAGGTTGAGGTCCAAGATCGCCTGGCGGTCGAAGGCCCGAAGTCCGCAGTGGAAGTCCTTGATCTTGAGGTGGAAGAAGAGGCGCCCGACGTAGGAGAGCACCGGGTTGCCGAGGTAGCGGTGCAGCGGTGGCATCGCGCCCGGCTCGATGCCGCCGGCGAACCGGTTCCCGATGACGAGGTCAGCGCCGTCTCGGAGCTGGTCGATGAAAGGACCGAGCGAGGAGAAGTCGTAGCTGCCGTCCGCGTCGGCCATGGCGACGTAGCGCCCTCGGGCGGCGGCGATGCCCCCTCGAAGGGCCGAGCCATAGCCAGGTTCGTCGATCACGACGACCCGAGCGCCGGCATCGATGGCGATGGCCCGGCTCTCGTCGCTGCTGCTGTTGTCGGCGATCAGCACCTCGCCTCGGATGCTGCTGCTGGACAAGAAGGCAAGCGCCTCGTCGATGCACGACGCCAGCGTCTCCGCCTCGTTGAGGCACGGCATGAGGATGGTCAGCTCGAGGAGACCCTGATCTTGTACTGGCGTCGTCACGGCGAACCCCTCAGTTGACCGTGGAGATGTTAGACCATGGTCCCCATGGTCCCCTTGTCGTCACAGCAATGGGGCGCGGCCTCGTGACGGCTCGCGCCCGGTGGCTTCTCGCCCTGTCGTCGGTCGGGATCGTCGCTGTCATCGCTCGGGTGATCGGGACCGTGCTGGCGCCTCAGGCCCTCTACTTCCCTGATTCGTGGTGCTACGTCATCACGAGGGCGGTGCGACCCTGTCCAGCGCACGAGCCCGCTATCAACGGCTTCTGGCGAATCTTCACGCTCGGCTCGCTCACCGAGGCGCACGTGCTGTGGGCACAGGCGATCCTCGGCGTAGCCACCGCGCTGCTCCTGACGTGGTGCCTGCTCCGGCTGTGCCGCTGGTGGCTGGCGATGCTCGCCGGGATGGTGTTCGCCATCCTGCCTCTCCAGATCTGGCTGGAGCGCTCGATGCTCACCGAGACCGTCGAGACGTTCTTCCTGGCGCTCTTCCTTGCCACCGCCTGCTCAGCGATCCGCGCCAGGCGACCAGCCCCGATCCTGGCCTGGACCGCCATCGCGGCGGCGTCGCTCGGCTGTGCTGCGGCGGTCCACACCGCAGCCCTCTTGCCGGTGGTGACCTTGGTGACAGCGCTGATCGTCCTTGTGCTCTGGAAGTCCGCGGCAGCGGTGTCGAGCCGGCTGCTGCGCTACGCGGCCTTGCCTGCCCTGTGCATCGTGAGCCTGGTGGCGCCGACCATCCCGACGCTCGTGACCTATCACCGGTGGTACTCGATGTGGACGACCGACCCCGCCCAGGCGTCGTTCCTCGTGACCAGATGGTCGCCGATCGTCGACTGCACGCCGCCCCCGGGCGCGATGGGCCGGACCCACCACGTGTTGGCGGTCGTGTGCGAGCAGCGAACCTTCCTGTCACCCCCCGGGTGGAACCAGGACCTGCTCTGGCGGCCACCGCTCGGCCACTGGGCGCTCGCACTCCGCAGCATCACCCCAGGCGAGTTCGCAGCGACCCAGAGCCAGCTGCTCGGGGCGGTCGAGCGGGGCATCGTCGCCCACCCGCAAGCCTTCCTCAGCCAGATGTGGGCGAGCATCGTGTTTCAGATGACCGCCACCCCGGTCAACGATCTGCGCGACTTCCACGACCCCACCGCCAAGCTGCCTCGATCGGGGCCGCTCGTCGACTCGATCCGGTTCCCGAACCGCTCCTCGTGGTTCACGCTCGCCGACGAGACGCCGCACCCGCACATCGACTCCTCGCTGCGCACGCTCGTGGCTGGGACGACCCAGGTGCCCCAGCTGCTGCTCTGGACCGCCATGCTGATCGCCCTCCTCAGAGCGATCTTCTGGGCGCTGGCCGAGTTCCGACGGCGCTCAGAGGGGGTCGAGCGACCACGCCTCGGTCGCGCCCCGCCGTCTGATCGAGTGTCGATCGCTGTGCTTGGCTCGCTCCTCGTGGTGACCTCACTGCTGTCGGTGGCATTCGGGACCTATCCGGTCTTCCGCTACTGGTCCCCGTTGGTACCGGCGATCCTCGTGCTCGTGGCGCTCGCCATCCCCCCGGCAGCCACCTGGCCTGCGCCCGTGACCCGCACCGTCGAGGTGCCGGCCACGGTCGACGCCGACTAGGTTGAGGTCCAACACCGGTCTTCGGAGCGGTGGCCGGGTCCTGCGCAACGATCGCTCGTGAACCGAGTCAGGGTCGGAAGGCAGCAGCTCTCAGCGGGACAGGTCGTGTGCCGCAGTCAACCTGGCCATCGCTCCGAGGACCGGTGTCGCGTGGCGGCACTGTGCACGGGCTCGCACCAGCGGGTGGGCGTCGCGGGGCACCGGTAGCATCAGCCCATGGCCGAGTCGACGCAGGAACCCTTCGCCTCCGACGAGGTCGTCTCGCTCTACCGTCGCTATCGGCCTGGCACGTTCGCCGCCTTGCGGGGCCAAGAGCACGTGGTCAAGGCGCTCAAGAGCGCCGTGCGCGACGACCACGTGGCCCACGCCTACCTCTTCAGCGGTCCTCGGGGGACAGGAAAGACCTCGACCGCCCGGATCCTGGCCAAGGCGCTCAACTGCCAGAATGCAGTCGACGGGGAGCCGTGCGGGGTCTGTTCGAGCTGCATCGAGATCACCAAGGGCACGTCGATGGACGTGATCGAGCTCGACGCTGCGTCGAACAACGGCGTCGACGCTATCCGTGACATCGTCTCGCATGCCGCGCTCGGCTCGCCGGGTCGGCACAAGGTCTACATCGTCGACGAGGTCCACATGCTCTCGAACGCAGCGTCGAACGCGCTGCTCAAGACGCTCGAGGAGCCGCCGGGACACGTCGTCTTCGTGCTGGCCACCACTGACCCCCAGAAGGTCTCGGCCACCATCCGAAGCCGGGTTCAGCACCTCGAGTTCCGCCTGCTCGGAGCCGAGACCCTCGAGCAGCTGCTCAAGGACGTCCGAGACGACGCCCACCTCGCCCTCGACGACGAGGCGCTCGGCGTCGTGGTCCGTCGAGGCAAGGGCTCAGCTCGCGACGCCCTGAGCGCGCTCGAGCAGGTGGCCGCCATCGGCGACGCCGGCGACGTGCGTCCCACCTTCGCCGAGCTCATCGAAGGCCTGTGCGACGAGGATGCGTCACGAGCGCTGTCTGCCCTGGCCGTGCTCCACGTCAGCGGCTGGGGTCCCCAGCAGCTCTGCGCCGACCTGATCGATGACCTGCGGCAGGGGTTCTTGCTGCTGGTCTCCCCAGATCTCTCTGAGGCTGCTGGTGCCGAGCGAGAGCGCCTTGGTGACCAGGCGAAGCGGATGGGGCTGGCCCGACTGGTTCGCTCGATCGAGACGCTTGGACGATCGATGGTCGAGATGCGCGACGCTGCCGACCCGCAGGTGGTGCTCGAGGTTGCCATCGTGCGCAGCGCCAGGACCGATCTCTCCCACGGCGCCGCTGGACTCGAGGAGCGGCTGGCTCGCCTCGAGCGCCAGGTGGCGGAGCTCTCGCAGCGTCCCGCCGGCACCGCACCTGCCCCAACGCCCACTCCTTCGCCTGTGCCACCACCGCCTGTCGTGCCGAGCGAGCCGGGCAAGCGGCCGTCGCTCGGTGCCTACCGGGCTGCCCCGACCGCTGCGGCACCAGTGGCGGAACCGGCCCCTGAGGTCACGTCCAATCCTGAAGAAGCGCCACCGGCCACGCCGGCACCAGTCGGAGCGACCGATGTGTCGCTCCACGACATCGAGGCGATCTGGCAGAGCGGGGTGCTCGGCCAGCTGCGAGGGGCGACCAAGGCGATGTACCAGGCAGGCCGACTGCTCAGCGTCAACGGCACCACCGTGCGCCTTGAGGTCCCCTCCGACCCGCACCGTGACAAGTGCTTGGCGGCCAAGTCGAAGGTCGAGGCAGCGATGAAGGCAGCGACGGGCCAAGCGCTGACCCTCGAGATCGTGGTCGACCGTCCGTCCTCGAGCTCGCCACCTCCGCCGCCCTCGCCTGCGAGCCCGCCGCCTCCACCGGAACCCAGCGACGAGGTGTTCGACGAGGCTGACGCCATCGACGTCGAGGACCTCACCGAGGCCCCCGCCTCGGCGGTGGCCAACCACGCCGCCGACACGATCTTGAAGGCCTTCCCAGGCGCGATGCCTGAGGACGGTGCCTGAGATGTACACCGGATCGCTTCGCCGGCTCATCGACGAGATGGGACGGCTGCCAGGCATCGGCCCGAAGTCCGCCCAGCGGATCGCCTTCCACCTGCTCAAGGTCCCTGAGGACGATGCACGTCGCCTCGCCGCCGCCATCGTCGAGGTCAAGGAGAACACCTCGCTGTGCGCGATCTGCCTGAATGTGGCCGACACCGGCGAGCTCTGCCCGATCTGCGCCGACCAGCGGCGTGACACCTCGACGCTCTGCGTGGTCGAGGACCCCCGAGACATCGTGGCGGTCGAGCGGACCAACCAGTTCCATGGCCGCTACCACGTGCTCCACGGTGCGCTCAATCCGCTCGAGGGGATCGGTCCGGACCAGATCAAGGCAGCGGAGCTCTTGGCCCGGCTCGAGCCGGAGGGCGTGACCGAGGTCATCTTGTGCACCAACCCGAACCTCGAGGGAGAGGCGACGGCGCTCTATCTCAGCCGGCTCCTCTCACCGCTCGGGATCGCCGTCACGAGGATCGCATCTGGCCTGCCTGTCGGCGGTGACTTGGAGTACGCCGATGAGCTCACGCTCGGCCGAGCGCTCGAAGGTCGCCGGAGCGTGGTCGAGTCGTCCTGACCTCGCCTCAGGCGAAGCGGATGATGCAGAGCCCACCGACCACGAGGCAGTAGATGCCGAATGGCCAGAGCGTCCTGGTCTTGAACCAGCGGACCAGGAACGAGACCGACAGGTAGGCAGCCACCGCTGCCGCGGCTGCTCCGGCGAAGCATTGGCCGCGGATCCCGTCGCCGAGCGTACCGAAGAGGTCGGGGATCTTGAGTACGCCCGCCGCGAGGATCACCGGCGTGGCGAGCAGGAAGCTGAACTCGGCGGCGTCCTCGTGGTCGAGCCCCGCGGCGGCAGTTGTCGCTGCGCCCTTGGCGTGGCGGCCACGTGGCGCGCTGAGCCGACCGGCATTGGCCAGCGAGCGACGCCGCAGCACCTCGGCGCCGAGCAGGATCACACCGTTGATGGTCAAGAAGATCGCAGCGGAGAGCGGCTTGGCGAACTGGGTCCGCAGCTTGTGCTCGAAGGCCAGGCCGACGATCCCGACCGGGATGGTGGCCAGGATGATCAGCCAGATGAGGCGCTGGCGAGGCTCAGCGATCGACCGGTCTCGCACCGAGGTCGTCAGGCCGCCGGCCAGGTTCCACCAGGTGCGGCGGTAGTAGATGATCAGCGCCACCGCGGTGCCGACGTGGAGGCCGACCACGAAGGCCAAGAAGAACGACTCGCCGCCCGACTGCACGCCGACGAGGTTGTGCCAGCCGAAGAGGGCCGGGAAGAGGACTGAGTGACCCAGGCTCGAGATCGGGAACAGCTCGGTGATCCCTTGGAGCACGCCCATCACGATGGCCTGGAAGTAGGTCAGGTGGCTCTGGGCCGCCGCCACCACAAGCTGTCCTGTCATCTGGTCTCCTCGGGCTCGATCGCTCCTGACACGCTAAGCGAGCAGCGGGCAGCCGGCATCGACCCCCTGAGGAATCGATGAGTGGAGACTGTGCGCATGGCTGTCACCCTCTGGCTCGTCCGACACGCAAAGGCCGTCGACCAGCCGCCGCCAGGTGGTCGGGACAGAGACCGGACCCTCGCCAGCAGGGGAGAGGCCGAGGCGACAACGCTGGCCGAGTTCCTCGAGAGCTCGACGCTGCAGCTGCCGTCGACCGTCTTGGTCTCTCCCGCCGCGCGGACCCAGGCGACCGCCACCATCGCCTTCAG
>Ga0118677_10015156_pt1 | contig 10745 bp, 10 predicted proteins | sample AliMusrvi5mmetaG_FD_86154 | JGI IMG/M metagenome (GOLD analysis project Ga0118677, IMG submission 86154)
ACATGAGATATCACGAAACAAAAATAACTGTTCGTTTCAATGAAATAGACGCCTATCGAGTAGCATGGCACGGTCATTATGTAGCCTGGATGGAGATCGGCCGCAATGCCCTGGCAGGTCAGTTCGATCTGGATGCCTTCCAGTTGGTGGCAGCGGGTTATCTTGGTCCGGTGGTCGTCCTTGAGTTGAAGTTTATGCGTCCGGCCCGTTTTAACGATGAACTGGCGATCCAAACCACCCTGCGGCGCACTGATACCGCCACCCTCGAATTCATCACCACCATCGTCGGCCCTGACGGTAATAAGTTGGCTACGGGCGTGACAACCCATGCCTTGACCGATTTGGACGGCGTGCTCCAGTTTCAGCTCCCGCCGGTGCTTGTAGAGCGGGTCAACCGCTTGTTGGCATGGCTGGAAGTGAGATGAAGCTTCTGCTGATTTCTGCCAATCGTGAGCGAGACCCCTATCCGGTCTTCCCGATCGGGCTGGCCTGTCTGGCTGGACCGCTGGCAGCTGCCGGACATCTGCTGGCAGTGCTCGATCTATGTTTCGAACCTGACCCTCCGCATGCCATTTCATCTTTACTTGATGAATATCAACCCGATGCCGTCGTCATATCCCTGCGCAATCTGGACAACGTTACCTGGCCGGGCACGCGCAGTTACCTTAACGGGGTGCGGGATATCGTTGCCCTGTGCCATGCTCGGGCCGTTACCGTCATCGGCGGCTCCGGTTTCTCCCTGATGCCGGTTGATATCCTTGCCGCTGTCGGCGCCGATTATGGTATCACAGGGGAGGGAGAGGAACAGCTCCCGCGTCTGCTGGACTGTTTGGAGGCGGGCGGAGATCCCTCCGTACTATCGGGAGTGCTTGTGTCCGGCAGACCCAATTATATTCCGCCGCTTCTGGTTGATACCATTGGCACACCTGACCGCACCCTTTTTGATGTGGCCCGCTATCACCGAGATGGGGGTATGGCAAATGTCCAGACCAAGCGAGGCTGTCCGTTCGACTGCATCTACTGCACCTATCCCCTGCTGGAGGGGCGGCACATTCGTCTGCGCCCGATCACTGAGATCATAGCCGAGATTCGCACTCTGGTGAATGATTTCGGCGTTTCCTATCTTTACTTTGTGGACGATATCTTTAATTATCCCAAAGACTTTGCATCAAAACTGTGCCGTACAATGAAGAGTGCGAAGCTGCATGTTAACTGGTCGGCCTTTATCAACCCTGACTTCATAACTCCTGAACTGATGAATGAGATGCTGGAGGCAGGCTGCGATGCCGTGGAGTTCGGCAGCGATTCAGGATCACCGGAAATGCTCAAAAATCTCAGAAAATCATTCACGGTGGAGGAGTTGCGCATAGCATCACGTCTCTGCAAGGATCTGGGCCTGGATTTTGCCCACTATATGCTCTTCGGCGGTCCAGGCGAGACACGCGATACCATTCTGGAAAGCTTTGCCCTGATGGACGAACTGGAGCCTACAGCGGTCATCGCCATGACCGGTATCCGCATCTACCCTAACACCGCCTTGCATAGAACCGCTATTGACGAAGGGGTCATACAGGAATCAACCTCTCTCCTGGACCCTGTTTTCTATATTTCTCCGCAGATACAGGATTGTCTTGCCGATCTGGTCACCTCCGAAGCAATGAAGCGAAGGAACTGGGTTGCACCAGGTCTGGAGGTCAATGCCAGTTCTGCCATGCTTGACGCTATCCGCATGTTCAAGGTCAAGGGACCTCTCTGGAAAATGATCAAGAGGCTCGGTAGAAGCCACTACCGGCCGCTCAGTTGACCATTTCGAACTGGTCCGGCAGAATCCGGTTGCTTGTTCAGTTGCCACACGCTGGACATTTTAAGCTGATAACAGTTATAGTAATCTTCAGATTATTTCTTCGGAGTGCCTATGGAGTTTAAGGATTCAATTGTTGTTGTTACCGGTGGAACCAGGGGTATCGGCAGGGCGATCTCCCTGGCCTTTGCCCGCGAGGGCGCCACTGTATTTGCCGCCTATCTGAGTAACGACGATGCTGCCCGGGCTTTGACCGTAGAGGCCGACGGACTGCCCGGGACGGTTTCAGTATACAGGGCTGACGTCTCTACTTCAGAGGGCGCGACCGGATTGATAAGCGCAGCTGCGGCGGTGTCCGGGCATATTGATGTACTTGTGAACAACGCCGGAATTATAAGGGACTGCTATCTGGCCATGATGTCTGAGGATGATTGGGAGACTGTTATTCGCTCAAATATCAATCCGCTGTTTCACTGCTGCAAATGGGGACTTCGCAAGATGATGGGGCGCCGACGCGGCAGTATTGTCAATATCTCTTCAATTTCCGGGATGATTGGAACCCAGGGCCAGACCAATTACGCTGCCTCCAAGGGTGCTGCGATCAGCTTTACAAAGTCTCTGGCACGCGAAGCCGGTCCGATGGGGATTCGTGTTAACGCTGTCGTAGCCGGGATGATTGCCACAGACATGACCGCTTCACTGAAGCAGGATGTGGTGGAACAGATTGTCAGCAGATCGGCACTGGCAAGGATCGGCAAAGCTGAGGAAATTGCTTCCGCTGTCCTGTTCCTTGCGTCCGAGCGGGCCTCGTATATTACGGGCCAGTCAATAATTGTTGATGGTGGAATCGTATGATCAGAAAACGTGTCGTTATTACCGGTCTGGGGATATTCTGCGGTGTCGGTAAGAGTGTTGCGGAATTTTCCGAGGCTCTCTGTTCAGGCAGAAGCGGCATTCAGCCTCTGGACCTGTTTGACGTCTCGCCATTCCCGTCAAAAATAGGTTCGCAGATCAAAGGGTATGATCCACTCAATTATTTTGATACGAAGATTGCCCGCAAATTGTCCCGTACTGACCAGTTCGGCGTCATTGCCGCCGGCGAAGCGCTACGGGACAGTGGCGGTACAGACAATTATTCCCCGTATGACATGGGGGTCTCCATGGGGGGAGGCGCTGCCGGCATGTTCCAGGGGGAGATCTGGCTGAAAGCCCATCTTGAGGGGAGGGAGGAGCGCCCATCGCTTCTGCGAGGTATCCTCCAGGATCAAACCTCGACAGATATTGCCCGGATCTACAATCTTAGCGGCTATCAGGGCACAGTCACTACAGCCTGTTCTTCATCCGCAACCTCCATCGGCTGGGCGGCCGATCTGGTGGCATGCGGACGTCAGAAGCTTATGGTTGCAGGTGGAGCTGATACGCTTTCGATCCTCACTTTCGCAGGATTCAATTCGCTACGGGTGGTCGACCCTCATCCCTGTGCTCCCTTCAGTCTCGGTCGTCAGGGAATCTCCCTTGGTGAGGGGGCTGCTTTCATGGTGCTGGAGCGCGAGGAAGATGCCTTTGCTCGGGGTGCACGAATTTACGGCGCAGTGCTTGGCTATGCCATTGCCGGCGAAGCTCATCACATGACGGCACCTGAACCGGGTGGTACGGTGGCTGCGCGTGTACTGTGCGAGGCTCTTGAACGGGCCGCTGTTGATGTGTCGCAGGTAGGCTGGGTTAACGCACATGGCACCGGCACCCCGCTTAACGATGTGGTCGAGTCGAATGCCATGAAACAAGTCTTTGGTGAACGGGCCCCCATGGTTCCTCTCATTTCCACCAAAGGCATGACCGGGCACTGTTTGGGGGCTGCCGGGGCCATCGAGGCCGTTGCAACGGTAATTGCATTAAATCGGCATATTATTCCACAGACGCTCAATTACCGAGGCCCTGATCCTGGGTGCGATCTGGAGTATTGCCATTACGGCAGTCGGCTGACTGACAGCACGATTGCCATGTCAAATTCCTTTGCCTTTGGCGGTAATGTTACCTCTCTGGTGCTATCATTATGAACAGCCATATCTCGGAAATCGTTGTTACCGGTTACTCCGCCATATCCGCTGCCGGAATAGGCATAGCAGCAATTCAGGAACTAGGTCGCAGAGGAGGGGATGCACTTACGGCCATTCCCAGTGATGTGCTTGGTAGTGATGGATACCGCTGGGGAAAAGTGGATGGTTTTAAGGCATCTGACTACATGTCGCCCATGAAAGCCCGCAAGATGGATCGCTGCAGCCAGTTTGCCGTTGCCGTGGCTGGCCTGGCTTTGAAAGATGCCGGTCTTGATCTGAAAGGGCTACCTCCGGAACGGGTTGGTATAGCGCTTGGCAGTGGTTTTTGTGGCGTATCTAATTCCGCCGAATTTCTGACCGGGTACTTCACAGGTGGTGTCGAGGGAATGATTCCTATGATATTCCCCAACACAGTTCCAAATTCACCCGCCAGTAACGCCTCCATCGAGCATGGATTCAAAGGGCCAAATGTTACACTCGTACAACGCTTCTGCTCGGCAGAGTCAGCATTCATGATGGCATGTCGATATATCGAGGAGGGGCGCGCCGATGTCATGCTGACTGGCGGATCGGATGAGCTAATACCGCTTATAATCAAGGGTGTTAAGGCTATGGGGCAGATAACGCATACCTCTGCACCATTTGGAGAAGGGTGCGGTATCGTCGTTCTGGAGAGTGCAGCCCATGCCGCCAGACGTGAGGCTGCTGTAAAAGCATATGTTGAAGCCATCACAACTATCGGTATGCTTGCTTCAGGGCGTGAACATGAAGGTCTCGACCTGCTTACCGGTTCTGCCGATTCCTGCTCTCTTGTTTCGCTCTCCGGAACCGCAACTGATATGCCGGAGCTTCTGGATCGAGTTTCAGGCCGTCCTGTGATAGATACTGGGTTCGTTATCGGTCGATCACTCGCCATGGGAGGCACTGCAATGGCCGCCTTGCTGGTCTCGCTTCAACCAGGCCAACCTGCTCTGCACCTGGCGGCTTCACAAAAAGGGCCATACTTCGCCATCAGGTTCAGCGGAGGTTCTTCTGTTTAATCCGGATCCAGCCGCATATCTGCCACACCGTTATCCCTTTCTGCTGCTTGACCGGATTATTGAACTGGAACATGGCAGTCGAGCGGTTGCCCGTACCGGTGTGACGGCTATCCACGGCTTTCCCCGGATTCTGATGATAGAATGTGTTGCCCAGCTAGCCGGTATTGTTGTTGCGCAGGCGGAGGATGAGGGCGGTTTTATAGCATCCATAGATCATGCCGAATTTTCAGGTCCAGCGGTTGTCGGGGATTCACTGGCCATTTCAGCCAGGGTGACAAAATCGTTCGGTCGTCTGTTCATGATTGACGGGAATGTTGTCAGTGGTGCGGATCAGCTCCTGTCCGTGCAGCTGACCCTTGGGGTGGGTAAACTGTGATGAGGATGAAGCGAACTTATGTATTCTTTCTGGTGATGTTGGCACTCCTGATTGACAGCTTTCCCTGCCACGCGAGTACAATTTCTCCTGTTGAAGGACTGGAAGCCTTACGCCGTGGTTTTGCCGGCATTTCAGATTTTACAGCCGACATCACTCAGGAAAAACGGATCTCGCTGATGAAGCGGACTATGGTGATGAGCGGTTCGATTCGTTTCAAAAAGCCCGACCATTTTTTAATGGAGATAAACCCGCCTTTCAGCGGCCGCATGCTGCTTCGGGACAACATCATCGAACAGGTTTCCCACAGAGACAAGACGCCCACCAGAATTGCACTTCCGCCGGAGCAGGGGCTGAAACAGTGGTTTTCCAAGCTGGCTTCCCCGGTGACATCGCTGCCTGACGGGGTAACTGCAGTGGCTGACCTGACCAATTCCTTCTATACCCTGACGATTGCACCTCGGGGTAAGGGACAGGTCAAGGATATTTCAATCGTTTTTCTGGGGGACGGTACTATCAGGAGGTTCATCATTAACGAACAGAACGGCGACCGGGCCACCATGACCCTGAAAAAGATACGACGCAATGTTGGACTGACTGAGAGGGATTTCCGATTGGAATAGCTTTATTACTTATTTAAGAAAGATCACACTATGCCGTTTTATAGATTATTAAAACTTCTGCTGTCGCTTCTGATGCTCACTGCCTGTGCCACCGTTACGACTCCCCACATCGATTACCGTCCGGGGGCAGTTCTGGAAACGCTCTCATCCGCTGTATCCCTCTCGATCCATACCACAGACGGCAGTCTGGGGGGGAGCGGTTATCTGGTCTATCGTCGCCCCGATCAACTGCATATGGTAGTGCTCTCACCGTTTGGTACAACCATGATGGAGGTATTTGCCCTTGGAGATCGCATTACTTTGATTTATCCATCCCAGTCGAAGGCCTATGTAGGACGTTTCGACGAACTGCCCGACAAAGGGGGATTGCAGGGATGGCGTTTGATGCGCTGGGTTATGGACTCAGACCCTCGCGAGGGGGAACCATTGAGCGTAACGGTTGAACGCTCAAGCAAGCTGGGATTTTCTGAAAAGGTGACCTACAAGAATGGATTGGTCACATCCAAGGTTTCCGACTCTGGTGATCATGTCCATTACAGCAAGTATTCCGCCGTCAACGGCATCCCTGTGGCCGCAGAACTCGACATTCGCAACGGGCGCGACGACCGTATCCGGATTACACTTGATGAGCCGGAGGTCAACACTACCCTTGAAGATGCCGTTTTCGCGCCGCATCTTGATGGTTTAACGGTTATCCCCCTTTCAGCTATCCAGGGGTTGTAGAACTCCATGATATGGATAATTTTAGCTAAACTGACCTCTCAGTTCAATTCTCTCACCCGCCGACACTTGGAGTGGATCTTTCGAACAACCACTACCAGACCGCGTGCAGTATTGAGCGGCTTTTTCCTGGCGTTGCTGCTCTCGATCGCTGTGATCTCCACTACCCGATTTGACGCTGATATCTTCCAACTCTTCCCTGCACGCCAACCGGCTTTGAAACTCCTGCTCGATTCACTGAAGTGGACCGGCAGTGCTAATGAGGCATATTTCCTGCTGGAGGGAGAGAGGGCGGCGCTTCCCCGCGAGGCAGAGCGATTTGCCGAACGGCTCCGTACGGCACAGGTGGACGGTCAGCCGGCTTTCCGACGCATCACCTGGAAGGTTTTCGACGAGAGTGAGGCTGCCGCTTTTAATGCGTTCATCGCCTATGCAGTGACCCGACCGCAACTATTTATCGGCCCGGAAGATGTCCCTGGACTGATGCAGCGGTTTACACCCGCTGCGGTGGACGACTCTCTGCGTCGTCTCCAGAGTGACCTGGCCGGGCAGTTCGGTGGCGCCATGTCCGGACTGGCCAGCGCTGACCCGCTGCATCTGCGGGATCTGATCCTGCCGCGCCTCAAGGCCGCCAGCCAGGCACTCGACCTGGACCCTGCCTCGCCCTACTTCCTGTCGAGGGACGGCATGGTTCTCATCATGATTGCCGAACCGGTTCGCCCGGTGCAGGACATGGTTTTTGCCCGAGCGCTTGTGGCCACCATCAACCAGGCGCGACTTGGGTCAACGGTCGCCATCTCCTGCGCCGGCGCCCATATCAGCGCGGTGCTGGATGAAGCGGAGATGAAATCCAACATTCTCGCCTGTATCCTCTCCTCGCTGGCGGTGGTATTAGCGATCTTCTATGCGGTCTACCGCCGGATTCTTCCTACGCTGCTCCTGCCGTTGATCATCGCTGCCGGTGTGGTACTGTCGTTGGGAGTTGCCGGACTGATGCTTCCCTCGATCCACATCATCTCCTTTGCCTTCATGGCCCTGATCATCGGACTGGGGACCGACTACTCGATCCACCTATACGACCGTTTTCACAGCGAACGAGCAATCGACACCGGGGCGGATGAAGCACTACGTCTGGCGGTTGTAGACACCGGCCACAGGCTTTTTACCGCAGCCACTACCACGGCCATGCCCTTCTTCGCCCTGATGGTCTCAGATGTGCGTGCCTTGTATGAACTGGGGCTGTTGGTTGGCCTGGGGGTGGTCTTATCGCTCTACACAACGCTCTTTTTTCTGCCGCCGTTGCTGGTCTATATGGAACATCGCTTTCCCGCCAAATACCGTCCGATATCGGACCTTGGCCTGCGATCGGTCTGGCGCCTGGCCGGACGGTTCCCCCGTGCGGTGGTGGCGGTCTCGATTCTGACGATAATTCTCATGGCTGCTGCCTCCACTCGAACATTCTTCGACGGCGAGCTTAAAAACCTTCAGCCGCAGCACTCCGAGGCCTTTCTGGCCCAAGGTAAGATCGAGCGTCACCTGAGTCTGGCGCCCAAGCAGTTGCTGGTGGCGGTGGAGGGAATTGAACTGCCAGAGGTTCTGCGGCGAGCGGCACTTGTTGACGGTCTGGCCCGGCGCTGGCAGAACTCGGGGAAAATCAGCAGTTGGTCCTCACTGAGTCAAATAATAAATAACCGGGATAAACAGATTGAGATCAGCCGGGCCATCTCTGACAGGTCGGGCAGCGGTCTGTCCGTGGCGGGACTGAACGCCGCGCTTGTCAGGCAGGGGTTCGAAATCGGTCCATTTCAGCCATTCATTGCTGCGATCTCTGCCGACAATACCTTGTCTCCGGTGCCCGAGCAAGAGGTCATTGCCCGGCTGAAGGCGTCGCCGCTGCGAGGAGTGGCGGATCGCCACCTGATAAAGGATGCGAGCGGTTATCACGCGCTGCTGTATCTGTACTACAGGGATGCCGGTTTCGACCAGACCGCGTTTCTTCACGAACTGACCAGTATTGACCCCACCGCGCGGATTACCGGCGTAGACTTGGTCAGTTCGCAACTGGCCGCTTCGGTCCGACAGAGCTTTTTGTGGAGTTTCTTGATCGGCGGTCTTTTAGTGCTGTTTCTGCTGTTGGCCCATTTTAAATCACCCAGCGGAATTTTTTACTCCATGTTTCCGGTCATTGCCGGTTCGTTGGCAATGCTGGGGATCATGGCGCTGTGCGGGATGGGGCTCAATTTCATGAATGCCATGGTGCTGGTGACGATCGTCGGAATGGGGAGCGATTATGGCATGCACGTCAGGCACCGTGTAGAGACCGAGGATCTGCTGGACAGAGAATCCCGTTTCATCCAGGCCGGCCGGGCAGTACTTATGTCGGCGCTGACCACCATCGCCGGTTTTGGTTCCCTGGCATTGGCGGACTATCCCGCACTGGCCTCCATCGGTTGGGCCACCAATTTCGGAGTCGGTTTCACGGCCCTCTTCGCGTTGGTGACGTTACCGGCATTGATGGTTCTGCTTATAACTCGCAACTTTTCAAAGTGCAGTTGACAAAAGAAACCAGATTGACCCTCCACCTCCCTCCAAAGCATCCCTCAATATGTTGTGGTTCCACCAAATATTGAGGTCAAAAGAATCATTTCATCCTTCGCTTGTACTCTCTTCTATTACTCCAATACCACGTTATTAAAGAATGTATCCCGAATTGTTTTTTTTATTCCGTTATTGGCAGGCCAATTGCTAATACAATGCAGAGCATGATGCCTATCTTGTTATCATTTGCTTTGAAAAGCTAACAGAGGGATGTAATTTAGAGACACTAACCACTTACTCGTAAATAAGGAGAATGTTATGAAACTTAGAAATCACCCGCTAGCTTTTTTCGCTATGTGTCTGTTCGGCGCCGCCGTCTTCCTGGGCGGCTGCGCAACTACCGGCATGGACCGGTCCGTCAAAGCCTCCAACTCAATTCGTGAAGTGGACAACGAGATCAGGAAAATGGTAACCCAGATCGACGTGACGGCTTCATCACTTGAGTCGCTAGTCATGGTAGGGCAACCCGACCTGAAAAAAGCCTTTGAAAGCTATTCGAAAAATCTCGCCAATCTTGACAGTGAGGGTAAAAGGGTGCTCAAACGCATAGAGGAAATGAAGTCACGCAACAATGAGTATTTTGCAGAATGGGAAAAGCAGGGGGACTCCTTTACAAATTCCGAGATCCGCGAACTCAGCGCTGAGCGCCGCACCAAATTGGCTGAAATCTATGCTCGGGTACCAGCAGCAGCTTCCGGGATCAAGGGTACATATAACGATTACCTGACTGATCTGAAGGAAATCCAGAAATATCTGTCTACAGATTTAACCCCTAGCGGGGTCCAAGCCATAACTCCCGTTGCCAATAAATCAGTCCAAAACCTGGATGCTTTAAAGTTGTCCATAAGACCGGTAATCGCCGCACTGGATGAAATAAAGGCAGAGTTATATAGCGGAAAGAAATAGATGCAAATATAGTTTGCTTCAACTCAACTGCACCACTAACGCTGCTGAACAGAAAAGCCAATGAATGGGGGAGATGTTTTATGCTGTGGACAATCTGCGTGATTTTGATAATACTGTGGCTGTTAGGTATGGTTACATCATATACGATGGGTGGCCTGATCCATATTCTGCTCGTAATTGCTATTATAGTGCTTCTAGTGCGCGTTATCCAGGGGCGGAGGATCCTGTAGGCAAGATTTAAATGGGGGATTTGGCAAAAAACTCGCTCAAAAGGTCACTCAGACTAAAATGTGTTACAGATAATTCCTGTAACCCATTGTATAGTTGGCTTACCAGAGATGATAGGAATAATGAATTGGGAAATATGTCTAGCGTACTGAAGATTTGGTTGAATTGCTGGTGCTTAACCGGTGGCTGTTTGTTTCAACGAATCGGTACCGGTGGAGTATAAAGCGGATTTATTTAATGCTTGATTTTTTAGCCACAATATGATCAATTGCTGCATGAGGTGGATTCAAGTTCGAAGTGCAACAGCCAGTGGTGGTTTGGTGTAACACATCTCCACCCCGAATAACACCTCATGCGGTGACCTGAATCCCAATACTTTACGTGGTCTGTGATTTAGTC
>Ga0118677_10015157_pt1 | contig 10744 bp, 12 predicted proteins | sample AliMusrvi5mmetaG_FD_86154 | JGI IMG/M metagenome (GOLD analysis project Ga0118677, IMG submission 86154)
TTACATGCCTCTTAATTTTGGCCGTGTTATGAAACGGTTTGGCAAAAGTCTGGCCACTGCCGGAGCAGAAATGCCTGATTACCTTTGCCTGTCAGATCAAACCTCAAAATGGAATATGGATCTTTATCTGGCAGTCAATAAAGAGATACCGGGCACTGAAAATGTGACTATCAGCGGCAAATTTTACTGCAAAGTTTATGAAGGTCCTTTCCAGGAAACAGGAAAATGGTGTACTAATTTTAAAAGCATTTTAAACTCAAAGGGGTATAAGTACGGAAAGATCTATATGTGGTATACAACCTGCCCTAAATGTGCCAAAAAGTATGGCGAAAATTATGTCGTCCTGTTAGCCAAATTGGACTGATATCACCTTAAAAATAGCTCATATTTAAAATAATACGGTACTTAAAGGTTAAAAATTTCTGCCATCAAACTTTGAAGGAATAAAGACAAAATTTTAATATTTAAGGGATTATATTATGGGAAATAGTTACGAGAAGATAACAGCCGAGTTTTTGGGTTTGGCAGGTGTGAAGGTTGATGGTAGTAATCCGTGGGATATCCGGATTCATAACAAGGATTTTTACCGCAGAGCTCTAACTGAAGGTGAACTGGGATTGGGGGAATCCTATATGGATGGGTGGTGGGAAGCTGAAAAAATTGATGAATTGATACACCGGATTTTAGTTGCCCGTTTGGATGAAAAAATTCGGTTGAAATTTTCATTACTTATGAAGCTTTTTACTGATAAGTTTATCAACTTGCAATCCAGACGAAGGGCATTCATCATTGGTGAAAAGCATTATGATCTGGGCAATGATCTTTTTGAAAGTATGCTTGACCGTCGGATGAATTATAGTTGCGGTTATTGGAAAGATGCCACCAATCTGGATGAAGCGCAGGAAAATAAACTTGATTTAATCTGCCGTAAACTTTATCTCAAACCCGGTATGCGAATTCTTGATATTGGCTGTGGCTGGGGACCGTTTGGTAAATATGCTGCTTCAAAATACCAGGTTGAGGTTACGGGAATTACTATTTCCAGGGAGCAGGTGCAACTTGGCCAACGATTATGTGATGGGCTTCCGGTTGATTTCAGGCTGATGGATTACCGGAATATGAAGGAGAAGTTTGACCGGATTGTAAGTGTTGGAATGGTTGAACATGTAGGTTACCGGAATTACAATACCTTTTTTAAGGTTGCCGGCAGATGTCTTGAAGAGGATGGTTTATTTCTTCTACATACCATTGGCCATATGGAACCTGCCAAAGCAACAGATCCATGGACGAATAAATATATTTTCCCAAATGGGATGATCCCCTCGGCCAGCCAACTATCCAATGCATTTGAAAAACTTTTTGTTCTGGAAGATTGGCATAATTTTGGGCCTGACTACGACAGGACGCTGATGGCCTGGCATGAAAATTTCGTAAATAACTGGGACAAATTGAAAAGCGACCTGTCGGAACGCTTTTACAGGATGTGGAAATACTATCTACTTTCAGCCGCCGCGGCATTCAGGTCAAGACGTTGTCAGTTATGGCAGATAGTACTCTCCAGGAATGGGGTGCCAGGCGGTTATCAATCGGTTAGATAACAGACCCCGAAGGATTTTAAAACTTTTGGGGTCTGTTTAAAAGGTAAAATTATCTGGATGAGCTCCAAAATGATGGTTTTTATCCAATTTATCGATCAAATCCATATCTTCAGCCGACAACTCAAAATCAAAAATATCGGCATTATGACGTATCCGCTCCTGATGGACCGATTTCGGAATCGTCACAATCCCTTTTTGTAAATCCCATCTTAGAACAATCTGTACTTGTGATTTATGGTATTTATCAGAAAGTTCTTCCAAGAGTGGAATATCATTGACTTTCCCCCGCATAATCGGGCTCCAGGCTTCATAAACCATGTGATGAGCATGGCAGAAATCGATCAATTGCTGTTGAACAAGGTAAGGATGGCATTCCACCTGGTTGACCATCGGCTTAATATCTGCTATTCTGAACAAATCTTCAAGATGATGTTGCAAAAAATTACTCACACCAATTGCGCGGACTCTTCCGGAGCGATAAATATCCTCCATGACCTTCCATGTTGCCGTGAATTTTCCCTTCACAGGCCAGTGTATCAGGTACAAATCGATATAATCAGTCTGAAGTAATCCGAGACTTTCCTCAAATCCCGCCATAACAGTGTCGTTTCGCTGATTGTCGTTCCATAACTTAGTTGTGATAAACAGCTCATTTCGGGGAATGCCACTGGCCCTTACCGCATTTCCTACACCTCGTTCATTCCTATAAATTGCCGCAGTATCAATATGACGGTAACCGGCCTCCAGAGCCCATTTTACCGCATTCTCTACCTCCGAACCTTCCTGAGTCTTGAATACACCTAACCCAAAGCAGGGCATACTTACCCCGTTTGACAATTGAACGGTTCCTTTTAAGTCATTTATTATCATGGTTATATAGAAATATTTATTGCTTAAACAAATCGCTTTCCCTTTTGGAATGAATAATTCCCAAATATAGTTCTTCAAAATTTGATTGATAACCATAAAATCATGAAATTTGACCCAACAGGCAATCTATGAAGAAGGACATTACAACGTTAAAGGATATAGAGTTTCTGGTCGACCAGTTTTATAATGTGGTGCAGCAGGATTCCATGATCGGACCTATATTTAATGTCCGACTTTCAGGTCGGTGGGAGATGCATCACCAAAAGCTTTATCGTTTTTGGCATACTGTATTACTGCGACGACCCGATTATTTTGGGAATCCTGTTCCGATTCATTTTGGGATGAATATTGACGAACACCATTTTGAAAGATGGTTAATAATCTGGAACGAAACTATTGAGGCCAATTTTGAGGGAATCGTCGCTGAGAGGGCCAAATTTCGTGGAAGGAAGATGGCGGATGCCTTTCTGTCAAAGATCAAAAAGAATAATTAAAAGATATTTGGAAATCTAAATTCCGCTCGCTAAGTTTGTCGGAGGATAAAATTCAACTTTAGCTGAGTAGTCAGGATGAAACGAGAAAACTTAAATAGTGTTATTTTTGCTAGGGGGAAGCAGCCATGTTTCTCCGGTTTTCTTTATAATGAATCTTTAATCCGCTCCATGTCTATGGATATGCGATAGCCTTCCTACGGGCAAAACCTGTTTGAAGGCTTTATCTAAATGTTCCTTTGGAGCAATTCCCTATTTTAAACATTATTTTAAATTGCATGAGTATGCCTAAAGCTGTCGTTAAATTCGGCGGATCCAACCTTAAATGTAAGGAGGATATTGGAAATATTATTCGGGTTATCAAAAAATATGAAGGACCTGTGGTAGTTGTCGTTTCCGCATTTTATGGTGTCACCAATTATCTGATTGATTCACTGAATAAAGCACGTCACGATGAGTCGATTGCCCAAAAAACTATTGATTATCTGTTAAGTCTTAAAAGGGAGACCCTTGAGTTGCATGTTGGCGATACGAATGTGATAAATCGGATCTTATCAGAGATAAGTGCCCTACTGGAGGAACTTGGAAGATATCTTCAGGGGATTGCACTAACGGGGGATGCCTCTCCGGCACTTGAAGATCATGTGCAGGCTTATGGAGAACGTATTTCAGCGGTATTTCTGGCAGGTATTCTCAATTTTGAAGGGATCGAAACGAAGGTTGCCCTTCCGGAATCTATTGGATTGATCACGGATGGCGAGTTTGGTACGGCTTCTGTAGATTTTGTGAAATCAACAGCAAAAGTCCGTGAAGCGCTATCCGGTGACCTGGTCTACGTTGTTCCCGGGTTTTACGGACTCTCTCCGGAAGGTAAAACAACCCTCTTCGGACGTGGAGGCAGTGACTATTCTGCTGCATCAATTGCCCGTTGTCTTGGTGCCCCTTCATTAGATATCTGGAAAGATGTCAATGGGTTTTTAAGTGCTGATCCAAAAACAGTAGATAATCCGGTACAAATTAGTCAGCTAACCTATAATGAGGCTGCAGAATTAGCCTATTTTGGAGCTAAGATTCTACATCCTCGTACAGTTGAACCTTTATCTTCACCTCATATTCCGATCAGAATCTTTAATATTTTCGGGGATTCGGATCTGGAAAACCCTCGATCTGTGGTAAATGCAGAAAAAATAGTCACTAAAGGAGTAGTAAAAAGCGTTACATCCAGTGAAGATTTTGGCATTCTGAAATTAAAAGGCTCAGGTGTTGGTGCAAAACCGGGTATACTGGCGAAAGTTACTACGGCGTTGCATCTGGCAGGCATAAATATAAATTCTGTACTCACTTCTCAAATATCGATTAACATTTTAATTGCGAAGAAAGACCTGAAAACTGCCTACTCCGTAGTAAGTGCAATAGAACTTTCGGCTGTCGGGCGTGTACAGATTATCGAGGATATTGCTGTTGTCGCAACAGTTGGAAATGGAATTGCCGAAAATTACGGAGTGGCAGCACGTATTTTTACAGCCCTGGCAAGTAATGGGATAAATGTGATGATGAGTTGCCTGGGAGCATCTCCAATTGTCTGCTATTTTCTGGTCCGGAAAAATGACTGTATTCCTGCAGTTAAAGCTATCCATGAGGAATTTTTTGAAACAATTTCTCCATCAGTATAGTTAACTAGTATCCACAGAAACAATTATAGACCATAGAAACTTCAGAAACAAATGAAAAATTGAAATTGATAGAAATAGATAGAAATAATTAATAATCAGAAACAATTAAAACAATTAATCATGAGTACAAGTACACCAAAGTTTGAAACATTGCAAGTCCATGCCGGGCACACACCCGATCAGGATACCCTTTCCAGAGCAGTTCCGATTTACCAGACGACCTCCTACGTTTTTAAGAATGCCGAACATGCCGCGAATCTGTTTGGTTTAAAGGAGTTTGGGAATATCTACACCCGTTTAATGAACCCGACAACCGACGTATTTGAGAAACGGATTGCCGCTCTTGAAGGTGGTGTTGCCGCCCTGGCCGTCTCTTCCGGTCATGCAGCCCAATTTATTGCGATCACCAATATTGCAGGAGCAGGTGATAATATTGTCACATCACCTTTTCTGTATGGAGGAACCTTTAATCAATTCAAGGTATCTTTTAAAAATCTTGGGATAGAGGGACGTTTTGCCGCTAATCTTGAGATTGATAGTTTTGAAAAACTGATCGACGACAAGACGAAGGCGATCTATTTTGAAACCATTGGAAATCCAAGCTATAATGTACCGGATTTCGATAAGTTTTCAGCCCTTGCCAAAAAATATGATCTCCCTATTATTGTGGACAACACTTTTGGTTGTGGAGGTGCTCTTTTCCGTCCGCTCGAACATGGTGCACATATTGTGGTGGAATCTGCGACAAAATGGATTGGCGGACACGGATCGTCCATTGGCGGTGTGATTATTGACGGAGGTAATTTTAACTGGGGCAATGGCAAATATCCCGGGTTTACTGAACCTTCTGAAGGTTATCATGGACTGAAATTTTGGGACGTGTTTGGAACCGACGGTCCGTTTGGCAATATTGCCTTTATCATCAGGGCACGGGTTGAGGGATTGCGCGATTTTGGTCCTGCAATCAGTCCGTTCAACTCCTTTCTGCTGATTCAGGGGCTTGAAACACTCTCTTTACGTGTAGAGCGGCATGTTCAGAATACCATTGCCCTTGCAAAATGGCTGCAAAATCATCCAAAGGTGGAATCGGTTAGTTATCCAGGATTGGAAGGAGACGAAAACTATGAACTGGCGGCTAAATATCTTCCCAAGGGGGCCGGTTCAGTTTTGACTTTTATTGTAAAAGGGGGAAAGGAGAGCGCAATTCAAACAGTTGACAATCTGCAGATGGTCAGCCATCTTGCTAATGTTGGAGATGTACGTACCTTGATTATTCAACCCTCTGCAACCACCCATTCCCAGTTAAGCGAGCTTGAACAGTTAAGTGCAGGGGTATCGCCTGCCGGGCTCAGGGTATCTGTGGGGATTGAACATATTGATGATATCATTGCCGATTTCGAGCAGGCCTTAGCGAAGGTTTAATTAAAACTCACGCAAAGTATCCGGGAGTTGTGAAACTCCAACATCAAAACAGATAACTTTTGAGGATGATTCTATAAGAAAAAGGTACAGAGTACCGCAAGATTTGTAGAAAAAGTGAATTACCGTTATTGGGAGGTACAGCGTACCGACATATTATTCCTATTCAAACAATTTATAAAGAAGAAGTTGCGGTACCCTGTACCTTGTTTGAATACATTTAATCCTTGGTCTACAAATATAAACGGTGCTCTGCACCTTTGAATCTTAGAGTCCGATATAAAAAGAGTTATACAGGAGTCACGGAGAAATAAAACTTTGCGGCTTAGCGACTTTGCGTGATGAAAAAGAGTTATATAGTAGTCATCAGGATGCACTAAGATGTTAATGACAAGCAATGCATTTTGGTGAAAATTTGGGCTTTTCCTGGTGGCGTACTATATGAGTATCTATCTTTGTTCTTTCAAAAAATCTGTTCAGATTTGAATTAAGTCAAATATGAACATCTGAATTAAATTAAAAAATTGTAACATGCCATTAAATCTTCCCGACGGCCTTCCGGCTATCGATCTTCTGCGCAAGGAGAATATTTTTGTAATGAATGAAACCCAGGCGGCTCATCAGGATATCCGTCCGCTAAAGATCATTATTCTCAATCTTATGCCTCTGAAGATCGCAACTGAGACCGATTTATTGCGGCTGTTGTCCAATTCCCCGATCCAGATCGAAATCGACTTTCTGCAGATTGAAGGTCATGTCTCAAAGAATACTTCCCTCGACCATTTAAACACTTTTTATCATACTTTTTCGGAAGTCAAAGAGAATAAGTATGATGGGATGATCATTACCGGGGCTCCGGTTGAACATCTTCCTTTTGAGGAGGTTGATTACTGGAAGGATATCTGTGAGATATTTGAATGGACAAAACACCATGTCACCTCTACCATGTTTATTTGCTGGGCTGCTCAGGCCGGTCTTCACTATTTTTATGGTGTTGAAAAATATCCGTTAAACAAGAAAATGTTTGGTGTTTTTGATCATCACCATTCCGAGGCTAAGCTTCCGATATTCCGTGGTTTTGATGATATTTTCAGGGCTCCCCACTCACGACATACCCGGATTCTGGCCCGTGATATTCTTAATGTACCTGAAATTGAGCTGATTTCGCAATCAGATGAAGCCGGAGTTCACATGGTTATGGCCAACGAAGGGAAACAACTGTTTATCACCGGTCATCCTGAATATTCACGGGGAACCCTTAACCGCGAATACAAACGTGACTTTGAGAAGGGTCTTCCAATTGATTTGCCTAAAAACTATTATAAGGATAATGATCCTTCGAAGGAGCCTGTCCTGAGCTGGCGTTCACATGCCAACCTCCTTTTCCTGAACTGGCTCAATTACTATGTCTACCAGGAGACACCATATGATTTGCATGATATAAAGTAGATGATTTAGTCCGGGTCCGACTTCGAGTCAGCCCCGGACTATATAAGCTTCGAGTCAGCCCCGGACTATATAAGCTTCGAGTCAGCCCCGGACTTTATATTGCCATGGTCAATCCATATTTCGACGTGTTAATACTTATTTTGGCGAAATCATTAATGATAACGGCGAAAAGATTGATAATAATGGCGATCTGATTATTCATTATGGCGAAATCATTAATGGTAATGGCAGAATGATTAATCATATCCGGGATTGTATTATTCATTTTAATTCGTTATATTTACTGATAAACAATTTAAATTCAGTATTATGACAAGAACATCAGGAAGAATTGTTATTTCGCAGAATGCTGGAGAAATGCTTAACCTGGCATCTAAAGTTTATGCAAAACACCTGGCCGACGGAGCCGCATCCCCCCTTATTAATCTTGACGGTATTCAATGGAATGTTGTTGGTCCAACCATTGAAACGGCATTGAGTAAACATCAGCAGGCTGAGGCATTCAAGAGCCAGATGGAGTTGGCCTACAGGGAGCGGGACCGTTATACTCCCCAGATTATGGAGGCAGTAATGGCAAGCCGCAATTTACTGAAAGCCTTAAATCCGAAAAATCCCAAACGGTTATCAGAATGGGGATTTCAGGTTGATGACTCTGTGCAGGCAGTTAAGGTGGTAAAAACGGTGTAAGCCGCGTGTTGAGTTAGCGGGTGAATGTTCAAGTCAGGAATATTCACCCGCTAACTTTTGAATTATCAAAATGAATTTCAGATGCAATCTTTAAATTTCTTAAAAACCCATACTTAAAGATGCCCCAATGTTCTTCCGATTATTATTGGAAGCAATATTTCGTGCAGATGAGTGATCCTGTGATTATCCGGGTCACGAACCGTCACCTGATCATTACAATATGTTGAGAATGATTTTGTTTTAGGAATAAATTTCAGTTTGATTCGTGGTGTGACGCGTTTTGACATAGCCAGTATATACTTTTGAACTAAGAATAAAACAGAAGGTGATTTAAAATTTGATTTTCAATCCATCAGGGATTTATTTCACTCTAACGCTCTGTATCACTGAGTTTTATTGGGTGTTATTTACGAGGAATTCCTATGAAGTGAAGCCAATTTAAAATAAATATTATCTTAACTTTATGAGATGGACTGGACGAAATATTTTACGATATTTCCACCTTCTACCCATATTTTATGCCTATGGCACAATCTTAAGAAAAAGATTTTTGCTCTAATAAAATCGAAATATAAAATTTAAACAGTTTCTTAATTCTTAATTCTTAATTAATTTCACCAATGGCCGGAGAAAAAAAAAGGGTAGCCTTAATATCCGTTTTTGCCGCAGTCTTTCTGACTGGGTCCAAGTTAGTTATCGGAATCTTAACCGGAAGTCTTGGAATCATGTCAGAAGCATTACATTCGGGACTTGACCTGGTGGCGGCTGTAATTACCTATTTTTCAGTCAGGATATCTGATAAACCGGCTGACGAGGACCACCATTTCGGTCATGGAAAAATTGAAAATCTTTCAGCGCTTATAGAGACTATACTCTTATTGATCACCTGTACCTGGATTGTCTATGAAGCGATAGGCCGGTTAATTTCGGGTGAAACCCATATTGAAGTGACCTATTGGAGTTATATCGTGGTCATTACCTCAATTATTATTGATATTAACCGCTCCCGCATGCTCTCCAGAGTTGCGAAGAAACACAATAGCCAGGCCCTTGAAGCAGATGCACTTCACTTCTCAACAGATATCTGGAGTTCAACCGTTGTCCTGTTTGGGTTAATATGTGCTAATTTCGGATGGTATTTCGCCGATGCTGCCGCAGCCTTGGGAGTTGCTATAATCGTTTTATCTGTGTCGTATAAGCTTGGCAAAAAAGCTATCGATGTGCTCCTCGACAAAGCGCCTGTTGATACCATTACCATCGTTAAAAAAACTTTGGCAAATTATAAGGAGGTCAGGCATTTCCATAATTTGAAAATCAGGACTTCCGGCGCTGATACGTTTATCAAATTCAATATTCACCTGGAACCCGATTTAACTCTTCGCCAGGTTCATGAACTTTGTGACGACATTGAAAAGGAGTTGGGAGGACTCATCGCAAGAAGTGAAGTTTATATCCATGCTGAACCGCACGATCAAAGTTCTGTATAAAATGTTATTTATACCCGGTATTAATGGGTAGCATTTCATTAAATTTGCACTAATGAAAATTGCCTTAAAACAAATTTATCTTCTGTTTTTAGCACTCAGCCTTAACCTGATTTTGGCTGATTGTAACTTTATGGGCAATACCCTTTCGCATCAGCTGAACAATAACCGACAGGAGTGTCCAGACACTTCGGGTATTACCTTTCATTCAAATTCAGTATGCTTTGATGATGAACTTTTTATGAATGATTCTAAGGAAAAATCGTCGGCACTTTGTTGTGTAGTAGAGTTAGTACCAGAACTGACTATCAATTTCAAAAGCCGCAATACCACTTCTATCTGGCAACCCCCAAAACTCTCATAATCTAAATACACGACTAACCCGCGGTGAAATTTTTATTCCGGCTCACAGGATAACAGTTTTCCGGAGGAGACATTGCGTCGTACGATTAGACAGAGCACCAGATAATAAGCTAAATAAATCATAAAACAGTTTAGGGAAGAGTAATTATAATTTGAAGCGATTCTTAACTTTTAAAATACAAAAATATGGGATTTGATGATATATTTGACCATGATCGTAGAGGCGACAGACATGGTTATGACAACCGTTACAGGCAGAATGACCATAACAGGCAGGAAGATTTTCACAAACATGACGATCATCATGGGCACGACGATTTGTACAGGCAAAATGACCATGCTCAATCCTCCCCGTTTTATGGACATCAGACTGATTTTAAGCAACAATTTCTGGATAAACTACAAGCTAATCCTCAGCTGAAGACCCTGATAATATTAGGTGCAATTATTATTGCTGTGGTTGTGATTGTTTTAGCCATTATATTGATTCCCGTCATTTTAAAACTATTTGGATACGTAGGTGAAAATGGGATTCAGGGCTTAATCAATACTATTTGGAAAGGTGCAAAGTAACACTGGCATTATCGAAATATAGCAATAACCTTGTCAGATTAAAAAATTCTGACAAGGTTTATCTTAGCATTTATATACTCACATTGCAAGATCAGTATAATACTTCCAATTCATTGAAAATCGGAATATCCTATTTT
>Ga0118677_10015158_pt1 | contig 10744 bp, 13 predicted proteins | sample AliMusrvi5mmetaG_FD_86154 | JGI IMG/M metagenome (GOLD analysis project Ga0118677, IMG submission 86154)
GATGGGAGGGGATTAAGGGGAGGGTGATTACAACTGATAAATAAAAGTATGACAGGCTAGTAGAGTGTGGCGAGAAGGGATCTCTGCCTTTGTACGTGCATGAAAAAACAAACTTGCTGTCTGCCGCGGCGGACTCAGCTCCCCGCAATGACACTTTCCTGGACTTCTTTTCAAAAGCATCAATACTGGTGTGCCGTAGTAAATGCCTGTCCTGACATAAAAAAAGTAGCTTAATCAAGGCTGTCGCTTTCTCTATGCCGCCCTGCCGCGGATTATGCAGGAATCATTGGGACCGGTGAAATCAAGGCGCTCAATATTTGAAATGCCTGCCTGCTGCAGCATGCTCTTCAGCTGCCCTTCCGAGTACGCCTGTCCACCCCGGGTAGCCACCAGCATGTTCAGAGAAAAAATCGCCGGGAATGCCGGACCAGCCATATCTTCATTGAGAATAAAGTCATGCAGGTATATGGCGCCGCCGGGGTTGAGCGCCGCAGCGGCCTTGCCGATGAGCATCCGGCAGTCGGCCGGGCCTTCGGCATGCAGAATCTGGGAAAGCCAGACCGCGTCATATTTCCCGGGTATATCTTCGCTCGTATAATTGCCCGGGATAAAGGTAATCCGTTCGGACAGGCCGGCCCCTGCTATGGTGCGCTGCGCGTAGAGGCGCGATTCGGGCAGATCAAACACAAAGGCCGTAAGATCGGAATTTTTCAGGCAGAAGTTGACGGCATAGGTGCCGGGGCCGCCACCAAGGTCAAGCAAAGTACCCGCGCCGCCAAGATCAAGAATGCCGGCTATTTTAGGGGCCAGGGCAGATGCAAGATTATGCATGCCCATAAGGAAACTCTCGCGCTCATCCTCGGTTTTTTCATAGACCGATGATATCTGCGCCCCTGTCCGTATGGCCTGCGGCAAATGCCACCAGGATGCAACGGTATGATAGAAATGGGTTATGATATAACCGATATATTCTGGGGAGCTCTTCACGAGATACTGCCGGGCAGGCCCGGTGTTTTCGAACCGGCCTTCCCTCTTTTCCAGCAGGCCGATAGCGGCAAGGGCATTGCACAGCATGGTCACCGCACGGGCATCGGCCCCGATCTTTTCACTGACAGCTTCCGGGCTCTGCGCGCCCTCTTCAATGCAGGAAAACACATCCAGCTTTACCGCGGTCTGCAGCGTAATTGCTTCCCAGCAGGATGATGCGGTGCTTAAAATGCTTCCGGGATTCCATTCTTGCCTAGACATAGCTCGCTCCTTTGCCTAAGTTCGGATTTCGGATTAATTATTAAGCGAATGCAGCGGCGCCGGTATGCGGCCGCCTTTGGCCACGAACGGCGCCGAGGTGCCGACGGTGGGGATATCGATGATGGCGGTTTCTCCAAACAGCCCCCCGAACACGGCCATTTCGCCCGCCTTTTTGCCCGGAACGGGAATAAGGCGCACGCCCGTGGTCTTGTTGTTGACCATGCCGATGGCGGCCTCGTCGGCGATGATGGCGGAAATCGTATCGGCATCCGTATCGCCGGGCACGGCGATCATGTCAAGCCCAACGGAGCAGACGCTGGTCATGGCCTCGAGCTTTTCAAGCCGCAGGGTGCCCTGCTGCACGGCGTGGGCCAGGGCCCGGTCTTCCGACACGGGAATAAATGCGCCGCTCATACCCCCGACAGAAGACGAAGCAAAAAGCCCGCCTTTTTTCACCGCATCATTTAAAAGCGCAAGGGCGGCTGTGGAGCCCGGCGCCCCGAGCACCGTTACGCCCATGGCCTGCAGTATTTCACCGACGCTGTCGCCCATTTTGGGGGTCGGGGCAAGGGAGAGATCGATTATGCCGAAGGCAAATCCCAACGCCGACGCCACCTCGCGGCCGATGAGTTCCCCCACGCGCGTAACGCGAAACGACGTGGTTTTAATCTCTTCGGCCACCTGACCCAGATCGGGCGATTTGCCCATGGCGGTAAAGCGCTCAAGTGCCCGCTTTACGACGCCCGGGCCGCTGACCCCGATATTGACCACGCACTCGGGCTCGCCGTAGCCGTGATACGCTCCGGCCATAAAGGGATTGTCTTCGGGGATATTGGCAAACACCACGAGCTTTGCGCAGCCGAATCCATCGCGGTCCGCCGTGCGGCCGGCTATGTCGAGGATGATCCGGCCCATCATTTTGACGGCATCCATATTGATGCCCGCCTTGGTGGAGGCCACATTCACCGACGAGCAGACCCGGTCCGTCTGCGAAAGCACCACGGGCAGCGACCGCAGCAGCGCAAGCTCCGACGGGGTGGCGCCCTTCTGCACTAGGGCCGTATACCCGCCCACCAGGTCGACCTTCACTTCGCTGGCGGCGCGGTCAAGAGTATGCGCAACCGCAAGCAATCCCTCCTCGCCATGGCCCGCGGCAACCGAGCTTATGGGGCTTACGGCGATACGCTTATTGACTATCGGAATGCCGTATTTGCCGGCAATATCATTGCAGACCTGCACGAGTCGGCTTGCCTTATTGACCAGCTTGCGCTCGATTTTCTGACACAGCTGGTCGATATCGGGCGAGCTGCAGTCCATAAGATTGATCCCGAGCGTCACCGTGCGCACATCGAGATTTTCCTCCTGCAGCATCCGCACGGTTCGCAGTATGTCTTCGGTTCTCAGCATGGCATGTCCTTTGGATTGTCAGATTTTTGAATGCGTAAAGGCTATTTCATTGGTGGCGGCGAATATGTCCTCGTGCTGCAGATGCACGGCCAGCGGGTAGTCTTTCCACAGGCCCTTGAGGTCGATCTGCAGCTGTATGATGTCCTGATCGCGGGGAACGACAACCTGGCTGATCAAAAGAAATGCATCTCCCTGCGTATGGGCGAAAAGATCGATGATATTGATGGACCGGCCTGCAAGATAAGCCGACACGCGGCTGATGATATCGGGCCTGTCCTTGCCGGTAAGCGTGAGCACAAACCCGTCGCCACCCGGGGCCTGCTGCTCGCGGGGGTGCGCGGTTTCGCGCTTCCTGACCGACACGTGAAACTCAGCCGGCCCGCCCGCGGCTTCAAGCCCCCGGCGCAGGTCATCCAGATCGTGGTCTCCGGCAAAATCCGCGGTGAGGAGAATGGTAAAATACTGGTCCATAACCGTCTGGCTGATGGCGCATATGGTGCCGTTCAGAGAAAAAATGCTCTTTGCCACGGCCGCGATTATGCCGACCCGGTCGCGGCTCATGAGGGATATGACAACATGAGATGGCATGAGATTTCCTTAACCTGAATGATGCATGAGCATGTAAAGCTGTTTCAGCCGATTGAGAGATTTAGGCGCGGGCACCGCGCCCCTACAGTTCTTATTTTTCAACTCCGAACTCCCAACTCCCAACTCCGCACCCCGTCATTTCGGATACTTCATAAACAGCTGGCCCCAGGGTGATTCGCGCTGCCACTTCTCCACAACTGGCATGCCCTTGGACGGATACCATATCTTATCGTGATAAGCCTCGGAGGCGAAAATAAACAGGTTCACCAGGGGCGTATGAAACAGAAGGGGTTGCAGGTGCTTAAGCGGCGTGTCATGCCACAGCAGGCGGCCCATGCCGGTTGCCATATTGACGCCAACTTCGAAATTCCAGTTCTCCTTTGCCGCATCGACATCGCCCACAATCTCGATATCGGCAGGGTCGCCCACGCCCAGGCCATGCTCATGGGACAGTGCGATACAGGGCAGGTCACGCCAGTTGAATCCCATGAGCTTTGCCGCCACGGAATCGATGGCCACCTGATCGGCAGAGGCGATAATCACGTTTTTATCATGGGGCCGCACCGTGCGCGGGCCGGGGCCCGACCCCGCGGTGGTGCCGTCCATGGTGGCAAACATGCCGGCATGGATCTCGCGACCGATGGCCAGCAAATCCACCAGGGTTTCATGTATCCAGGTATGCGTGTAGTGCCGCTGCCGGTTCAGCAGGCCGCCGAAGGCGTTTTTCAAAGCGCCGGTATAGGTCGTATAGGAATGGGTTTTAATCGTGGGCAAATGAACGATGTTTTTGCCCTGAAAAAAATCTGGAATGTATATGCCGTCGGGAAAAATTTTATGCAAGGCAATGGTTTTAAACTTCGGCTTATAGGCAATCCACTTCATGTGCTCATCGCGAAAATTATACAACACAGGGATATCGTATTTGGCGTACAGGGGCTTGAATTTGAGGTCTTCCTCACCCTTCTCGGGGATGGTCACCACCGTGTGATTGTGCACCGCCACCAAATCCGAACAGCCGGCGTCTTTCAGCGCGAGAATCGTTCCCTCGAGCTGCCAGGGCGTGGTGTTGACGCCCGGAAACACATTATGCCAGGTGATATTATCTTTTAAAATGGTCCTGGCAGCGGGATTTAGCGCTTTGTCCATCCCTGCCAGGCTGCACAGCCTGCGATAATCCTCAACCACGGTTTCGGGTTTTGTCCGCAGAATCGCCACTTTTGCTTTTGCCATAAATTAATTACTCCTTGTCTCTTGCCGCGCCTCTCGTGAATATCGGAAGCGCCGGATATCAGGTTGAGTCTGTTCAAGTTGCAGGTAAAATATGTTTGCCATAGTATATGCAATTTACAAAAATACCAATAAAAAATCCCCGGCTATGCGGGCAGCCGGGGATTACGGGCAGATGTCGGGCCGATTTACTTTGCCGGGATAATGGCATCCTTGCAAGCCTTGGCTACGCGGAATTTAACAACAGTCTTTGCCTTGATCTTGATCGTCTCGCCGGTGGCGGGATTGCGGCCGGTGCGTGCTTTGCGCTGCTGTTTCACCAGCTTGCCGAATCCGGGCATCGTAAACTCGCCCTTTTTCTTGGTTTCTCTGTAGGCGATTTCGGTAATGGCATCCAGGAAATTGCTTACGTCTTTTTTGGTAATGCTGAGCTTCTCAGAAATTTCGCTGACCAACTGAGCCTTCGTAAGTACTTTTGCTTCTTTTGCCATACGGTGTTTCCTCCCTCCGCAAAAAGCTTTTAATTGATTCTTGAATGCATCTCCCGCAAGATTTATTGTTTGAAATATTACAGAACCCTTTTTATTTAAGCAAGAAAAAAAATCGAGAAAAAAACATTTTTCCCGATAAAACCCTTGTTTTATATATTGACAGGGCAAAGCACTTCTGTAGTATTGTTGCAAAAAACAACCCTCGGAAAGGGGTACGACGGTGGCGGCCATAATAAAAAAAATCGGCATACTGACCGGCGGCGGCGATTGCCCGGGCCTCAACGCCGTTATCAGGGCGGCGGTCAAAGCGGCAATACTGCAGCATGACTGGATTGTCATGGGCATAGAGGACGGATTTGAAGGACTGCTCATGCAGGGCAAAGTCCGGCCGCTGCTCTATGACTCCGTCAGAGACATTCTGGACAAGGGCGGCACGATTCTGGGCTCGTCAAACCGCGCAAATCCGTTTGAGTATAAATTTAAAATCAACGGCAAGCTTGTTACCGAAGACCGCTCGTCACAGTTGCTTGAAAATATCAAGAATTCCGGCATAGACGCCCTTATCGTTATCGGCGGCGACGGCACGCTGTCCATTGCCGAAAAGCTGCACCGCCTGGGCGTGCCGGTGGTCGGCGTTCCGAAAACAATCGACAATGACCTTGCCGCAACCGATGTGACCTTCGGTTTTGACACGGCAATCAATACGGCAACCGAGGCCATCGACAAGATCCGCACCACCGGAGAAAGCCACCACCGGGTCATGGTGGTCGAGGTCATGGGCCGCTATGCGGGCTGGATAGCCCTGAACGCCGGGGTCGCCAGCGGCGCCGATATCATACTGATACCGGAAATCCCCTTTAAGCTTGAAAACGTCTTTGCGGTAATAAAAGAGCGGTCAAACCAAGGGTGCCGCCACAGCATCATCGTCATTTCCGAAGGCGCAAAGCCCGAGGGCGGCCAGATGGTCGTGAAAAAAATCATCGAGGAAAGCCATGACGCAATACGCCTCGGGGGTATCGGTAAAATGCTCGCCGACAGAATCTCCGATGAGCTCGGCATTGAGTCCCGGGAATCGGTGCTTGGGCATATTCAGCGCGGCGGCTCCCCAAGCGCCTTCGACCGCATACTCTCAACGCGTCTGGGCGCGGGCGCTGTCGACCTGCTTGCGCGGGGAGATTTCGGCTCCATGGTCTGCCTGAAAACGCCCACCGTCGCCTCGGTGCCCCTGCAGGACGCCATAACACATCTGAAAATGGTGACTTCCGACCTTGATACGGTCAGGGCCGCCCGGGCCATCGGCGTCAGCTTCGGCGATTAAAAAACAAATTAGTTTTATTGGTTAGGTTGGTTTTATTGGTCTAATCGAACAAATTAAACTAATTTAACTAATTTAACTAATTAAACCAATCGAACAAATTAAACGAATTAAACTAACCGAACCAACCGAACGAATTTAACCAATCAAACTGCTTGTATGCTCACCGACGACTCAATATTATTTGACGCACACCTTTCCCGTAGCGAGATAGTGCGATTTTTAAAAGAAGACGACCTTGCGGCGCTGGCAAAAATGTACACCACCGCCGATGATGTGCGCGCCGTATGCGTCGGCGAAGAGGTGCATATCCGCGCGCTCATAAACTTCTCAAACTACTGCCGCCGCGACTGCCTGTACTGCGGCCTGCGGCGGGGCAATGCCGCACTGAAGCGCTTCCGCATGTCTGCAGCCGAAATCATCGCCGCTGCTGTTACGGCTTTCGAAAAAGGCTACCGGACCGTTGTGCTGCAGTCCGGCGAGGACAAGTTTTACACGGAAAATGTCATTTGCGCCATTATCAGCGGCATTAAAGAAAAATGCGATATGGCCGTAACGCTGTCCCTTGGCGAGCGGCCCTATGCAACGCTGAAGGCATGGTTCAATGAAGGCGCTGACCGGTATCTGCTGAAGCATGAGACAAGCGACCCACAGCTGTATACAAAGCTGCATCCTGATCTGCGCTTTGAAGACCGCATCGACACGCTGCGCAATCTCAAGGAAATAGGCTACCAGACCGGCTCGGGCATCATGGTGGGCATACCGGGCCAGACCTATGAATCGGTGGCGGACGATATCCTGTTGTTTAAAGAGCTTGATATCGATATGATCGGCTGCGGCCCCTATATTTATAATCCGAAAACGCCGCTGAAACTCGCCACCCCTGATGAAACGCGGTACATTCAGCCCGAGCCCGAATATGTCTACAAAGTCGTGGCGCTGTCGCGCATCGTCACCCGCGATACCATGATCCCAGCCACCACGGCCCTCTCCGTGCTGAATCCCGAAAGGGGCGTGCTGTCGGCCCTCAACGCCGGGGCCAATGTCATCATGATCAATGAGACCCCTGCGCAGTATAAAAAACTCTATGAAATTTATCCCCGCGACGAAGTTTCAGCCCCCATTCTCTCGCCGGAAAATCCCTTTGCAGCAATCGAGCAGCTGACCGGCCGCCCCGTTGCCAGCGGCTACGGCCACCGGCATTTATAAAAAGTTTATGCGCTTTGCAGGACCATGCTGTCCAGCGGACTTTTGGTGGCATTTGTCATGTTACGCATGACATGCATATAGATCATGGCCGTTTCCATTGCCCCGGGCAAAATATTCGTTTCAATACCTGTTTTAAAAGCACCCACGTAAAGCCGGACGACATTTTCCGCCTGCCGCAATTGCCAGTCCTGCGCGTGCTGATTGCCCCGAAGAAGTGATATAAACTGATCCGTGGCTATTTCGGTTTTCGTGAAGGTATTCCGGTTCAGAAAGGAAAAAGATTTACTCACCCAGCGGGCATAAAATGGAATCTGGTTATCTGGAACAATTTTTCTCGCTTTTAATAAATCCTAAAACTCCGGCAAAAATTCTTCAGTCATACAAATCCCCCATGTTATACGGAACTCCGTATAAACAGGTATTAACAACAAAAGACGGAATTTTTAATTATTAATTTGACAAAATTAACATCTTTTGAAATAAGCGCTTTCAGACATATCCACAAATTACGGAACTCCATATAATAATTGTTGGGCTGTGATAATATGACAAGACTTAGAGCATATACATTTTTCCTTTTAATGGTTTCAATCCCATCAGAAGCCCTTTCTTTAAGCATTACTGACATCTTTACAGCTAAACATGCAGATTGGAGTTTCATCCAAGATGTCGGTGGTCTAGACGTTTCTGAGCCTGAATATAAATCCGGGTATGGTTGGTATCTTCCTGTCAGATGTGATGTGTCAGGTCTTCAATCTATTACAACAAAACCAAAGCTTGTGAATTCTGGCCTTGCAGCAAAAGAAGTCAAAGCAATGGTTAAAGACAATAGGATTCAAATTTGGGTTGTCTATTGCCTGGTCTCAAATGATTCCCCTAACTGTATTACTAAAGGTGTTTTCATTAAGGGTATAAAAGAAGGTTTGTATAAAGTAGAGTACTTAAATAATGACGGGACAGTAGTTCCCATTAGGGTCGTTGAAATAAAGCTTGGGCAGGCCCAACCAAGGGTTCCAGCCGACGCGGCGGAGCCGCGCGTTAGGGCACGAATATGAAAAAACGGAATTTGATCATTACGCTTGAAGCCCTCGTAATCATCGTCCTTGGCGTTCTTCTTTACAGAAATATCTGCAATAATGCCTCCTCCCATTCAAAAACAGGCGGGGTAGGTCAATTTTTCCATTGGCCCCCTGTGAAACTTCAAGGCAATGAACGGATCATTTCGGCCTATGTCCAGTTTCAGACGGTGCAAATCAAGAGCATCATGAACATACCCCCAGAGTGGTACACCTCTCTTGACTTGAATGAACCCCCAAACCCAGCGTTTAAAGGATCCATCATCGTCGGGGGTGCGGCCCTCGATTCCCCAAATGAACTCCCGATGCTTGAACTCGAAAACATCGACGAGGGCGAAAAGGCCAAGGCTATCAAGGTGGAATACATGGTCATCGACTTCACCAATGACAAGGGGAAGGAAAGAACAATCGAAGTAAACCTGGAGAAGCCCTAACAAGCTAAAAAAGAAAAGGAGGACCGAATAAACTATGAACATGAGAATTCTCATACCACTTTTCATGTTTTTTTCCTGGGTTGCCCTTGCTCATTCAGCTGAGCAAAAAGAGTACGTCTCTCCGGATGGAAAATATCGAGCCATCGTTATTTCTTTATCGGGAGGAGGTGAGAGCAAAGTAGTCATTAAGACAATTAAGGGAAAAACGCTCCGGTCAGAAAACTACGGCTCGAAAGACGGAGAACACGGCGGCGTTGTGGAAAAGGCGGCATGGACACCCGACTCATCTTTCTTCGTATATAGCATATCGAGTTCGGGAGGCCACCAACCCTGGAACTCGCCTATTGACTACATTTCCGTTCGCGATTCAAAAGTCCGACACCTTGATGATTACATTGGCACTGTTACCGAGCCTGAGTTTGAATTGAAGGCACCCGATACAATTAAGGCTGTAGGATCGAAAGGTAGTCCTGAGGAAGCCGCCCGCTTCGAAGTCAGTCTCAGCAAACTGGTGATGCATGAAAAGAAGAAATGAAAAAGGAGCACTTAACAAATCTATCCAGCCGACCCGGAAGAACTTCATGCTTATTTCTTCACGCGCCTACTCGGGCGGCTGATAATTGCGTTAGACTTAAGTTACTATCAAATTGTCCGTTTTGATAACACAAAGGCGGCTGTCATAGCCGCCTTTGTGTTTACTCGCATGCCATTATTAATCTACCGCAATCATTACATTGGATGCTTTCACCACGGCATACGCTGTAGCGCCGACCTTCAGTTTCAGGCTTTCGACCGCATCCCTGGTGATGATCGAAATGATCTGCGTACCGCCGATGTCAAGCACCACTTCAGAATTGACCGCCCCGTCTTTGATTTCGACAATCTTTCCCTTAATTATGTTTCTGGCGCTGATTTTCATTACCGAACCCTCCATTCTGGCTATTGTTTGTTACTAAGTATCACCGCATATTCTTAAAAACTGAATATGCTTCCATAAAAGTCGGGAATCCCGTTGTCTGTATAATAAGCAGAAGGGTATGCATGATCTCGGCATCTGTCGCACCTGCTTCCCGTGCCCTGACAATGTGCGTTTCAAGGGCCAGGCAGTGACCGCTTGCACCCGAAATAGCGACTTTCATAAGCCAGCGGAATTTTTCCGGCAGGGGTCCGGCTTTTTCGTGGATCTCTTTTCCCAATGCCTCATGAGCCTTATAAATGGAGGGAAACTCTTTTTTGAACTTCGTGAAAGCGTCATGAATTTCTTTCATCGCGTACCTCCTTCGGATAATTTAAACATGAAAGGGATATAATACATCATGTAGCATCACCGGCTCTTGATTTCAACGGGCCAGAGCAAATTAAGAATGAGATGGCCATAATTCAAAGACAGAATTACGCACTTAATGCCACCTCACCCCAGCCCTCTCCCCCATTCTGGCGGAGAGGGTGATGACGGTATTGCCTTCATCATGATTGTCTTCGGTCATTTCAATTTGAAATTGCTTTAGCAGGGTGTTGAAAAAGTCAATAGGGGAAGGCTGTTCAAAAATGCTCAGATGCAAGGCGTGCGAAATCATGCGAAATGAGGCGTACTTTTTGTACGCCGCAGTGAAGCATGATGAGCGCAACGCAGCAGATGGGCGTTTTTCAACAGCCTGCTAGTACTAATTAAGGTGGTGATGACTGATAGGAGGGAAGATGCAAAGCATGAATGGCATCTGACTCGTAGCTGAACAAACAGCCTAAGCC
>Ga0118677_10015160_pt1 | contig 10743 bp, 8 predicted proteins | sample AliMusrvi5mmetaG_FD_86154 | JGI IMG/M metagenome (GOLD analysis project Ga0118677, IMG submission 86154)
AACACTAGACTGTTAATGGAAATATTTATTCATCTTTTACTTAATGTCATCCGACTGCACACGCATGCGACGCTTACAATTGCAATAAAGAGTGAAATTTCAAACCCTGATTCTGGCATAAATATTGCTCCCTTTCCGCAGTAAATTATTCTTATCTCTTTCTTCAGGTCAAGCGGATAATATGGAAAAGAATAAGGACGAGCCCAATTTTTTCGGAAAGACTGTAAACCATGAAACAGCAAACAAATAGCAAAATATTGATTGTTAATACACTCAGTGAAGACAATTCCTTTGCAAATGTTTTGCTGACACAGCTAAAAACCAGATATGTCTACATATTGGTGGCGCATAACCCTTCTGAATTGATTGAATTGTTGACTTTCTGGCAGCCCCATATCACCATCGTTATTTTAAATCGTGAAAGCAAAATAAATCTGCAATTTATCAAGAGCACAAAGGTAAATACAAAATTAGGCCTGATCTACGCTGACACGGTTGCTGACGAAAAAAACATGACCTACCTGCACGACAACGCATCATCCGCTGATTTTTCAATAAATGCTGAAGGATTATTATCGACTTTCGAGGGGCTTTTGCCCCAGGAGAGTGATTTGGGCTTATATATGCCCAATCAAAACAAACTCCTGGTAAAAGCAATCGGCCTGGTCGCATGAATATGAACAGCAGATGTGGAATTGCAAAACTTTGTAAGTTTTTTAAACGCTAGAGAAGCCCTTCGGGCAAACCAATAAGCTGTTGCAAGGCTGGATTAACCTAACGAAAAGTTAATGATATGGCCGATTGCGTGGGGAAAATTTGACTCATCACTGGAAGCCATTCGTCTTTTCAAATTTATTATTGCCACCCCTGGTAAAATCTGGCGTCAAAATGAATAATGGTAAAATTTGTCATTCATTTCAATATTGCAAATCAATATGACCTGAATTATGACCTTCAGGGATTGACAGCACCCTGTGATCAGGGATAATGAAGACAGTTTCTTAAATAAACAGATTATTATGGTTATTATTATTTATTTGTATGCTAAAAACAGATATTTTTCAAAAGATTTTAGAAAAGCCGAACTTGCCCGAACTAAAACCAACCGGCGATGAGGCGGTTATCCAATTAAAGAATGTGACTAAAACCTATGCTACTGCCACAGGTGGCTTTACTGCCTTAAAAGGGTTGACCATTGATTTTTTTGCGGGGGAATTTGTTGGAATCCTGGGTAAATCCGGAGCCGGTAAAACAACCCTGGTCAACCTGATTTCAGGGATAGACCATTTAACCTCAGGGCAGGTCTGGGTTGGGGGTGTTTCAATTCATGAATTAAGTGAAAACCAGGCCTCAATATGGCGCGGCCGCAACCTGGGAATCGTCTTCCAAACATTCCGGCTCATGCCGACCCTTTCTCTGCTGGATAATATTATGTTTCCCATCGATCTATGTGGAAATTACCAGCGAAAAGACACACGCGAACGAGCGATGAATTTACTGCGCTCGGTCGAGCTAGAAGATCATGCCTATAAATTGCCCAATGCGATATCGGGTGGGCAGCAGCAACGCGTGGCCATCGCGCGCGCCATCGCCAATGATCCGCCCATTATTATCGCTGATGAACCCACGGGGCGCCTCGATACAGCCACCTCTGAAATTGTTTATCAAATTTTTACCCGCCTGGCGAACGAGGGAAAGCTGATTATTATGGCGACCCATGATCAGTCAATGATCAGCCAGCTGACGCGGCAGATAGAGCTGGTGGATGGTGAAATTACATCTGATTCACGCTTTCCGGGGGAAAAATCATGAGATGGTTTAGACCGAGGTGGAACAAAGTTTTTGCTGACCTGTGGAGCAACAAAGTTCGCTCCTTATTGGTGATTGCGTCCATCAGTGTCGGCATTTTTGCTGCCGGGATCATCATTTCCATTTTCGGAATCCTCAGCACAGATATCCGCAGCAGTTACGAGAAGATCCAACCCGCCAATATCATCATCAGCGCCCCGGATTTCGATCAAAAATTTAGCGATACGGTTAAACATATGCCCGAAGTGTCCGATGCCCAAGCCGTACGCACTTTTGTGGTCCGCATGCGCGTACCTGCGCAAACACTTGGCGGCGAAGATAACTGGATCAACATCAACATTAAAGCCGTGCCAGATTTCAAAAAAATGACCACCAATCAAGTCAGCCTGCTTGAAGGAACCTGGCCTCCACGAGATAAAGAAATCGTATTTGACCAGCATAAATTTGTAGACGCGAATACCCAGGTTGGCGGGGTGGTTGAACTTAAGCTGCCTGACGGCAAATTGCTGCGCCAGGTTCCCCTGGTGGGGTTGGTCAAAGACGAATCGATTGGGGCTACTGGCGGAGGGGGATACTTTACCGCCAACCTCACAGGTTATGTTAATTTTAATACCCTGCTGTGGCTGCAACAGCCGGAAATGGCAAATATGCTCCTGGTCAGGGTTAAGGACAACAGTAATGATAAAAACCACCTGTTTGATGTGGCAAGATTAATCAGTAAAAAATTTGATGATAACAATATTCCTCTGAACAACTTTTTTGTTCGCGAAACCAACAATCATCCCAATGCCACTTACGTAGACGCGATCAGCGGCATCCTGTTTATCCTGGGATTTCTGGTTGTGTTTTTAAGCGGTTTTCTCATTACCAATACTCTTTCCGCGCTGCTTAATCAACAGATTGAACAAATTGGGATTATTAAGACATTAGGGGGACGCAGCGGGCAGATTATCAGTATTTATATGGTGTTAATCCTGGTTTACAGCCTGATCGCCCTGGGGATTGCCCTGCCCCTTTCAGGTCAAACCGCTTACTGGATGTTAAGTTTTCTTGCCAATGAAGTCAATTTTACCCTGCAGGGATACCGGGAAGTGCCGCTTTCAATCATCGTGCAAATTGTGATTGCCGTGATTGTGCCCCAGGTGGCTGGATTTTTGCCAATATTACGCGGCTCGAAGATCAGCGTCCAGGAGGCCGTCAATGGTCCCACCCTGATCAAAGCCAAAAAAGATAATAAAAGTTGGGTGAACCGGCTTTCGGAAAATCTGCGCGGACTGTCCCGCCCCCTGTTACTCTCTTTACGCAATACTTTCAGGCGGAAGACGCGCCTGATTTTAACCTTGATTACACTTACCCTGGGCGGGGCAATATTTATTGCCACATTTAATGTTCAGGCATCGATGAACACTTTTATTTCCAAATTGGGGAATTATTTTTCAGCAGACGTCACCCTTGATTTTTCCCAACCCTACCACATGGAAAAAATTGAAACCATGCTCGAACAACAGCCCAATGTCAGCGATGTGGAAGGTTGGGCAGGAGCGCGGGCAGAACTGCTGCTTTCTGGCGATAAACCGGCTGAAAGCGTCAATATCCTCGCTCCACCCGTGAACAGCAAACTGATCCAACCCATCATGTTGGAAGGCCGCTGGTTGGTGCCAGAAGATGAAAACGCAATCACAATTAATGATAATTTTAAAAGCCGTTTTCCCGACTTGAAGGTTGGGGATACTTTGCGGATGAGCGTTTATGGGAAAAAGGTGGACTGGGTGGTTGTGGGCTTTTTTCAGTTTGCCGGAAAAAGCAGCGGTCTGATCGCCTATGCGAATTACGATTATCTGGCCAAAATTACACATACCTCTTTAAAAGCCGCCTCCTACCAGATAATCTCGACACAAACTGGTATGACTCTGAACCAGCAGGAAGAACAGGGCAGAACATTAGAAATATTGTTAAGCGACCTTGGCTATCACATTAATGATGTCAGCGCCGGTCAAAACCTGCTGTCGTCAGCCACCAGCGGGCTGAATGTTTTGATTATTTTTCTATTATTTATGGCCATCCTGGCTGCCATTGTGGGCTCAATTGGATTAACCGGAACTCTGAGCATGAACGTGTTGGACCGCACCCGCGAAATTGCGGTGATGCGCGCCATAGGCGCCTCGGACCATGCCGTCATGCGCCTGGTCATTGTGGAAGGATTATTAATTGGCCTGATGAGTTGGATTTTGGGCTCTTTACTGGCATTTCCCATCAGTGAAATGATGTGGAATGTCATCAGTAAATCTCTTTTTGATGTGTCATCCGCTTTCACATTTAATTATATCGGTTTTGTCCTGTGGATGGGGGTTGTCCTGGTTCTTTCGGTGGTCGCCAGTGTCATTCCAGCCCGCAGCGCTGCGCGCCTGACCATCCGCGAGGCGCTGGCTTACGAATAAAATCATCCCTTGCCTGCCGGATAAAACTGGCGGTAAAATCACTCGCAATACCTGGCATAAAAGGAGGCAGAAATGAAATTTATCAGCTGGAACGAGGGGTATTCGGTGCACGTGGAGGAAATTGACGCCCAGCACCAATGGTTGGCGGACATTATCAACGCCCTGCACGACGATGCAGCCGAAAAGAAAGGCAGGCGGCTGCTCGAAATTGTGCTTGAATCACTGATTAAATATGCTCTGGCTCATTTTGAGACGGAAGAATCACTGATGATCGAGTACGAATACCCGGCCTACGAAGCGCATAAACTGCAGCACATAAAGTTAGGCGAAAAGATCACGGCATGGAACCAGGACTTTGTGGATGGAAAAACCGGCTTTCCCGATGAAGCCGTTGTTTTCCTGAAAGATTGGCTGGAAAACCACGAATGCAGCGACGACCGCACGCTCGGGGTTTTCCTGAACAGCAAGGGCGTGAAATAAAGCGGCGATTTTTGTTACTGCATCCATTCCACAAGGTCATCCTCAACGGCAGGCAGGTCGATCAGCTGGAAACCGAGCGCCTGCCAGTTTGCACCGGCGGGCAGGGCATTGTTTAATTCCGCGGCAAAAGAAAGCGCCGAGCGCGCCCAACCGCTGCGCGAAAAAACGCAATAATGCACTTTCCATTGACCGTCCGCGGGAATAACCCGGGCGGTTTTATCAATTAAATCCTGTAAAACCTTGCGTTCCACCGGCAGGGCAGTCCATTTGCATTCCCCGAGTAAAATGTGGCGGTCGGCGCGGTTGAGCGCGGCCACATCGATCTGGACGTTTGTGTTCCAGGCGCTGCCCACCCGGTCGGGCAAAAAGCCGAGCAGACCGGGCTGGGCGCTGGCGCGCAGCACCCATTCGCGGCAGAGCTCCTCCCAGGTATTGGCGCCGACAAAATCGACCATGTTGCTTTCCACCTCGCGGTAAGCCTGCTCCTGGATTCCGAGGGCGAGCTGCTCCTGGCGCGAGGAGATGAAGCGGTAATAAAAACGCAGGTAGGGATCAACCACATGGTGGCGTCCGGCGCGCGTATCGGGGCTGTCGAAGACAGAGATTTTGCGCTCAACAAAACCGGCCGTATTGAGCACCCCGAGGTACTTGGGAATATGGACGTTGGAGAGGCCGGTAAAAGTTTCGATCTCCTTGGGGGTGCGCGCTCCGCGCGAAATGGCCTCGAGGATGGCGATGTAGTTATGCGGTTCGGAGATAAAATCCTGGAGCAGCAGGCGCGGCTCGGCCTGCATCAGGTTGTTGGCGGTGAGAAGCAGGTTTTTGATGTTTTGGGCCAGGGACTGGTGCTGGTTGATGCGCTCCCAGTAGGCCGGGATGCCGCCGAGGATGGCATATAAATGCACGCGTTCTTCGGGCGTGAGGGCGGGAAAGTAAGCGCGCATGGCTCCAAAAGGCAGGGGCTGGAGGTAGACCTGGGCGGTGGCACGCCCGTAAAGCGGGGCCTGGTAGGAAAGGAATTCGCGTTTCATCATCCCGAGGTGGGACCCGGAGAGCACCAGGAAAAGGAGGGTGTCTTTAAGCAGGTGGTCCCAGGCATTCTGGAGGGTGGCGGCGATGCCCGGTTCGATCTCGAGCAGGTAGGTGAACTCATCCAGGAGCACGGCGAGGGGCTCATCCTTCGCCAGGGCGGCCACCTGCTGGAAGGCCTGCTCCCAGGAGGAATAGGTGAAGGTTTCCGGAGCGGGGGCGTTGGGGTTGGCAAAGTTGTAAACTGCCCGGGAAAAGGAACGCAGCTGGGCGCGCGAGGAAGTGGGTTCAGCGACCCAGTAAAAGGCGCGTTTGATACCTCCAGCGGGACCCGCCGGGGGCGTTTTTAACCAGTGCGTGAGCAGTGTTGTTTTTCCCACCCGGCGGCGGCCGTAAAGAATCAGAAACTGGGCCTGGCCTGAAGACCAGAGCTGGTCGAATAACTGCAGTTCGTGCGAACGCCCAATGACCTGGATTGGCATCAACCCTCCGTTATTATACTTTTGAGTATTATACCACAAAGTATAACGATCATCAATAACTCCGATTTGTTTTTTTGAAACGAAAGGTGGATGGAAGGTAGAGGAACACGGATAAAAGCGGGATCAAGAGGCCGGCGGCGATGATCCATCCCTGGGCTGGGTGCAAACCACGCCGGTTTCCCGTCTGGAATGAAATAAAACCCCAGGGCCATGCCGAGCATGAGCAGCATCATATAAACCTGGTTGACCCAGTAAAAAGGACCGACGGTTTTTTGGAGCATGCGGATGATTAAAGAGTTCCATGCCGTATGCAAAAACAGCCAGGGCTGAAAATATGATGGACGGGATCAATATAGCCATGGATCAATTTCAATTCGAGGTCACAGTTAAAAGATGATTTTACGGCAGCATACCCGCTTCACAGCCGCGGGCCGCGCCTATGACCCGGCAGACATCCTGCGCGGTGAAAGCAAGAGGTCGGCGGTTATGGCCAATAAAATCCAGATGCCCATGCGTAAAGGCACCACCCCACCCATGACATGGCGCAGAACGCTGCGCATTTCACCGGCATAACCCAGCACCAGGAGGGCCATCGAAATGGCGTAGAACCAGAGTGCCACCCAGGCCCAGATGAGTGTCTCGCGATCCCGGTGCTGAAAGGCCACATACAGCAGGACAAGCGTGAGGAGCCCATCGAGAAGGATGGGCAGGGGAACAACGGGGTGCAGATAGTTGGCAAAGAGGACCAACCAGGACGGGCGTTCAGACCCACTCTGGAAAAAATAGGGCTGCACGTTGGTCGACCAGAGCGAGTCCATATCCTCCCAGAGGGACAAAGCGATATAACCCGGGTGCTCGACAATAAAGCGCGAATAAACGGTCAGGCCGTTCTGACGCGCCCAGACCACAAAATCAGAGGAAGGATCCATCGCTTCGAGCGGCTGGGACCCACGGTAAGAGAGGATCGTATCCGAGACCGGCATGCCGTATTTCTGAAAATAGGCTACACGCATCGGAAAAGGGAAAATGCCGCGGGTGACGTTATTATAAAAAGGAAGAAGCCAGCGTTCGCTGGCGCGAAAGGTCACCTGCTGCACAGCGTATGCACCAATCATCAGGGCAAAAAAGAGGACGAGCGGGAGGATCACTTCCTTCAAACGGCGCAGGGATAAAATCAACAAGCCGGCAATTAAGATTAATGTGACCGGGATAAAATAGACATTGGTGTCGCGCAGGAAAACCCAAAAAACCGTGATGAGGGTCGTGGATGTGAGGATCAACCAGACGCGCAGCCGGCGCCGCGGGGGATTTCCAAGCATGGAAAAGGCCAGTTCAATCATCAATGCCAGGAGCAGGGCAAATAATGAAAAAGAAAGCGATTCGGTCATAATCAGGCTGTCCCAATCGGCCATCTGGGGTGAGAATCCAAAAAAGAGGACCGATGCCATGGCGAAGAGGCGCACCCAGCCGTTGCGCAGCCTGAGAAATAACACCAGGGACAGAATACTCCAGCAGAAGACCGAAACCCACACCTGGAAATTGACCACCCGGTCAAAACCCGGCTGCTTAACCAGCTGGCCTTCCGCATGGGAATAAGGCTGGCTGACCTTCGTAATTTTGTATTGGTCAACGGGCCCCAACACCTGAAACAAGAGCGGATAAGAAGGAGACCGCAGCGAGGTTAAAAACTCATACGAAAAAGTGGGGATCCTGGCCGCGACGAGGTAGGAATCAGTATCGAGGGTCGACATGGAAGCGCCCCAGGGGCCATAACTGGTTAAACGGAAAATGATAAATGCGGCCAACATAATCAAACCAGCGGTCAGCACAATCCAATTTAAAATTCTGGAACTGATTGGCTTAAAGATCGAGAGGGGTTTGGAAAAAAATCGGGTAAGGGTGCTCATCATGGGTCAGGGAGGGAACAATACGATTATTTTGACAGTCAAACGGGGGCTATCTCGCGCAACATGCCAGACCAGCCAGACCCGAGACAGGCCTGTATTTCAGCCAAGTATACCATGGTGGAAAGACAGGGGCTGCATCCTTATTCAGGTTTTTTAGGATTTTCGGATCGCAACCCGGCCTCATTTTTCAGGCAGATACTTCATCCCGGGGGGAATCAAGGCCCTTGAGGTTGCGCAGCTCTGGCCAGATGCCTGCCACGGCGAGAACCACGAGGACTGTGCCAATACCGCCGCCCACCACGGAGATAATCGGCCCAAATAACGCGGCTGTCAGCCCGGATTCAAATCCACCGAGTTCATTTGACGCGCTGATGAAAATGCTGTTGACGGCTGAAGTGCGCCCGCGCATCTCGTCCGGCGTGCGAACGAGGATGAGCGTCCCACGGATGACGACGCTGATATTATCGAGGGCGCCCATGAGAACCAGGAGGACGATGGTGAACCAGAAAGAGGTCGAAAAACCAAAGAGGATCGTCACGATTCCAAAACCGACCACAGCCCAGAGCAGTGTTTTTCCAGCCTGTTTGAAGGGCGGGAGATGCGCCACCAGGAAAGCAGTGACCAATGCACCGATTGAGGGCGCAGCGCGCATGAGGCCCAGGCCCACAGCGCCAACTTTTAAAATATCCGTGGCAAAAACCGGCAGCAGGGTGACTGCCCCACCCAGCAAAACGGCAAACATATCCAGCGACATGGTGCCAAGCAGGATTTGGTTCTTCAGTACAAACTTCAACCCGGAAGATAACCGCTGGTAAAGCGTCTCCCCGATCTTCGCTGGCGGAATCGGATGATTTTTTACAAACGTCAGTAATCCGATGGAGAGCATCAGGAAAAACAAAACGCACAGATAAGCAACCTTCACGCCAAAGAAACCATAGATGAGTCCGCCAATCGCCGGCCCGGTGATGGCTCCGATGTGCCAAATCGTACTATTCCATGTAGATGAATTAGTGTATAACTGACGGGGAACAAGCTGTGCCATGAGTGCGATGATGGAGGGGTAGAGAAAGGCCCGAGAAACGCCGGAAATCATGACTACCAGGTAAATCGGTAATACGCCCAGGGTGTTGATGATTCCATATGATTTAATGGAAATGACCAGCAAAGCCAGGGTGCCAATGATAAAGAGAAGGGTAAACAAAACGATAATCCGCTTTCGGTTGTACCGGTCGGCCACATGGCCGGCGTATAAAGCCGTTGCAATGTTTGGGAGGGCTTCCGCGAGACCGATCAGTCCAAGGGCAAGCGGATCGTGCGTTAACTCATACATTTGCCATCCCACAATGATGCTTTGCATCTGGAATGCGATGGTAGTAAAAAAGCGAAACGTGAGAAACAGCCGAAAGTCCCTGACTTTCAGAACGGCATATGCATCGTGTTTGTCAGACAAGGTTATTCTTCGTCCTTTTCCTGTTCTTCGTATGCCTTCAGCAGCTTGTCCTGGATATCGCCGGGAACCTGAGCATACTCAGCAAACTTCATTCCATAGGTTGCGCGGCCGCTGGTTATTGAACTAAGAGCGGTGGAGTACCGGTTTAGTTCAGCGAGCGGTACTTTTGCAAGGATTTTCTGATAATTTCCTTCGCTGTCCATCCCCATGATCACGGCCCGACGTCCCTGCAAATCGGTCATTACTTCACCCATTTTCTCTTCCGGAACGATTACCTCGATATCATAGATGGGTTCGAGGATTTTTGGGCCTGCATTTTTAAAGGCCTCTTTAAACGCCTGGCGTCCGGCAAGCTTGAACGATATTTCATTGGAGTCGACCGGGTGCATCTTCCCGTCGTAAATGTTAAACACAATATCGCGGGCATAAGAACCCGTAAGGGGGCCCTCTTCCATCTTTTCCATGACCCCTTTCAGGATGGCCGGCATAAAGCGGGCATCAATAGAACCACCGACGATACAGTTGTTCATCTGTAGGGTGCCTCCCCACTCAAGGTTGATCACATCGCGTCCACGGATGGGAAATTCATTTTGTTCAACCATCCCTTCGCGGAAAGGTTGGATCATCATGTGCACCTCTCCGAACTGACCCGATCCCCCGGATTGTTTTTTGTGCCGGTACATTGCTTTTGCCGCCTTGGTAATGGTTTCCCGGTAGGGAATGCGCGGGGCATAATATTCGATAGGAATTTTTTCGAGGGTTTCCACATGCCATTTGGCGAGGTTCAGGTGAAGTTCGCCCTGGCCCTGAAGAATCATCTGTTTTAATTCGCGTGAATAACCCATCAGCAGCGTGGGGTCCATCTTGGCAAGCTCATTGAGGATACTGCTGATTTTCTCGTCGTCTGCTGAGTTTTTGGCTTTTACTGCCGTCCTGAATTTGGGTTCAGGGAAATGGGTGGGTTCGATAATGTCGTCGGGATTCTTCTGCGAATTGAGGGTATTCCCGGTATAGGTATTCTTTAATTTGATGGTTGCCCCGATATCGCCGGCTACCATTTTTTCAACTTTTTCACGGTTTTTCCCGTTCACTACAAAAAGCTGGGAAAGCCGCTCTTTCGACAGGCGGACAGGATTTACCATATCCAT
>Ga0118677_10015161_pt1 | contig 10743 bp, 7 predicted proteins | sample AliMusrvi5mmetaG_FD_86154 | JGI IMG/M metagenome (GOLD analysis project Ga0118677, IMG submission 86154)
CCTACGCGCAGACCTGAAGTCAGGAACGGTGAGCGGCTGTCGAAAGGAACCATATTTTTGTTGATGGTAATATCGGCCAGCACCAGTGCGTTCTCAGCCTTTTTACCAGTCAGATCCGGGAACTTGGTGCGCAAGTCGATCAGCATGGAGTGGTTGTCGGTACCACCTGAAATCACTTTGTATCCCTTGTCCATAAAAGCCTGGGCCATCACCCTTGCATTCTTCTGCACCTGCTGCTGGTAGATCTTGTATTCAGGAAGCAGCGCTTCACCGAATGATACAGCCTTGGCTGCGATGACATGTTCGAGCGGACCGCCCTGGATTCCGGGGAAGATCGCTGAGTCGAGCAAGCTGCTCATCATCTTGATCTCACCTTTCTTGGTAGCCAGACCCCATGGATTTTCAAAATCCTTGCCAAGCAGGATGATTCCACCACGCGGACCGCGCAAAGTTTTATGGGTTGTTGAGGTGACAATGTGCGCATGCAACAGCGGATTGTCAAGCAATCCTGCTGCGATCAGTCCGGCAGGATGGGCCATGTCGACCATGAAAATTGCACCAATCTTGTCTGCCAGTGTCCGGATACGGGCATAATCCCACTCTCTGGAGTAAGCTGAAGCGCCTGCGATGATCAGTTTAGGCTTCTCCCGGAGGGCAACCTGCTCCATGTGGTCGTAATCAACAAGACCAGTATCTTCTTTCACGCCATAAGAGACCGGATGGTAGAGCAAGCCTGAAGAATTCACAGGTGAACCATGCGAGAGATGACCACCGTGTGAAAGGTCGAGTCCCATAAACGTATCGCCTGGCTGAAGTACGGTCATCAGCACTGCCATGTTGGCCTGCGCGCCGGAGTGTGGCTGGACGTTAGCATATTCCGCGCCAAAGAGCTCCTTGAGACGGTCGATGGCCAGTTGTTCGGCCTCATCAATGAACTGGCATCCTCCATAATAACGGTGACCGGGATATCCTTCGGCATATTTGTTGGTGAGGCAGGAGCCCATGGCATCCATTACCTGCTGGGACACAAAATTTTCGGAGGCGATCAGCTCAATGCCGTGCAACTGACGTGCATTTTCTTTTGCAATGATGTCAAAAATGGCGGTATCTTTTCTCATGGAGTGGACATTTATGAATTAAGCGACAAAAGTACAACTTTCGGTCTGAATGTGAAAATTTTACAATGTGCTAATGTGCTAATGTGCTAATATGCTAATAAAACAACTTGCTAATATTCTGATATTAAGGTTAATAAATTTAATTAGATTTTGACTGGATGATTAACTAATAAGTAAATAGGTCGACTCCTAATTTTATTATTAAACAAAATATTTTTCCTAATTCGTAATAATTGAAAAAGTACGGTGGCGCAATAGTCCTCAGTTACGAACAAATCCCCATTAGCCCATTAGCCCATTAGCCCATTAGCACATTAGCACATTAGCACATTAGCACATTAGCACATTAAAAGAAGTTTATTCATCCGAGAAATTGACGAGAAGGTCCCGGTAGGCATTGAATATCCTTGATTTGGAGATGAAACCCACATATTTTCCGTTGTGGACTACCGGAAGGTTCCAGGCGCCGCTGTCGTTGAATTTTTTCATGACGATCTCCATCTTTTCATCAATGGTGATAATCTCCGGGGAGAGGCTCATGAATTCCGATACTTTTTTCGTGGTGTACAACTCCTTTTTGAACATGATTTCCCTGACATCGTCGAGGAGAACCACTCCCTTGAAATAGTTTGATTCATCCACAACCGGAAAGACATTGCGTTTGGACCTGGCAATGATTCCGACAAGTTCTCCAAGTGTTGTTTCCGGCTTGACCGACAAAAGGTCCTTTTCAATGACATTGTGCAGTTTCAGAAGTGTAAGCACCGCTTTGTCCTTGTTGTGGGTAATCAGATCCCCTTTCAGGGCAAGCCGTTTATGGTAGATGGAGTGGGGTTCGATGGGCATGGCCACCAGAAAGGCTGTCGCGGAAGTGATCATTAATGGAACCAAAAGACCAAAGCCGCCCGTGATTTCTGCGATGAGAAATATGGCGGTCATTGGCGAATGCATCACTGCCGCCATCATGCCTGCCATCCCGGCCAGGGCAAAATTCTTAGCCGGTACCATTTGTCCGTTGTAGTTCAAAATCAGGGAAACCAGGAATCCAGCCAAACTACCTAGGAATAGGGTAGGCGCAAAAATACCACCGCTTCCGCCTGCGCCGTTGGTTGTAGCTGTAGCGACAATTTTCACGAGCATAATTACTGCAACAAGGCCAATTAAGACCAATTTGTCATCCCTGAATTCAAAGAAGAGTGAGTTGTTCAGTATGTGGTGCCCCAGGTCATTCACGATCTGGTTGATGGTAAAGTAACCTTCACCCCAAAGCGAGGGAAAAAGAAAGATCATTCCACCGAGTGCCAGACCGCCAATACCAATGCGCAGGAAAGGGCTTTTGATTTTTTTAAGGCTTCCTTCAATCAGAAGATTCCCTCTCGAGAAAAGGACGGAAAAGAGCCCGCAGAAAACTCCAAGCAGGATGTACCAGTGGATATTTGTAACTTTAAAAGCCGAGTCTATCTGGAAATTAAGTTCGTAACCGGATCCCATCAGGAAATAGGCAAGGGAAGCCGCAGTTGCGGCAGAGATCATCAATGGCAAGAGTGAGGCCATGGTCATGTCGAGCATAAGTACCTCAATGGCAAACAGCATACCGGCCAATGGCGCCTTGAAGATTCCGGAGATGGCGCCGGCGGCTCCGCAGCCGATTAATACTGTCATGGTACGGTAGCTCAGGTTGAATTTGCGGGCGATGGTTGAGCCGATGGAGGATCCGGTCAGCACAACGGGAGCTTCGGCACCAACAGAACCGCCAAATCCTATCGTGATGGTACTCGAAATGATGGAAGTGAACATGTTGTGGGCCCGGAGATAGCCTTTCTTCCTGGAGATGGATTCCAAAACCTTGGTAACACCATGACTGATATCCTCCTTTACAACAAATTTCGTGTAGAGATATGTAATCAGAATTCCTATCAGCGGATAGAGAAAATAGTGGTAATTTTCCTGAAGGGCGTCGAAGTCTTCAGTCAGGAATTTGCTGAAAAGGTGAATTAAATTTTTAAGCAGGATTGCTGCAAAACCGCTCAATAACCCGACCACAAAACTCAATGCAATCAGTTTTTCACGTTCTGAAAGCTGAGAGAATCTTAGTTTGATTGCCCTGTAAAATATTCTCTTGATCCATTCCATGATCTGAAGCAGGTAGTTAACGGAATCAAACGTAAGCTTTTTTCTTAAAATATGAACACTTGTTTAGCCGACAAACCGGTATCCGATCCCCGATTCTGTGTTAAGCAATTTGGGTTTGGTCGGATTATCTTCAATTTTTTTGCGTAATTGTGCCATGAAAACCCTAAGATATTGGGTCTGTTCCAGATATCCCATTCCCCAGATCTCTTTCAAAATGAACTGATGAGTCAGAACTCTGCCTTCATTTTTTGCCAAAAGGGCCAACAAGGAGAATTCTGTTGAGGTTAGTTTTATGATTTCATTGTTCTTTTTCACGATATGACTTGCCAGATCGATCGACAAGGAACCAAATGTCAATGTTGGATCCTCTGCTGAACCCATACTTTGCCGGATGGCGACCCTGATTCGTGCCAGCAATTCACCGGTTCTGAAAGGTTTAGTCAGGTAATCGTTGGCACCATGATCCAGTGCGCGGATGATATCATCCTCAGAACTTCTGACTGAAAGAATAAGAATGGGTTTTTGATACCATTCGCGAAGTTTTTTGAGAATCTCAATGCCATCAGTATCAGGAAGTCCCAGATCCAGAATGATAAGCACAGGATGTACAGTCGCAGCGTGAATCAAACCTTCCTTCCCTGTGGAGGCTTCCGATATTTTGTAACCATTGGCGGAAAGTGTGATTTCCAACAGCCGGCGAATTTGAACCTCATCGTCGATGATTAATATGGTCTCTGCTTTATTCATCCTTGTACAAGTTTTTTTTGTTGGTTCAAGTCTGCAATTTCCACTGGAATTTTTATGATAAATTTTGCACCCCCGTTTTCTCTGTTTTCGGCGGTGATTGTCCCTGCCTGAGCTGCGACAAATCCCTTGACGATAGACAATCCCAATCCTGTGCCACCTGTTTTTGCATCCTTCCCCCTGTAAAATTTATCAAAGACGAAATTTAATTCAGAAGCCAAAAATCCCGGACCTCTATCCATCACCTGCAAGTTTAGCAACCCGTTGTCGTAAAAAATTTTCAACCTGATAATGGTTCCGGGTGGTACATTTTGAGTTGCATTGAGAATCAGATTGTGCAATACCTGTTCAATCAGGCCAAAGTCTACTTTTACCAATGGCATATCCTGTGGGATTACCGTCGTCAGTTTGAATGACTTTAATTCAGTCTGAAGCGTTTCCGCTACATTATTTGAAATGTCATGAACATCACACCAGTCAGGGCGGGGAGTGATATGACCCGACTCGAGTCTGGACATATTCAGCAGATTTTCAATCAGTCGGTTCAGGCGTATTGATGCTATACTGATTTCATTGTAGAGCTTTTGCCTTGTTTCCTCAGGATAGGATTGAGATATAAGCGTATCTGATGCTCCCAGGATGGTAGCAACAGGAATTCTCAATTCATGCGAAATTGAATTAAAAAGTGTCTTGTATAATTTCTCGGATTCACTTAGGATATAGGTATTTTTTGCTGCATTGCGCAGGAATTCACGCTCATATTTCCCTGAAATCTGCGATAGGAATGCATCCCAGAATTGCTCTTCACCCTGTGTAAAAAAGCGATGGAGTTCGACTGCTATCACTCCCATATTTCCATTATTCCCTGCTAAAGGGAAAAAGGTGAATAATCCTGAAGGCAAAGTGTCAGTGAATTTCCCGGCAATGGAAGAATGCTTGAATACCCAGTTGGCAACACTGAAATCATTTTCTGACAATGAGATGGATGAACCGTCCTGAACTGTACTATCCAATTTGCCAAGTTCAGTTTTTAGGATGATGGCCGAATCGAGCGTGAAATATTTTTGAACATAATTGACAGCAATTCTGGATACTCCGTCCATCCCTGCTGCCGTGTTCAACTCTTTGGTGAGTTGATACAATGCCTGTGTTCGTTCTTCCCGTATCCTGATCTTCTGCTCCTGCCGTCGCACCCTCGAGGTGAGTATTCCATTCAGAAGCGCGATAAAGAAAAACATGATGAGCATCAACACATCTTCGGGCTTATCTATATGCAGGGTAAACTGAGGTGGAATAAAAAAATAGTCCCAGATTAGAGCACTCGATGCTGCTGCAAGAAAAATAGGTCCGGGCCCAAAAAAGATAGCGAGAATGGAGACTATAAACAGCAATCCAAATGATACGATCTGGTAGCCAATGAAATCTCTCACCAGGTAACATGAGATCGATGAAAGAAATACCAGAAATATTACGGCCAGGTACTCTTTAAAAGTTGATGTAAAGGAAGGGACAAAAACCTTTTCCCGGTAACGACCCTTTGCCTGATTATCAGCCCCAAGAATATAAACATCTATGTTCCCGCTGTACCTGATCAGTTTGTTTACAAAGCTGCCAAGTCTCAACATGGCAAACAAGTTTCGAACCCGCGGTTTCCCGACAATGATGTGGGTTGCATTTTCTTTTTGGGCAAAATCGACGATTGCGCTGACCACATCGTAATTGGTAACTATCCGGACTTTGATGCCCAATTGTTTGGCCAGGTTTATGTTTTTATTCAGCTGATCATTTTCTTTCGGCGATAGTTGATGCGATGTTTCAACATAAATGGCCTGAATGTTGGCTCCCATCGAATAGGATAGATTCTTTGCCCAGCGCAGCAGCCTGGTCGACTGTACCCGGTAGTCAATGGCAACCAGGAGATGTGATCCGGATTTCCAGGGACCCCTGATGCGTTTTTGCTGCATATAATCATGCAGTTGTTTGTCGACCCTGTCTGCCACGATGCGCAGGGCCATTTCACGTAACGCGGTAATATTGCCCTTGCGGAAAAAATTTTCAATGGCTTCGCGGGAACGCTCAGGAGCATAAACCTTGCCTTCTGACAATCTTTGCAACAATTCGTCCGGGCTTAAATCGACAACTTCAACTTCATCTGCATTCTCAAAAATTTCATCCGGGATGGTCTCTCTAACTGTGATACCCGTGATTTGCGCGACAGTTTCTGAACGGCTTTCCAGATGCTGCACATTTACGGTGGTATAGACATTGATGCCGTTTTCCAGAATTTCAAGAACATCCTGGTATCGTTTGGTGTGCCGGCTGCCCGGTGCATTGGTGTGCGCCAGTTCATCCACCAGGACTATTTGTGGTTTGCGCGAGATGATCGTATCGAGATCCATCTCTTCCACTGAAGCCGATTTATAGTCATGCTTCTTTCGGGGTATCAGTTCAAATCCTTCTACCAGAATAGCGGTTTCATGCCTGTTGTGCGTTTCAATGTAACCAACTATGATATCGCTTCCCTTCTGCTTTTCTACTTTGGCAGCCTGAAGCATGGTGTAAGTTTTGCCTACACCGGCACACATGCCGAAGAATATCTTTAGTTTACCACGTTTGCTTTTCTCCTCATCCTGAATGATGGAGGCTAAAAGTTCATCCGGATCCGGCCGACTATCAACTGATTCCATTCCTGGTTTCTTTGTTTTCCAATTTAGCAATTAATTCAACAGCTTGCTCTTCAATTCCATGCATTTGTTCCAACATTCTTTTGATTTCCAGAATTTGATTCAAACTCACCTCTCTTTCAAATTCTTCCTGAAAATTCACATTGGTTGGCTTGATATTTTCATTAAGGCTTTGAGCCATCTCATTGAAAACGAGTGAAATATCATAAAATTCATCTTCGCCTTCGAAATATAATCTCTGACTATAGTTTTTTGCTCCGATCTCCTTAATGCCATTGTAAAGTTTAGTAAATCTTCCATTGAAATAGGATGCAAAATTAAAAGTAAAACTCAAGGTGATGATAAAACAAATGGTGCCTAAAAGAGATACACTGGCCAAACCATTTTGTGCAGATTTCTTTGTGTCATTCGCCTTAAGGATGATTGCCTGTTCATTCATTTGCGACAAAAGCATCATTTGCTGGTAAAGGGCATTGAACTTATTCGCAGAAACATTTATTATTTCAGATGAAACCGGTTTTTTCTCACATGCCACAAGGTAACCGATGTATTCATTGTACGCTGACTCTATTCCTGAGGCAAGTTTGTCTTCTCCCGGTTCTGTGGTGTTGTTCATTTCCAATAGAAGTGATTTTTTGAAGGAAGCAGAGGCAGCACTTATCACCGCACTATCTATTTCAGTGCTGTTGACAAAACAACGGGTGATTTCCTGATTCATGACCGTCAATTCTTCTGCCATATCCCTTGCAAAAATGACTGAGAAGTGGTTTTCTTTCAGAATTGCATCTGTTTTAAAGGATAGTCTGCTGAGGTGATAAGCCGACAAGATGGTTATTCCTGCAATAATTACAAAGAAAAAAATCATTCCCAGGGTAAATTTTGTCCGAATAGAAATTTTCATGGTATTTAATTTTAATTATTGGTTGTTTTACTATTATTTCCGGCATCAATTTTGTCAAGTTCAAGATTTAGAACCAACACATTTATCCGGTCTTCTCCCAGACACAAGAACTGCGGAACCTCAGTCATTTTCTTCACGCATTGGATTATGATCTGCTTTCCATCGGAATTGAGATTCCTGGCTTTGGCGATCCTGTCAACCTGCAATAAAGCTGCTTTTTGTGAAATGTGAGGATCAAGTCCGCTGGCTGAAGCGAAAAGCATTTCAGAGGGTATAGTTGTATTGTTGTCTAAATGGTTAAAGATAATGAATTGATTTTTCAAAGAGTCAACTGAATGTTTCAACTTCACATTGGTTAATCCAAAATTGGAGCCTCCTGAGGGCAATGGATTATAGGAAATGGCCGAAGGGCGCGACGAAAAGTAAATGACACTGTCTTGGTAAAAGTTGGAGTCAAATCGTTATTAATTGGTGCATAAGGGATAAACTCTGTAACATAAGTTACATACTTCCGTATACTTTCATATGATTTGATAATTGCCGGAGAGATCAGATTCAGAATCGTATACGACATGTACTCTGCCCACCAAGTATCCGTTTTGAGGATTTTTGATTTGAATGTAATTTGGATCCTTATCCATTTTTCGTTATTGCTTTGAAAAATCTGTATCTCACACAGATCTGTCCCACATGTCTTTAGGCTTTTATACCAGTCTTCTTCCGTACCGCGCCACAATTCAACCGCCCGGTCATAAGGCAGGGCAATCACCGCATAAATCGAAACACCCACCAGGAAGAGGATGATAAAAACGCCAACCAGCACGGTGGGATAACGCAAAATTTCGCGCATTGCTTTCAGGTTCATTGTCGGCTCTCTTCCTCGCCCACTTTCACGCGCGGATCCACGAGGGCATAGATGAAATCGAGCAAGAAAACGGTGATCGCCAGCATATAGGAGAAGATCACCGTCTCGCCCACAATCACAGGCGTATCAAACAAACCCACCGCCGTGTAAAGTGCGCGTCCCAGGCCCGGCCAGTTAAACACGGTTTCAAAAATGGGCGCGCCCAGCCAGGTGTTGATCACCAGCAGGGCAAAATTGGTGATGATGGTGGGCAGAGTCGGGCGCAGGATGTACTTGTTGCGGATGTCGTTATCCGGCAGCCCCTTGGCCTTGGCCATATCCACGTAATCTTCGCTGGAATAGATCAGGAAAAAAGTGCGCCAGGTAAACACCTCCAGGAACAACAGGCTGATGGTGTAAGCCAGCACCGGTAAAGCCATGTGTTTTAACAGGCTCAACAGGTAATCAATTGCGCCCGGCGGAGGGGGCGAATCAACCATGCCGCCAAACGGCAGGACTTTTAAGACCGCCGCAAATATCAGGATTAAGAAGATGCCGTAAAACCAGCCCGGCGCCGATGACAGCGGGGTGAGCATCACCGCCAGCTTGTCAAAGAAACTGCCGTACTGCCTGGAAAGCACCAGGGCCAGGAAGAGGGCCAGGAAAAACAGGATCACATCCGACGCGCCGAACAATACCAGTGTCGGCGGCAGGCGTTCCAGGATGATCAGGCGCACCTCGTTGGCCCCCGAGTTGCTGGCCATGTTCAGCGCGCGCCCCAGGTTGAGGGTGATGGCATCACCCAGGAAGGTAAAACTGCGCACAATAAACGGCTGATCCATGCCGAGGCGGTGATATTGGGATTGAATTTCCTCGTTGGCCAGTTTCAGGCGCGCTTCAGAGCTCAGGCCGCGGTAGTTGGCATTATTGGCAATGCGCGCATTCACATCCTCGCGGATTTGGGCCGCGCGGATCGTGTCGACGTAACCGCCCATGTTGGCGATCAGGATGGTCAAATAAAGGCCAATCACCACGGTGACCGCCAGGGAAATGATGCGTACACCGGTGTACCTGGCCACGCGTTTAATGGTATCCCAGGCGGGACTGGACTTTTTTGTTTCTTGCTCCACGGGAGCGGGGAGGGGTGAGGTTATTTCTGCCATAGCCTCCATCCTTCTTTGTTGATAAAAGTGCCCGGTAGGGGCGGGTCGCCCCGCCCCTACCGGGTTTATCACATCTAAAACAAATTAAGTTTTACTTACTTGGTGACCACAAACTGCGCGGTTTCGAATGCTGGCAGGCTCACCACCTTGGAGGAGGCGGCGATGGACAGCTTGGCAGTGCCGGGGGTCAACTTGGCCGTCACATCCTTGGCCAGGGCAACCGTAAAGAGGCCGTCGCCCGACCCAGCCGTTGCAACTCCGCTGGCTAAAATTGTGCCGTCAGAATTGAACAGTGTGTAGGAGACCTTGTCCAGATCCTTGGACGGATATGCTTTATCCTTGAAGTTGATGGTGACGTCGAAGGAACCTGCATCGCCAACCTTCAGGGTGGTCGGACCGTCCACGGTCACAGTCATCAGCTCGGGCTCGCCAAACTGGGCAAACTGGTCGGCCGGATAGAGGTAACCGCCGTAGCGGATGGCGGAAATGGAGCCTTCCACCGGGAAGACCTGGTCAATCATGTAGGGTCCCGTGCCGAGCACGATATGTTTGTGTGCGGCGTAGAAGGCGGTCAGGTTTTTATAACGCGCCACGGCTTCTTCAGGTTTGATGTACTGGCTCAGGGTGGGTGCATAGGGGATGTACTTGCTGGCGATGTCGTCGGCGACATACTTCATCTGCACATCCAGGGTCGGGCCGGAAATCTGGCTGACATAATCGATCTTGTTGGCGGTGGCCTTGTCTTTGGTGAAGGCCATCTTGCCGTCGGCGTCAGCCTGCACGGCCGGGGCCATGTTGTGCCAGGCCATCATGCCGCCCAGGAAAGCGGTGGGGCCAAAGGAATTCGGATACCAGTCCTTGACATTGTTTTCAGCGTCAAGTGAGAAGGTATCGCTGTAGGTTTCAATCGTCAGCGGGTCGGTTGAGGTGATTTTGACACCCTTAAACTGGGTCAGTGATGTAGCGATACTGCTGGCAAGGGCATCGTCATAGTTCTTGCTGCCCTTCTTGCCAAAATCAAAGTTCATGATCATGTAGAAAACGAAATCGGCCACGGAGAGGTTGCTGCCGTCGTGCCAGGTGGTTTTCCACAAATCGGGGGTATAGACCACGGTGGTTTTGGTCTTGGCAGTGGTCATATCACGCTGCCCGAGAG
>Ga0118677_10015163_pt1 | contig 10742 bp, 4 predicted proteins | sample AliMusrvi5mmetaG_FD_86154 | JGI IMG/M metagenome (GOLD analysis project Ga0118677, IMG submission 86154)
CCGCCACATTATGGTCATGAAGGGTTAATTAAAACACTTCAAAGCGTTGCAAAGAACGGTGCATGGGCGTTATTCTTAAGTAAAAGTCAAGATGCCAAGAAAAATCCACTTACCTATGCAGAAAAACTAGCATGGGTAAAAACACTTTATCCACAAACACAAGGACATTTAGTTGAAGACTCAAGTATCAAGACATTTCTTGAAGCAGCCTCACATCTTTATGACAAAGGCTTCCGCAGTGCCACTTTTGTGGCTGGCGAAGATGATATGGCAAGTATGCGCCCAGTTCTGGAAAAATACAATGGTAAAGAAATGGGGCATGGTTACTACCAATTTGAACCTTTAACATTTATGGAAAGTCCTCGCCTAACTAGCGCAACAAATGCTCGTGAAGCAGCCAAAGAAGGCAATCCAGAGAAGTTTGAACTTGCTACTCGTGTGCCACAGAATATTATAGTAGATGGCAAAACACTATTTCAGGCAGTTCGTCGTGGTATGGGATTAGGTGAGGCAGTTGAAGAAAGCATCATCGCTGAGAGTCTATCTGTAGAACAACTTGCTCATATTAGCGATAAAGCACTTGATGATGCATATCACTATGGGCTATCTACACCAGGCAACAACTTTGGTTGGTTGGCCAATATAGAAAGTGCCACTGCTGCCAAGCGTATGATTGATAGTGGCATTACTGATGTTGATGCAATTGCTAGTGCTATTCACGATGGTTGGAACAAGACTGCTGTAGCTGATTATATGGGCAAGTTGCAGTTAGATATACCAACAATTCCCGATAAGAAAAAGAAACGTTATGCTCTTGCCCAACAAACATATGGACAGTTGCCAGAAGTAGAAAAAGAAAAAGACCGTGTAGTTGCTCGTGCTATGTTAAAAGCGTTGGGTGTGCAAATAAACGAAGACTTAACACCAGAACAATGGAATGAATTACGAATTACTGATCCAAAAGCATATATGGGCAATAAGGATTATACTAATCGTCGTTGGTGGACATTGATGTTTAAGAAGGCTCGTGCTGCTGCTCGTGAAAGTGGGGCGCAGCGTTTTGAATTTCCACCAGGTTCCAAGAACAGTTATATGGTTGCTCCAGACTTGGCAAATGAAGGCAAAGTAACACTTTATACTGATCCAGATTATTTTGGGGCAGAAGTAGATGATAGTGGCTTTGATGCATTGCCGATCATCAATATTCCTACAAACAAACTTGTTGGGTTTGAACCCGATGAGAAGATGGAATTACCAAAAGCCAAAGCAAATGTTGCAAAAATTATAGATGGGCTAGAGAAAAATGAAAATATACCACCTATTTTAGTTCGAAAATATAAGAGCGGTTATCAAGTATTAGATGGACATCATAGATTCTGGGCTTATAAAACACTTAAGAAAGATAGTATACCCGCACGATTAGTTTCTGATAGTGATATTGAAGAAATCAGTAAAAACAAAGTTAATGAAGCCGCAGAAAAATCAACCAAAGCAACCGCAAAGTATCAGGCAATGCCTCGCAATGGTCAACGCTGTGATCATTGCACAATGTGGCGTCCACCACACGGTTGTAGTGCGGTTAGTGGCAAGATTGCGGCAAACGGTTGGTGTTCATATTACAAGCGTAGTCATCGTAGCGATTTAGATGAAAGTGAAAATTTAGATGAAGCAGCATCACCTGTACTATTTCATTATACAAACGTTGGCGCAGCAGTAGATATTCTTAAAAACAATGAATTTGCGTTAAGCATTTCTACTGGCACCGTTGAAGCACAGTATGCTCCTAAAGGATATAACTATTTCTTTTCAACAAGTCGTAGTAAAGTAGGCGGTTATCACCAGATTGTAGGCGATAGCGGAGTTGTGTTTAATCTTGATGGCAATTGGTTCAACAAGCGTTATCCTGTAAAAGCAATTGACTATTGGGCAGGATTTTATAAAGGCGACCGTCATAGTGAAAGTGAAGATCGTATATTCTCTCGTGAGCCAAGTATACCAGCAGATGCTATCACTGCTATTCATATTCTGTTAAAAGAAAAGGGTGAATATGGCAGTCCAACTACTCGTCAGTTATTGATTCTTGCAAAAAAACGTGGCTTACCAACTTATCTTTATAACGATGAAAATGCTTGGAGATTACAAGATACTCGTCGTGCAGTTCCAGTAAGTAACACACAAGATTTGCTGCGTGGGCAAAAGAAACCTGAATATGTTTCAAGATATCCTGCAAGCAAATATCTTGAACCTTGGTTAGAATTAATATTCAAGAAAAGCCGCAGTGAATTAAGTAAAAAAGCAAACGATTTGCGTTATGGTTTAACTTACTGGAACGGTGGTCAGTTTAGTGATGACTTGGGTTTGCGTAATGAGATTAGTAATGCTCGCAAACCAGGCAATAGTGGATATGCAGAGGCTAATAAAATTATAGCAGCAATGCGCAAGATTGGTGCTAATGATGTGCGTGATTTGCTAATGTTCCTGCACAAGAAATGGGATGCAGAAGCAATGCAACCAGCAAAGAGTGATAATGCTGCCCAAAGTGCGATTGCCAAAATCCGTGCATCCGCTGCCAAGAAAGAAAGTGTAGGAGAACACGCTGGTTCTATCATAGGAACTGTTGGTGGTGGCAATGATTATCCTGACCGTCAGGTAGCCACTTTTCCTTGGGATCGTTGGATTCAACCAGATACAGGCAATAGCAAACTAGACTATGTTGACGACCTTGATGAAGTTAATATGAGTCCTAGTGCGCTATCAAAGTTTGCTACAACACCGCAAGCACAGGCAATGACTATAGGCTTTGAAGCAGAAATGCTTGTACCTGGATTAAAATATGATGATGACGATGATATGGATTATGGTGGAGTGAGCCAAGCACAGTATGAGTATCGCCGTGATTCAGGAAACTGGGATTTGAGTAAGGATGCACCATTTCCAACTGATAAAGAATGGGTTGAAAAAGTATTGGCGTGGGCAAGTGAAAGCAGTATGTTAGATTCCGAAGATATTGGCAATATTCGTGTTGAACTTCTTGATATGAAAAAAGACTTTGTTCGTTCTGTTGGAAAAAAATCTGTTGTATCAGCAGAAATTGTTAAACCAGAAAATTTAAAATGGATTGCTAAACAAATTTATGATAATAACGATGGCGGCTATCGTGCTGGTGGCTTTTCACAAAAAGATTTGAGAAATACTATCATGCGTGATCCAACATATGAGTATAGTGTGCCAAAATTGGCTCGTGAAATCTATCGTAAAAAAATGATAGCAGATTTAACACCAGAAAAATATGAAAAGTTATTTAAGAAATTCTTAAAAGATGCAGGACAGATTGATACCATAAGTGATTGGTTTTTAGAATGGGCACAACCTAACTCCTCTTGGGCATTCTATCCATTCCTTACAGGAACCCTACCACAAGATGGCAAAGAACTAACAGTAAAAGAACTTGCCGCCAGTTGGAAAGCAGTGATTGGAACAAAGGTAAAGTATGGCGGTGGTTATCATGGGTTGCAGCGTGATGCTACTAGTTGGATTCTTGAACCAGATGGCAGTATCAGTGGCAAGGATAACGGTATTGAACTTATATCACCGCCAATGCCGCTACAACAAGGATTAACAGCACTAGATGCATTCTTTGGTTGGGCAAGTGAGCATGGATACTATGGCAATGATTCAACTGGTTTCCATGTAGGCGTAAGTTTACCAAGCGAACTACAAGCAAATATTGATCCACTTAAGGTTGTAATGCTGATTGGCGACAAATATGTGTTAGATTTATTTGACCGTGGTAGCAATGCATATACCAAGAGCAGTCTTGACCAGGTGAAAGAACTATTAAAATCACGCCGCACTAATGTAAAGGCAGAAGATTATGCCAAAGTATTGCGCAACAATTTAGCAAAAACAGCGCAAGCAATTGTAAATCGTATGGGCGACAACAAGTATGTATCCGTGCATCTTAAATCTAATTATATTGAATTTCGTTCTGCGGGCGGCAACTTCCTTGAACATATAGATGACATAAAAAATACAGTGTTGCGTTATGTTCAGGTAATGGCTATTGCTGCTGACCCACAAGCATATCGTGAAGAATACGCCAAGAAACTTTATAAACTTATTGCTAAAAATATTCCACAAGACGATGACCAACTTGCCAACTTTGCAATGTATGCTAGTGGCTTGATTGACCAAAATGTGTTGAAAATGCGTTTACAAAAGCGTCAAGTGGATAAAGCACAAGCAGCGGCGGATGCAAAAACAAAAGTTTATAGAATATGGATTGGAACCCCACCGCACGGTTCTAATCTCTCTGATCCTAAACGCTTTGCTACACCAGGTGAAGCATATGCTTGGGCAAAGTCATATGCAAAGAGAGTTAATAATTTTTATGATACTAAAGATTTATACTTGGAGCCAGATGATCATAGCCTACCACCACTTGTGCTTAATAAACCATTAAGCGGCGCATGGCTACAATAAACAGGTAAATATATAAATGAAAAACGATAAAGACCTGATCCTTGAAGAAATCATAAACGAAGTGAATATGTCGCCGTCAGCACTTCGTGCTGCGGTTGAAAAGATTCCAAATGCAAAAGCAGGTTTAGAGTTTGAACTTATCGTCACTAATCTCGATGAAGAGGAAGATGATGATTATGATCCATACGAAGACTTTGAAAGTGAACCTGATTATGACCAAGATGAGCGTATTTCTACAAGAAGTTGGGATTCATTAGCAGGTGATGTTATGCAGTTCTTTCGTGGTGATCATAATAGTCGCCGTGATGTGCAACGTGCAATTGATTTAATGCGTGAAGCGTGGCACGAATATCTTGATGGTGCAATGTGGGATTCATATGTAAACGATAATATACAAGATTTTATTGATAAGCGTTATGGTCGTGATTATGCAAACCAAGCAGAACTATTCAGTGAATTAGATGCGATTGATCCATATGAATCATTTAAGGCAGAATATTATAAAACTTGGTTAGAAAATATTGAAGATGATGATAATATAGATGATTATCTTGAAAAGTTTTTAGATGACACCTATGGTGGCGATAGTATGAGTAATTTGATACCTGATGGTAATCTTGGATTATCTTGGCCAGTCTGGACTGAACCTGATTATTATGATCGTCGCACTCGTTCAACAGTTGATGTAGGTGATTTCCGCCGTGCAGTTGGTATTAAAACTATTAAGAGTGGCGGTTATCATAGTATGACAAAGCCAATGGATGCTTATGTAGTTGAGCCTGATAGCAGCTTATCACCTACACGAGGCAAGGGTGGAGAAGGGTTAGAGTTTGTATCGCCACCACTTACTATTCCTGAAATGATTGACCAAATCAACAAGGTCAAGGCTTGGGCTAAAGATGGCAATGCATATACCAATGATAAAACTGGTTTGCATATGAATATCTCTATACCAGGTTATAAGTTAGATAAACTTGATTTTGTTAAACTTGCGTTGTTCTTGGGCGACAAATATATTCTTGAAAAATTTGGTCGTCTTGGCAATTCGTATGCAAAGAGTGCGTTTGACCAAATTGCTTCATTTATTAAGCAAAATCCAGACAAGGCAAACAAGGCAGTTGATGCTATGCGCCAAAACCTGAATACCGTAGCATCTAAACTTATTCATAATGGTTATACTGACAAGTTTACTTCTATTAATACAAAAGATAATCGTGTAGAGTTTCGTTCACCTGGCGGCAATTGGATTGATATGGATACAGATGAGGTGGTTAATACGCTGCTTCGTGTAGTATATGCAATGAATATTGCGCTGCATCCAGAAATGGAACGCAAAGAATACCAAAAGAAGTTTGCGAAATTACTTACTGCTGATAAGAAAGATGAAACTGATACTATCAAGTATTTTACAGCATTTGCAACAGGAAATATGCCTCGCACTGCACTTGTAAGTTACATTAAAAATGCACAAAGCAAGCGTGATTTTGCCAAGAAAGCAACTGCAGACCGACCACAAGATGGCGATATACGCACTGCTGCTTCCGATAATGAAACACATGTAGATTATGAAGGCAGTGATGCCATTGTATTCAAGATTATTAGTCGTATGACTGGTCAAGAATTACAATCATTTAGTGTATCACCACGCATGACTTACAGTGATGTATATGATATAGCCACCCGCAAGGTGAGAGCAAGTGGTCGCTCGTTTGAACTAGTTGCGCTACAAGATACTCGTGATGGCGAAGTAAGTGATATTTTAACACGCACTCAAATTTCTGACACAGGACAATCTAGTGCTCTTGGACAAATGTATGTTATCCGTATGGAAAGCAATGGTGCAGCAATATCACAATTTAGAGCAAGTGGTTTGCCAAATGCTCGTGAAATTGCTAATCGTTTGGCAAGAGAATATGGTTATGGAAATAGTGAATGGTTTCTAACCCTTGCAAATGATGATACAATTGCACCGATTAGTGGTGTTGGAACACAAGCATCATCTGTGCCCAACGCCAGAGAGTATGCTGTTATTACCCGCACATCCAATGATAGACTTACAACATTTCAAGCATCATCATTTTATGACGCAAGTCAAGTTGCAAGAAGATGGGCAGATGAAAATAATTATGCCGTTGATAGACTAGCCATAGTTTCACTAGACAACAATGATGCATGGGACTTTCAGGGTGAATTTCTTCGTCATATAGCAGCACAACCACAACCACAACCACAAACACGACAGTATAGTCAAGTTGAACTTGATCGTGGCTATGATATTATGGGCAATGCTATACCATCTAATGCCACCGCCGCATCTTCTAACATTACTGCGACAAATGGTGCAAGATACCAGATCATTGCTCGTGGCGGTGTTATGCACGAGTTTAATGCAGCATCGCCTCGTGGTGCTGAACGCTATGCTGAATCTTGGTCAAGAGAACATCTTGGTGATGAAACTTATGAGGTTCAACTTGCTCCACGCAGCGAAAGCATAGAAGAAAGTATTCTTAACGAAATTAATATGAGTCCAACATCTCTTGAAAAATTTGCCAACACACCGTTTGCCAAGAGTATGAAAGTTGGTTTTGAAACTGAAATGTATATCGGTGGCATTGGCAGCGATGATGAAACGTCCGACGAAGGAGAAGAGGATATGGATGAAAACGATGATTTTCCAAGTCGTGCCTCATATCGTGATCGTCAGCGTGATGTTATGGACTTCTTTAGTGGCGATTATAATACTCGTAGTGAAGTTGACGCTGCACTAGATTCTTTCTATGAAGCATTTAGCGAATATCAATATGAATATTATAACGATCATTATGAAGATACTGATGATTGGCGTGATGCAGTTCAAGAAGAACTAGGCGATACGCCTGCGGATCAAGCAAGTGAGCGTGAACTTGATGATGCCAAAGATAGTGTTCGTGAAAATTGGATGAGTGAAAACGAGGAAGATACTTGGCGTGCTTTCTTAAGTCGTAATAGCATTGATGATATGTATGATTGGATGCGTTGGGTAAATCGCAATACTAGACAATCACTAACATGGCCATATTATATTAATTCTAGACAAGAACCTACTACAGACATTGACGATGTTGTAGCAGATTTTAGACGCACAACTGGTTATAAGGCAAAATCAAGCAACGGTTATCACAACGCAACTCGTGATGAAAGCACTTGGATTTTTGAACCAGATAGTTCTCTTGATAGTCCTGAAGATGATGGTGATGGTGGCATTGAACTTGTATCTCCTCCAATGAACCTAGAAGATGGTTTGGCAGCATTGGAAAATGTATTTGATTGGGCAAAAAGCAACGGTTATTATACCAATCGTAGCACAGGGTTCCATATAGGCGTTAGTATACCTAACCAAACAATGGAAAACATTGACCATCTTAAAGTGATTATGTTACTTGGCGATGAATATGTGCTAAAAGCATTTAATCGTGCTGGTTCTCGTTGGACAAAAAGTAGTTTTGACCAAGCCAAGCGTGAAGTGCGTGGTAGAAATGCTAAAAAGAATGTGCCCGCAATCCTAGACAAAATGCGTGGCGGATTGGAAGATATTGCAAAAGCAGAAATCAACAAATTATTGGTGCCTCGTGGCGACCGTTATGTAAGCGTAAACATTAAGCCAAATTATATTGAGTTCCGCAGTGCTGGCGGCAATTATTTTGAACAATATGAAGAAATCCGTAAAACAATGTTGCGTTATGTTCGTGTTATTGGCGCAGCCGCTGATAGCGAAGATGCCAAACAAGAATACCAAAAGAAACTATATAAGTTTGTAAGTGCTGGCATTGGTGAAAAAGATAATACTATGCAATTATTTGCCAGATATACTGCTGGCAATTTAGACAAAGACACACTTATCAAGGAATTGCGCAATGCACAAGAGCGTCGTAAACCTGTAGCACCACTAGGGTCAGGTCCAGTTGATGGATTCTTGGAAGATGCAGAAGGTGAACAAGTTGTAAAGATCAACGGCAACAATCCATATGAAATGATTGAACTTGCGGTTAAGTTTGCTAACGCTCGCCAGATGCCACTGCGTGATGTAAATCTGCGTTATCCTGGTTATAGTATGGTTCGTGTTCAATACTTTTCTACTAATCCCAATGAAATGGATAGTAAAACACTGGTGTTTATACCAGGTGTTGAATTGTATACAACATATCAAAGTGAAATAGTAAAAATGGTTATTCCAGTAGCAGAAAAACATTGGGGCGTAAGCGGATTGCAAGCAGATCGTTATGGCGTATATGTATTGGATGAGTATTCATTACAGTATTTGCGTGATGATATGATGCGTATTACCGTTCGTGGTGAAGACCGTGCTCCATCACTGCCGCCAGAACCAACAGCATATCGAAGTGGCGATGCTGTGCCTAACATCAACCGAACTCCTCAACGATATGTTATAAAATATACTGATAATGGCGAAGAAGCTCATCGTTTTGGTACGCCTACTCCACAACAAGCCATAGAACTTGCTAATCAGTTCCAACGAGCCTATAGCACTGTAATGCGTTGGGGCGGCACAATTGGTCGTGTGCGTGGTATTGCGCTATATACAATTGCGCCAAATACCGATGAACAAGAATTGTTTTATATGGGACCAAGCGAGGCTATTGCTGGTCAACCTGCTGCTGAACCTACAACTGCACCTAGACCTAGTATTGCAAATCCTGGTGGTAGTGGTTCATATGCGCTATTCTTATCTAATGGAACGCAGGCATCTGCTTTAGAGTTTAACTCTTATCAGGATGCATTGCGTCATTTCACGCCACTTGCTAATGGTTATGGATTCACTGGTTGGAGCGTAAAGCAAATATCATGAGAGCACATGAGTTTACAATAGAAGAAACCAATCCAGTAAATTCTACACCAAATTATCGTCCACCATCACCAACTGGTGGAATACATGTTTATCGTAATGCATTTCCAGATGGTGATTTAACCATCAGTACACATTATGGCCAACGAGAAAACGAACGAGCCGTCAAGTATAGTGATATAGTTGCCATGATCAGTGATGCTGTCAGGGCACATAGTTCCAAAATCACTGCCATCACAGATACAGATTTTGTGATTAAGCGTCGTGATAGCGGTATGGGTATTGCTATCAAAAAACGGGAAAGATTAGATGGCAGTCAGATGTACAATCTTGCTACCACATATCCAACCAATTTTAGGGTTGGTTATGGACAAGATGTGTTCTTCGTTTAACGCTTGACTTATCCACAGAATATGCTATGATTAAGCATGGTCAAAATCAGGATAAATAATCGTATGCGTATAGATGAAGTCGTTAAGACTGAATTCAAAGTTTTTTTAGACATGGACGGCGTTCTTGCTGATTTCTTTGGCGAGTGGGCCAAACTTGATGGCAAAGACCATTACAAAGATATTGATAATCCAGAAGCAAAATTAGAATTAGTGCGCCAACATCCTACCTTTTGGGTAGACCTTCCCTTACTTCCTCATGCCAGGGAACTTGTGCGCACTGTCAAAGAAACATTCGGTGAATATTATATTTGTTCTACTCCACTATCCGGCGACAGCCGCAGTGAAAGTGGAAAACGTGCTTGGATCAGCATGCATTTTAGCGACATGTTGCCAAGTGGTATTGAATTAACACACAATAAAGCACAGTTTGCTACCAATGAACGTGGCGTCTCCAACATTCTCGTTGACGACTATGGTAAAAACATAGCATCATGGCAGATGGCTGGCGGCATTGGTATCAAATATGATGATAAGGATTTCTCACGTGTTGCGCAAACTTTAAAACGTTTTGCTAAACAAGGAGAATTAGCATGAGGGAACTACAATGTATGATACACAAACCCTTGACACATGGGATGAAGTTACCGAACTTTGGGAAGAATTCCAACACACCACAGAACAACATCAACCTGTCAATCTAAAACGACAGGCTTTATCGTTTCTACGCAAGAAAATGCGCAGAAAACTTACTCGCAGCGATTTACGCCGCTTGAGTGCAAAAATCAACAAGATAAAAAATAGTGAAAATTTACAAGAGCGAGCACGGAGCACTAAATTATATAAGGATTTAGTTGCGGTGTTTAATTGTTAGAAGAAACAGCAGATTATAAAATTTCACTTGTATTAGTTCCGCAATCACCGGATTATATTGACGGCGAAATCGTGTACCGAATATTTGTGGATGGTCAGTTAATAAGTGAACGCAGTTTGCCTATGTTGCGTGAAAATGAAGCATTGTGCGATAC
>Ga0118677_10015165_pt1 | contig 10739 bp, 10 predicted proteins | sample AliMusrvi5mmetaG_FD_86154 | JGI IMG/M metagenome (GOLD analysis project Ga0118677, IMG submission 86154)
ATATATTCAAGATTATCGAAGATCGGAGCCATCCACGGATTCAGTTTTTCCTCTATGTCACCAGGTAAGTAGCCTATGTCCTTTCCTAGAGGAAAGACCGGTCTAGAGACAAGTAGTTTGGCATAAGCACCAGCATCTATAGTTAAAGCAAGCCCCGCAGCAATAGCCAAAAGTGTTTTTCCTGTTCCTGCTTTTCCTACTAGACTGACAAGTCTTATATCGTCGTTAAGAAGCATATCCATAGCAAAGATCTGTTCTACGTTCCTTGGTATTATCCCCCAAACACCTTCCACAACACCCCTGAGCAATGGCAATATCATTTTGCTCGTTAGGTCATATCTTCCAAGTGCGGTGTGTGTCTTGTCCGTAGCATCCCTTAAAATGACATATTCATTAGGAAGCAAGTCCAAGGTGTTTTTAAGGTTGGTCACTGCCAGTTTTTTTTCTTTGAAAAAATCATCGATATCTTTTTTAGTACAATCGATGTTTCGCATCCCTGCATATAGTTCCTCTATCTTTTGATCTCCAGGCTCGTAGTCAACGGCCTTTATTCCAAGAAGATCGGATTTTATCCTAAGGTTGGTATCCTTAGTAACGAATATAACTGGTTTTCTTGAATCTATGTTTTTGTGCTTTAGAGCTGTCGCAAGGATTATATTGTCTGCCTTGTTACTTTCAAACGCTATTGGAAGTCCTGTTGGTTTTTCATCTGGAAGATCAACGTAGAGAGTTCCCTTGTTGTCCAACTGTACACCTTCAAGAAGGTTTCCCTTTCTTCTCATCTCATCAAGGAATCTGGAGACCTGCCTTGCGTTCCTTCCGTTCTCATTGAGGTCTTTTTTGAATTTATCGACCTCTTCTACAACGGTGATAGGTATTACAATGTCATTAGCTCCGAATTTAAGTATAGCCTGTGGATCGAACAACAGAACGTTAGTGTCCAGAACAAAGGTCTTTCTTTTTACCACATCAACTCTTCTACTCATTTTTACAACCTCGCTCTAACTTTGGATGCCGCAAGTATTATGCGGGTGAACTCGTAATTGAACCTCTTTAGCGCAGCACTAGAAAAAGTCTTTGGGTCTATCTTGAAATCATCCAATGCACTTGTCTGCACAGGTGTACCGTCGTTGCTGATATTTATTCCTATGTGTATAAGCGCAGACACAGGAGAAACAGAAGCTATAGATATGGATAGTTTTCCATTACCTACGAACAGATCATCTCCATCTTTTTTTACAGGAATATCATGTGACATTAGGAGGTTTTGTATCTCTGAGATAAAAAGGCATTGAACTGCCGTGGCAAACAAACAATCACGTCCAAAAAGCTCAATAATAAAATGGACCATCTTGTCCGCTTTTATGGTCTTGTTCTGAAGTAGATCCTCCAGATCGGCCATTTCATCATCTGTTACATCACAAGAGCCTACAAAAGAAACCGCAGCATCACCCATTATACCGGTTTTTTTATATATCCAGTGAGGCGCCAGCTGGCTTCCATCGTAGTTTATTTTTTCATCAAGAAACTTTATCTCAAGAAACGATCTTTCCATTCACTCTCCTGTCTATGTTCTTTAATAACACGCTTTAACCTTAGACAAGACTCACAAACCCCACACATTTTCTCATAACTATCATAGCAGCTCCAGATATATTCTTGAATATTTTTAATACCCATAGCCGCAGAAAGCTCGAGAAGCTCTGAGAAAATATCGTTTTTCATCATATCCACGCTGTATGATAAAAGTCTTGCATGATTTAATGTTGATAGCTCAAATAATTTATTGCTTCTTTCCATAAACTCAGCGGTATTATCAGGATATCGTCCCGCCTCTTCCTTGTTGATGCCTATAAGGATAAAATTGTATCCTCTTGATTCTGCAACAGCGGCAGCAGCATTCACAAAAACTCCATTCCTGTTGGGGACCCACTCGGCTGGTTTTCCTGATTCATCAGCCTCATTCACGGAAGAGAACTTTGTTATCTGCAGATTTTTGGACAACAGAGAAGAATGTATCCCTCTGTACCACGGGAGGTCTATTTTTATGAAATCAAGCTTAAGTGCCTCACACAGTTTTTTAACATGCACGTATTCCTGAGGTTCAGCCTTCTGACTATAATCAAAAAAAACCACAGAGATCTTTAAAAAATCATTTTTTGCTTTAATTAGATTATAAACAGAGTCAAGGCCCGAAGAACAAAGGACCAATGCTTTAGATTTTTTAGCTAATTCTATAGGTAGCGCTTGCATCCTCTGATTCCCACACGGTCACTTCTTTTAATTGAGGGAACTGAATTTTTAGTTCCTCGTATATGACTCTCGCAAGATTTTCAGCCGTGGGGTTGATTTTGTCAAATGGAGATATCTCGTTTATGTAGGCATGGTCAAATCGCTCCAAAACTTCTTTGGTAGCAGATTTAATGGTCTTAAAATCACAAACAAGGCCTATCTCATTTAGAGTATCGCCCTCTATACAAACTTCTACCTTCCAGGTATGCCCGTGAAGGTTCTCACATTTACCATTATAGTTTCTCAGATTATGAGCCGCTCCGAACTTTGATGTCACTCTGAGCAGATACATTAAGGCCTAAAGTCTCCAGCTGGAATAAGGGCTAAGCTTGTTATACGTTTTTATTATCTTGTGGGAGTAACCACCTGGTATCCCACCATCTTCCCTCATCATACGGTCAACCTGTTCTGGCCCATAGTTATATGCTGCAAGATAAAGTTTCATATTGTTATTATATTTTTCTGAAAGTTTAGATAGGTAGTAGGTTCCAAGATTTATGTTGATCCTTACATCATTAAGGGTCTTGTGACCATTGTAAGCTAGGCCAAGCTCTTCAGAAATACTCTTGGCGGTAGCAGGTAACAACTGCATTAAGCCCCTTGCTCCCATTGGAGAAACGGCGTTTTTGTTAAGTGAAGATTCAACCGTTATAACAGAGAATATTAGCATAGGATCTATCTTGTACTTTCTTCCTGCGCTATAAATCTCTCTAGCAAGAAGGTTAACGTCCGCTTCCTTAACATTCCCATAGTTATTGGTTTCAACAAAGTCTGTAATTACAAGTTTAAGTTCGTGGATCTTCCTTAGCTCATTTACATTACCTTTTATAGCGCAAACAGAGCTGACCGCCACAAGCAAAGCCAGTACCACAATGAATAAGGAACTTTTACTACTAGGTATAAGTTTCATCATTTTGTTTCCCCTCATACCTATCCTTTTATGCAAGCGGGATGCCATTATTGGTAAATCCTCCAAAACTTAAGAAAACCTTATCAGATATGGCAGATACGGGTCAAGGAAAAACGCCTGATTTCACTGAAAAAAGAAGCCAGCCGACAGCTAACATGCTAATATTATGTGGTTTTTACAACAGAAAGAAGCGGCCACCTAAGCCATCAAAAAAGCGTCAAAAAACACTAAAAGATGGTCATTTTAAGGTAATTTTGCCTAATTTTCAGACACCTTTACTCTGCATCTACCAGTATATACTGTAGGGATCTATTCCCGTTCCACTCATTAATGGAAGGCTTGAAAACCATATCTATAGTGCTGCCAAGCTTATCTGCCTTGTCTGCCATATTGAAACCTATGGCATCAACTCCGTTTTCCAGCTTGAGTTTTAGATGCTTGTCCTTTAGGACCCATTTGTTAAAGACCCTTACATCAGAGCTAAAAAACAAAGGTTGTGGATTATCCAATCCAAACGGTTCCATTTGAGATATCTCGTTAACAGTCTTTATACTTATGTCCGTTATACCAACTTCAACATCCACATCAATAACGGGCGCAATTTTTTTGGACTTCATATAATTGCTTACACCAAGTTCAAACATCTCTTCAAACTTAGGGATCCTCTCTGACTTTATGCTCATACCAGCTGCCATATTGTGGCCGCCAAAGTCCTCAAAAATTTCCTTAAAACTTAAAAAAACAGAAAAGATATCGATACCGGGAGTACTTCTTGCCGAACCTTTAGCCATCCCATTACTACCTATAGTATATACGGATGTCGGCTTATACCATTTTTCTGCTGCCTTGGAAGCGACTATACCAATGATTCCCTGATGCCAATCCTCATTTGCAAAAGTAAGAGTAAATTTTTTATCAAAGGTGGAGGGATCTTTTTCTGAAACCATTTCATCCACTAGGGTCTGCACCTGTTGCCATGATTTATTTTGAAAGGAGACCCTCTTTTTGTTCTCTTCATCTAGGACCTTTGCCATCTGTACAGCTTCGCTCTCATTGTTAGAAAGTAGAAGCTCAACAGAACGGGAGGCATTACCCATCCTACCAGCAGCATTAAGTCTGGGGGCAAGAATAAAACCAAGCGCATCTGAATTGATCTTAGTCTTTAGGCCACTAACTTCTATAAGAGCAGATAGACCAATCCTGGAATTATTGTTTATTATGTCCAGCCCCTTTCTCACCAAGATCCTGTTTATACCCATAAGTGGTACAACATCAGCGATAGTACCAAAGGCCACGATATCCAAATAATTTTTTAGGTCCGGTTCTTCAGTCTCTGCCTTAAAAAAGCCTCTATCACGAAGGACCTTTCTTGTTGCCAGTGTAAGATAATATGCCACACCAACACCAGCAAGGTTTGAGTATATTTTTTCTTCTCCGGGTTTATGAGGATTAACAAAGGCATAAGCATCTGGACTTTCTGTTCCCACTTTATGATGATCCGTTATTATAAGATCAATACCAACTTCTTTGCAGTACTTAGCAGTATCAATACCGGAAGTTCCGCAATCCACAGTTATTAAAAGATTAGTCCCATTTTTATGGAGGTTCTTAACGGAATCAACATGAAGACCATAGCCCTCAACAAATCTTTCCGGCTGATAATATGTGATGTCAGAGCCCAGCGCCCTTAAAAAATTAACTATCGTGGCTATGGCTGTAGAACCATCTATATCATAGTCGCCGTATACGCATATTTTCTCTTTTTTCTCTATGGCATCACTAAGTCGCTCTGCAGCCTTTTTCATATCTCCAAGCGCAAACGGATCAGGGAGCTTTGATAAACTCGGTTCAAAGAAAGCCTTAATGGACTCCTGATTATCCAGTCCCCTGTTTATAAGGATCTGAGCAACAACCGGAGACAGACTAAGACTCTTTGAAAGCTTTTTTGCTTTTTCCGTTACAGTAGATTTTATGTTCCACTTACATTTTTGCATTACTTGCTAGCGTGGGAAGCTTTGCTTGCTGCTCTCTTATCTGCAAGATTTTCCATATATAGTACTATCGGTGAGGCTATGAATATTGATGAATATGTTCCGACTACTATACCGATGGTCAGAGCAAGAGAGAAATCCCATAATGTCTTTCCACCGAATATAAGAAGCATAACTACTACGAGCATTGTCACCACTGATGTTAATATTGTTCTACTTAACGTATCGTTAACAGCCTTGTTAATGATGTCATAATACGACGTTCCTTTTTGGTTACGCATAGTTTCTCTTATCCTGTCATATACGACAATGGTGTCGTTGGTCGAGTAACCGACCACAGTTAAAAGAGCAGCAACTGTTGTAAGAGTGAATTGATAACCAGTAAGTGAAAATACTCCCACTATTATCAATGGGTCATGTATCAACGCAACTATAGCTCCGGTAGAGAACTTATAATCAAATCTTATAGCAACATAAATAAATATACCCAACATCGCATAAATAAGAGAGTATATACCGCTGAGTTTAAGTTCTTTTCCTACCTTTGGTCCTACTATGTCAACCTTTCTTACTTCATAACTGCCTTTTTCAAAGCGCTCTGAAAGCTTAGCTTCTATATCTTTTGTAAGTTGTCCAAGTGATTCGTTTCCACCTTTGACCCTTATAAGATATTCGTTATACCTTGAGTCGCTAAATTTCTGAACCTGTAGGTCCTCTATCTTTACCTCATTCATTACAGCTCTTACTTTTTGTGAATCTACTGCGGCATCATTGAACTTAACGTTCATCTCTATACCACCCGTAAAATCTACGCCGTAGTTAAGACCCTTGGTAAAGAACAAGGTGATTGAAGCAAGTATAAGGAAAGCAGAAACTGTTATCCATATATATCTTGTACCCATGAAATCAAACTTGGTGTGTGGCTTTATCAACAAAAACATATAATCATTCCTCCACTATTAGATACTTAGTTTTTTAAGTTTTCCCTTATCCATTAGATATTCAAATACCCACTTGGTTAAATATACCGCTGTGAATATGGATGAAACTATACCGATCAAAAGGGTTACTGCAAAACCCTTGATAGGGCCTGTACCATATTGCAGAAGAACTATACCCGCGATCATATTTGTTATATGGGCATCGATGACCGTCCAAAAGGCCATGTGATATCCATTCTCTAAAGCTGCTTTTGCAGAATTTCCCAATCGATACTCCTCTCGTATTCGCTCGTTAATAATAACGTTGGCGTCCACGCTCATACCGACGGTAAGAATGATACCAGCTATACCTGGCATGGTTAATGTAGAACCAAATAACATAAGTACAGCGACTACTATCATAACGTTCATGATAACTGCTAGGTTGGCTACAAAGCCAGAGAAGCGGTAGTAAATACCCATGAACAAGATAACCAGTATAGAACCAAGTATGAAGGATAATTTACCTTCCGCTATACTATCACTACCCAGAGACGGACCTACAACCCTTTCTTCTTCAAAATTCAGCTGAGCAGGAAGTGCACCGGCTCTTAGAACAAGAGCGATATCTTCCGCTTCCTGTTGGATCTCTGTCAGCGGTCTTCCTCCGCCAAGAGTTATCTGTCCAGAATCGCTTATCTTTGCTTGAATAGTCGGTGCTGAATAAACGTTCTTATCCAGGACTATAGCAAGTTGTCTTCCAATATTCTTACCTGTTAATTCTTCCATGAACCTTGAGCCCAAGGTGTTCATCTGAAAACTTACGTATGGTTCACCGAATTCATTATTAAATCCAACATACGCATCCTTCAAGTGATCTCCAGTAACTGGACTGGACTTTTCAAGAAGGTAAGGTATCAGCGTCTTTTTACCTGACTGAGGATCGACCTTTCTTTCAAAAAGCATTATAGAATCTTCAGGGATACTCTTTGCAAGATACTCGTTGATCTTATCCGCATAGTCCGTATAAGTAGTTTTTCCTTCCTCATAAACAATACCAGCTTCAGACGCTTTGTTTACAAGTTGGACCAATTTGTCATGATTAAAATCAGGTTTATTCTGAACAAGTTTGAATTCAAGTCTGGCTGTTCTGCCTATTATGGACTTGGCTCTTGCAGAATCTTTTACCCCTGGAAGCTGGACTACTATTCTGTCGCTACCCTGAGCCTGAATGCTTGGTTCATTGACACCAAACTCATCTATCCTGTTCCTTATAGCCTCTATGGTCTGGTCTATAGCTTTTTTCTTTATATAGTCCTTGTCTTGATCTTTAATATCGAAAGTAATCTCGTTATCTGCAGATGTTGTATAGACCATACCGGTGTATTTTGGAACTAGGTCTCCAACAGTTTTTATATCGGCAGGATTTTTGACCTTTACCGATACCTGTGTGGTCTTATCTCTGCGATAGACTTTTTCAACGTCTATTTTCTTTTCTTGAAATGTTTTTATAAGACGTTCAACGTTCCTGTCTGCACTTTCAAGAACAACCTTGTCAATATCAACGCCCAATACAAGATGTGTTCCACCTTGCAGATCTAGACCAAGTTTTAGCCTCTGTGACGGCATTATCTTGGTGATCCAGTAAGGAGCGCTGTTAGAATTCACCAATATCGGTGATATAACCCAAAAGGAACCTATTATCAAAAATATAACAAAGTAGAAACGCCATCTGTGTGCCGTCATCATATATATTACCCCTTATTTTTGGTTTTCCATCATCCCAAGCTTGGTACTGGTGGATATCATTCCCTTAAGGAACTTTATCTTAACATCACCTTCAAGCCTAAGTGTTACTGTTTTGTCGGATACTGAATCAATAGTACCAACTATACCGCTCGATGTTATGACTTCATCACCATTTTTCAAGCCATTTAGAAATTCCTGATGCTGTTTCCTCTGCTTCTGTTGAGGGCGGATCATCAAAAAATAAAAAACTACGATAATAAGAGCAAAAGGCATAAGCATATTCAATATACCCATCATGCCGCCCTTTGGCGCTGCCGCCTGTGCTTGAGCCTGCGCAAAAACGCTATTCATTAGAAATAATACTAGATACATCGTTCCCTCCATTTAAATAGATAATATTTAGGCTATATCTTTATTATAATTATTTAAAAAATCAGCAGAAAACTGCTCAAACCTTGAATTTTTAAGGGAATCCCTCATTTTTTGCATAAAACGCATGAAAAACCTAAGGTTATGGACCGTATTAAGGTAACAGGCCAGTATTTCACCGGATAAGTACAAGTGTCTCAGATACGATCTTGAAAAATTCCTACAGGTATAACAATCACAACCCTCTTCTATTGGTGCTGGATCATCAAAGTATCTTGCCTGTTTTATGGATATCTTTCCATTAAAGGTATAAAGGCCACCATTCCTTGCATTCCTAGTCGGTATAACACAATCAAACATCTGAACGCCGTTTTTCACTCCGAACAAAAGGTCCTCGGGTTCTCCAACACCCATAAGATAAATAGGCGCCGTTATTCCCTTCATATGTTCCATGGTAGATGACAGAACATCATACATAACATCCTTTGATTCACCCACGCTAAAACCACCAAGGGCATATCCGCTAAAACCAATATCAAGGAGCTGTTTAAGACTTTCCAGCCTCAGGTCTTTTTCCATCCCTCCCTGAACAATACCGAACAACTGATCGTTAGAGCCAAGACGTTGCCATTCATCTTTAGATCTTTTTGCCCATCTTGTTGTAAGTTCCAGGGATCTCTTTATGTAATCTCTATCGCTGTCATGTGCTGGACATTCATCAAAGACCATTCGCACGTCTGACCCCAAAGCATCCTGTATCTGTATAGAAAGTTCCGGCGTTAGAAAATGTTTAGAACCATCTATGTGAGAACGAAATTCTACTCCAGCCTCTGTTATTTTTCTAAGTTTTGTGAGACTGAAGACCTGAAAGCCACCACTATCCGTAAGGATAGGTCCACTCCATGACATGAACTTATGGAGACCACCCATCTTTCTTATGAGATCATGTCCAGGTCTCAAAAAAAGGTGATAAGTATTACCAAGTATTATTTTTACTTCTAGCTCTTCCAGATCTTTTGGAGGCACAGCCTTAACCGTCGCTCTTGTGCCTACTGGCATAAAGACCGGTAACTGTATTTCTCCATGAGACGTTTTAAGTGTTCCAAGGCCCATTATAAAATATTAAACCTGCTCATATCTGGCGGTAAAGTGTCTAAGCACAGGAGCCTCGTAGATCATTTTAAGCCCGCGTATGTCTTTTTTCTGTTTATTCACTATATCCAATATCTCTATAAGATAATCCATGTGACTCTGCGTATATACACGACGAGGAATAGCAAGTCTTACCAGTTCCATCTTTGAAGGACGGTTCTGTCTTGTCTCTGGATCCCTATCCATCATTGCACTTCCTATCTCCACCCCTCTTATCCCACCGACAGAGAATAGTTCACAAGCAAGCGCTTGGGCTGGATATTGGTCCTTTGGTATATGAGGAAGCATGGCCTCAGCATCTACAAATATTGCGTGACCACCTGTTGGAAGTATTATCGGTATATCTAGGGCAGTAAGTCTTTCTCCAATATATTCAACTGATCTTATTCTATACTGTAAGTAATCCTCTTCGACAACTTCCTCAAGCCCTTTCGCTATTGCAGCCAAGTCCCTTCCGGCAAGACCACCATATGTAGAGAATCCTTCCGTCAATATAAGAAGATTGCGAGACTTCTGTGTAAGATCATCATTGTTAAGAGCCAAAAAGCCACCGATGTTAACAAGTGCGTCCTTTTTTGCACTCATAGTTGCGCCTTCACAGTATGAGAACATTTCCTGTGATATCTCCAGTGGTGTTTTATCCTCATAGCCTTTTTCTCTCTTCTTTATAAAGTAGGCATTCTCTGCGAACCGACAGGCATCAAGGAACATAGGTATGCCGTATTTTTTGCAGATCTTGTTCGTCTCTCTAAGGTTCTCCATAGAAACAGGTTGTCCACCACCAGCGTTGTTAGTAACCGTAACCATAACTAGTGGAATATTGGCTGGGCCTATCTCATTGATGGCCTTTTCCAGTGCCTTTAGGTCCATGTTCCCCTTAAATGGATGTATCTTCGACGGACTTTTTCATTCCTCTATTACCAGATCTAGTGCTTTGGCGCCTGAAAACTCCACATTCGCCCTGGTCGTATCAAAATGGGTATTACTAATTATAGTTTTCCCTTTTCCTCCAACTATAGAGAATAATATTTTTTCTGCTGCTCTACCCTGGTGAGTTGGAATTATATTCTTCAATCCTGTTAATTTTTGTACAGCTGCCTCAAACTGGAAAAAACTTCTTGCACCTGCATATGACTCATCACCTTCCATTATTGCAGCCCATTGTCCTGAACTCATTGCAGCTGTTCCGCTATCAGTAAGCAGATCTATAAGAACGTCCTCAGCTTTTACGTTAAAAAGGTTATATCCGGCCTTTTTAATAACAGTCCGTCTATATTCCTCAGTAGTGTGCTTTATAGGTTCAACCATTTTGATCTTGAAAGGCTCGATTATTGTTTTTATTCTGTTACTCATAAT
>Ga0118677_10015166_pt1 | contig 10739 bp, 4 predicted proteins | sample AliMusrvi5mmetaG_FD_86154 | JGI IMG/M metagenome (GOLD analysis project Ga0118677, IMG submission 86154)
CTTCAGTACCGTGGCGTAGAGCGTATCCGTGTTCATCGGGATCGCGTTTGAACTGACGCCCCCCTGGGGTGTGAGTTGACAGAGAGCGGTCACGGGCGGTTGATAGCCGTCCGGGGGCGGCGGGATGACAGGCTCGGGTTCGGCGACCGCCGCCGAAGCGCGCGCCGCAGAGAGGGAGAGGGTGGCCGCCGGCTTCGTGGCCGCGACGGCCTGTTTTCGGTCCCACGCCAACAGCATGTCCGGCACGAGCTTATCGAGCGCCTGGCGGGATGCCGCCTGGAGCGATCGTGAGGTGCCGCTGACGTCTTCGAGCGCGATCGCGCGGGCGGTGGCGGAGGCCATGGCGAGTACCCGGGCGTCATCCGTACAGATGGCGCGTAGATTCACCGTGCCCTGGTACGACTTCAGGTTGCTGCCCGCGATCTGGTTCGCGGCGCACTGGGCCTCAGCCTGGCCGGTCAGAATGACATCGGCGCCGCACTGCAGGCCGACCTCGATGGCGCCCTGTTCGTCGCCGGTCTGGGCGAGCGCGGCCTGGATCTTCTTGAGGTTGGACTGGACCATGGCCGGATCCACGGTCGGCACGTTCCGCTGGATGAGCAGCGACAGGGCCATGGAATCGATGCCGGCCCCGGAAGTCGCCGTGCCGGCGCCTTTTTCCGTGACCATCGTCATTACGCGGGGCGGCGGTGTTTCGGGACGAACGGGCGCAACCGGGGCGGTGGTGCAGCCGGCCAGCAAGGCCAGAACGGCCGGCAGTACTGGAATTGCCAAGCTCCATTCACGGGAACCAGACGGGTGTAAGGTCATCGTGTCGTTCCCCGTTTAGCGCATGTCCCGCCATTTTTGGAACAGCGCCGCCACCATTTCATGTGCCACCGTGCGTGTGTGTTCCGCCAGGGTGGTGTTCTTATCGTCGGCGCGCCTGGCCAGGTCCACACTCCATATGACCTGGCCGCTCTTGCAGTCGATCATGCGGGCGGACATGCCGACGAACGCGTCCTCGTGCCAGCCGTGCTTGACTTTGGAATACTCGTCAACGGTGCCGAGCACGACCGCATCGGCGCCCATCATGGCGCCGACTTCCGTGGCCTTGGCGGCCGAGATGCCGGCCAGCGCCAGTTCCGATTCGTTCAGCACCTGGGCCATCCGGCTGCGCTCCAGCACCGTATATTTGTGGGTGCGGAGCATCTCGGTGACGAAGATATCGGAAACGGAGCCGCCGAGCAGTTCAGTGGGCGCCTTGAACGGCATGATGGCGATCTTACTGATCTCCTGCATTCCCGACGCCACGTACACGTTCGCCTTGCTGTTCGTATCGAGGAAGTACTTTTCATCCACCGTGGCGCAGCCCGCCAGGAAGAGAGACGCCGCCCACGCGGTGGCCAGCATGCGGCCGGTGTGTCGATTCCAGATCATCAGTTGCTGTGTCCTTCCCGGTCCCGCGTCGCCTGCGCCTGACGGACGCCGATAGCTTTTTCGATTTGTCCGAAGAATTCGGCATAGACTTCGGGAAAGAGCATTTCCGCCGACTCTTCGGAAGCCGGGGCGTTGACCGTGACCTCGCGTCCCTTTGAAAAGAAGGATGAATTGATGTACTTCTTGTAGGTCATCGGCGGCAGCGCGCCGCAGCGCGACATCGTGATCCGTTCCCTTACCTGGTTGCCCCATGGCTCAATATGAATGGTCAGGGTGTCCCACCGGGTCCATTGATCCGCCGCGGAATCCCGCTGCTCGACCAGCTTCTTCCGGGTCTTCACATCCGTCAGGCTCTCTTCCTTTGGACTTAGTGCTTCCACGCGCCGACGGCTTTCGGCCTGGATGATGCCGCTGGCGAGATCGGCTTTAAGAATCTTCCAATCGCGATCCTGCAGGACAGCAACGGTGGAGGAAAATACCGTGTCGAGGGAGGCGGCGAAGCCCCGTGTTTGCATGGCGGCGCGTTCGGCCGTCGAGAGATTCCCCGCGCCGGCCGGCGCTTTGTTCGAGGTGGCGCAGCCCGCGAGCGTGAGAAGGGCCAGGCCGAGAAGGAGTGGTGCTGTTTTATTCATGACAGTATGATCTCCAAGCCGTTTCGCTACTCTCGGTCGGCACTTTAGGCCAACGGCAATCGTGTTACAACTAATTTTAACCGGCAATGCCCCGGGCGGATTCGGCCCTGCTACTTAACCACGACCGGGCCGCTCACGGCCACCGGTTGATAGCTTTCGTCTTTGAAGATCCGGAAGTTATACGTGCCGGGCTCGTCGGGCGCGAGAACGTCTTCGTACGTATTATTGTCGATGGCATTAAGATAGGTATATTTAATGTAATCCTTATCTGCCGCGCCCAGTTTATAGAAACCAATCCAGGCAAACTTATCCGACGGCGGGTTGAGGATCTTGATCACCACCTTCTCGCCCGGACTGACGACGGGAGTTGCCACGTCCAGGCGTGAGGCCTTGCCAGATGCAACCGGAGCGGGCGCGGCGGGCGCGGCGGGAGTGGCGGGGGGACGCGACGGCGCGACCGTTGCCGGGGGCCTTGCCGGAGCGACGGGCGGCTGCACGGTGGTATCCGGACGAATCGTTCTTCCGGGTGTTTCAGCCGGGCTCCTGGCGGGCGCGGCAGGGCGGGGCAGGGGAGCCGGCGCTTTTGTCCCTTTGTCGGTGGCCGTCATCACGAGATTGGTCGACGCTTTCTGATGTTTCGCATCCTCGACTTCCAGCTTCACGTCGTAGGTGCCCGGGCGGGTCGCCTTGAAGGTGTAGGCGGGACCGATGCCGATACCGGGGCCGGACCAGGAGTACATGTACGGCCCCTTGCCTCCGGACACGAAAGCGGCGATGCGCGCCTCCGCCCCGGTGATCGTGGTCCGTTGCGGACACGAGAGGACGACGGCGATCCGGGCCGGACTCTGCACCTTGTCCGCCGACACTGATACCGTGAACGTGGCCTCGTCGCTTTGACCCAGCAGCAGTCCCTTGTCGCTGAGAATCTGCGCGCTGGCCCGCGCCGTTCCCACTTCGTGCCGGGAGACATTGATCTCGCGTTCGGCGCCTGTGGAATGCAACGTGGTGCCTTCGTCCTTGTTGACCCGCCAGTTCCACCGCAGTTCGTCCGGCTTCGGATAATCCTTCACCTCGGCGCCGATGCCCACCATTTCGTCAGCCACATAGGTATCGCGGTTCACTGTCTGGAGCCCGGTGCTCGTCCAGATCTGCGGTTGGAAACCGAACGTGGGACCCTCGATCTTGGCCTTGACCTGGTAGAACCTGGCGGTGATCGTCGTCTCGGCCGAGCCGAGATCATCGCCGTAGTACGGAGTCATTCCGACCACCCGCACGGAAGCCGGCCAGATATCCTGGACCACCACGGTCACTTCCGAGCCGTCCGCGGACTGGCGTTGCCAGGCCAGGTTCGGCGCCAGATCCCAACGGTATTCCATGCCTTCAACGGCGTGGTCGTTGGTAACCGTCAGCGTGACTTCCTGCCCGATATAGTTGTCCTTGACGGATTGGCGGATGCCCAACCCGGGGGGCACCACCTCGATGTCGAGCGCATCGGACGAGCCCGAGTAGATTTCCACGTCGCCCTTCTTCCGGCTGACATCCACCCAGACCGAGAGCGGGCCGGGCCGCTTGAACAGCGCCGTCGTGGTATCCGCGCTGCCGAAGAACGGGTCGAAATCCACTTCCGGGTTCGGCTGCCACGTGTAGAGGAAGGTGCCCTTGGCGGCATGGGATCCCGACGTGACGGTCGCCTTGAACCGGGCTTTTGAACCCACCACCACCTGATCCGTGGGCGGGTCGAGTTTCTGGAGCTGAACCGTCAAGGGCAGCACCTTGATGTGGAGGGTTTTGGTGACGGATTCCTCGTCGGTATCGGAGACCGTGCATGAGACGCTGAAGTCGCCGGGTCGCTCGCCCGCGAACTTGGCGGTGCCTTCCTTGGCGTCGCAGTTGCCGCTCCACTCGAAGGTGTACCCCGGAATGCCGTACTGAGCCGCGGCGGTGAGCGTGACTGTATCGTCCAGGTCGATCTCCGTCTTGTCAGCCTTCAGGTCGAGTTGCAACGGCTTTTTGAACTTCCGGTTTTCGTCGCGGATCAAGTTCTTGGCTGCGTCGGGATCGAAATACGCCCCGATGCCCACGAGACAGTTCGAGACGGCGATCGGATCGTAGCGCAGGAATGACCACCAGCAGCCCCAGCCGGAGGCGAAGCATGGTCCCGCACCCGAGCGATAGCATTCATCTTTGGGATCGATCTTCGGGTTATAGGACACCATCACGTCAGGATCGGCGCCCGAGGAATACCGGCACAGGCAGCCAAGGAACGCGCCTTTCTCGGCTTCGGTGAGTTCCGAGATCTTCTTGAGCACCTTCCCGTTGGACGTCACCTTTTTGACGTCGTTGGTGGCCGATTTTGATTTGTCTTTGTTTTTTTTGTCCGCGATCTTCTCCACGGTGACCGTATGCCGGGCCACGGCCAGGACTTCCCGATTGGTTTCCATCATGCGCCAGGCGGTGATCGAGACTGTTACCGGCCCGTCCTTGGCCGCATCCGTGGTGAACTGGTAGAGGCGGCCGTCCTTGGCCCCGTACGTGTCGTTGCTCCAGGTCAGTTTGACGGCCTTCATCAGGGGCTGCTGGCTTTCCTGTGTGGGTCGGACGTCGGCGCTGAGGTGGACGTCCTCGCCCTGCTTGACCTTGGTTTCTCCCTTGATGTCCAGGGTCACCGGGAGTTTGCGGTATTTCTCCTGAAGTTCCTTCAAGGTCGCGGCGTACTCGCGGGCGCAGGCCTCATAGGCGGCGCGGGCGGGCCCCAAGTCGGGCTTGTATTTGTATCCGACGGCATCCTTCATCCACTCCATGATGTAGCGTGATTTCAGGGCTTCGGCGCTCCGGGCGTCATAGGCCTTCATCACCCGCTGCACGAACGCGTCGGGTTTCGCGATGATGCCGGGCACGTCCTCGCGCCAGGCCGGATTGAGTTCATAGGGTTGGTTGATCTTCAGCGCCATGATACGCGCGGTCAGCAGGAGCCGCATCAACACCTTGTTGGCGTCGCGATCCATCGGATTGGCTCGCTCCATGCGGCTGCCTTTAAGCACCTCGAGGACGAAGCGCGCGTCGTAGGGCGCATCTTCCACCAGGACATAGCGCGCGTGTCCGGCATTGCTTTGGTCGTAGTACGGCGTGATCACCAGAGGCAGGTGGCCATAGAGGATCATCTTCTGGGCGGCGCCATCCACGCCGTAGGGGGCGATGATCAGATGGGTAAGCCGGCGTATGTCCCGGATGCCCCGGTACGTATCCACCCAGGTGCTCATCACCCGCATGCGGTCCCGCTTGGCGCGATCGTCGAGTTCGAAACCGACGAGCGTGCCCCAGTTCTTCTTCGACAGCCCCAGTTTTTCCAGCGTTTCCCGCGTTTCCGCCAGATAGCCCATGGCCTTGTTGTGGACATCATTCTGGACCGCGGCGACCAGTTCGTCCTTGATGCCCAGTTCCGTGCCGATCGACTCGAGTTCTTTTTGGACATCGGCGAACAGACCCAGTTCCAGCGTCTTCCGGGCGCGCATTTCGCTCTCGAACGACGTGATGATCGCCCGGGTCAGACCATCGACGACCCCTTGCTGGTACTTGGCGCGGTCCTTGAGCAGATTATGGATGTACCGGACGTAGCCTGAGCCATATTCCTGCAGCGCCCGCTGCTCCTGATCGGGGGCGAGCGTATTCTCCACCAGGTTGACCTGGATATCCGACCGGCTTAACGACCCTACGCCCGCCTCGGCGGGCAATTGCATGAACGGCCACATGAAGGTGAAGTTGAACTTGCGCAGGGCGCCTGAGGCGCCGGCCAGATCGCCATTCTCACGGAACAGGCGGTGATCCCCTTCTTCCAGCATGGTGCGAAACGCCACCGCCACGGTGCCCCCGAGAATCAGGCGGGCGCCGGCTTCCATTTCGGACGAACCGTAGTGGTGCACGGCCGAAAGCGGCATGAGTTCCGGGTCTTTTTCCGCGAGGCCCCGAATGTACCGGTTCAACGTTGTGGCATCGTAGGTATCGTTTACCGCCTGCAGGGACTTCCATTCATAGTGGATGGCATCCGGGTTGTCGGCCCAGTTGGCGGGCTCGCTTCCGGGGGCGGGGTCGAACACGCTGGCATCGAACATGTACTCCAGTTCCCGGTCGAAGGCGCACGACTTCACGTACCAGGCGCCGGTGTTCATGAGGCTGGCCACCAACGAGGGCAGCATCGCCTCCGGGCACATCAGGTAGGCCACACAGATGGTGGCTTCCTCGGCCACCCCCAGATAGGACCCGGTCAGAAAGGCGCGGTACATCGTGGGAATCACCCAGGCATGCTTGGCGAAGATCAGCGCCGCCACCTTCCCGACCTCGAAGGCGCGTTGCCCGTCGTCGAGGTCGGTGCGCTGAAGCGTGCGCGCCAGGCTCAGCCCCATATCGAGGAACATCAGGGGCGCCACCACCGCGGCCCCCGCCTCGCGGGCCTGCTGGATCGGCTCCAGCAGGGACTTGGCCACGACCAGCGGCGCGCTCAACTCCATCGAGCTCATTTCCTTTGGGGCGGCCATTTCCCAGAACCACTCGGGGACCTGTTCCTTCAACGACTGGCCGAGCTCGGTTTGCTCGAGGTATTCCTTGGCCTTCTTCTTTCCCTCCTCATAGGGTTCTTCCACCGACTTCTTAAATCTGTTGAAGGCTTCCCCCAGCCGGTACCCGCTGGAGAGCAAGGGTTCAACCAGTTTGATAATCCCCTGCACGGACTCCAGGGCCTTTTTTGCCTGCGCTACCACTTCGGGGGCCTTGCCGCCGTATTCCCCTATAATCGCGGTCAATTCCGCCTCCAGTTCCTTAAGCGTGGCGAGCATTTCCTGATTGTTCGTCCCCAGGGCTTCGAAAATGCCTTCCCGGAAGGTCAACTGGATCATCTTCAGCATCACCGCTTCGATCTCCGCCTTGAACTCGGTTCCGCAGAGACGTTCGATGGTCGCCAGTGCCTGTTTCCGGGTAACCCGCGCGTACTCGGCGGCCTTCAACTGGGTCAGGAATTCCTCGACGGTCAGGTTGTTCGGATTCTCGAGAGCCTTGATGCATTCGTTCTCGGCAATCTCCGCGCCCTCCAACTGGCTGCACGCCTTCATGAGTTCCTGTTCCCGCTCGGAAAAATTGCCCGCGTTCCTCCAGTCGATGCCGGTCCGGCTCATGGCTCTAATGAAGTAGTTGTTGAAGCGCGCGGACTGTTTGCCGACTTTAGCCATCTGCTTTTCCTTGCTGCTGCCCTGCGAGATGTCGGCCGTATGGGCCCAATAGTCGAGCCCGGCCACGGCTGTCCGGGTCAGCGTGATTCCGCCTTCGCCTTCGAGGAGGACTTTGAGTTTGGGCGACAGATCCGGTTGCGCGAGCAGGAGGGTGCGGGCCTCGTCGTACGTCAGATCCGCCAGTTTGCGCCCCTTCAAGTCGGGTAGATCGCGGTTAGACAGCATCGCGTACGCTAATTCCTTGATCAAAGCCCGGTAAAACACTTCTTTGTTTTTTGCCACGTCGCTCCACTGGCCGGTGTTCGGGTCTTTGACAAACAGGACCGGCATGTTGTCGATGGCCCACTTGGCGCCCAGCGTGCTGACGTAGACCCCGGCCTCGGACTCGTGCTGGAAGCCGGTGGGCACGATGCCGCTGTTAACCGGGTCGATCTTGAGCGTCTCGCGTAGCGTGGACGTCAACTCGGCGATCATGCCATCGGGATTCTGGGGGTCGACCGATTCCTTGAGCACACTGAACAGCGTCAGGTCAAAATCGGAATCGAAATCCAATCGGGATTCGGCTTTTTGCGGCCACTTGCCGCTGTACCCGATCGCGAAGATCCGATGGGTGGCGCCCGCGCGAGCGTTGGCGGTGGCGACGCCTTCGTACAGGCCTCTGCGCACCTGAGTCATGATGCGCGTTTCGGCACCGCGCACTTCGCCCCACTGCGCCTCCTGCTTGCGCTTGAGGGCAATCAGGGTGGGGATCGCGGCGTCGTGAGACGCCGCTTCCACGGCGGCGAGAAAATCGCCGGCTTCCGCCGGGGTGCTGGCCGCCCCGGGGTTGTTGTTAATCGCGACGAGTTTGTCCCAGATGGCCTTCTCGGCGGGGGTCAGCGCCTCCGCTCCCAGGGCCTGCGCCAGCAGACCCAAGCCCAGCGATGCGCACAGCCATAGACAAGCGACAGAGCGTCTGATCATGGGGATTTCCTTTCGTCAGGGCGGGCTGCCAATAACACAATAAGTGAAAGAACGTCTCGTGACGCACGGCCGAGGCATTCCAGCCTCAGGGGGCATACGCTCAGTTGATCGACCCTGCCAAAGCGTGCTCACGAGCGTCATAGTGAACGGAGGGGGATTAGAAAGCAAGCGCGCTGAAGCAGCAAACAAGTCGATCGCATCTTGCCTCTCTCGCCATGGAATTTTGACATGCTCTGCCATGTCGGTTTTGATATCAGTGCCGTGCCGGGGACACTGCCCGGCGCAAGGAGAGCGCCATGAAGCCCGTTGCCAGTCTCGCCCAGACCATTGACACCGTGAATGAAGCCGCTTTATTCAGGCGGAGGATGCCGGGCGCCGAACGCGAAGGCTTCGCCGCGTTCATCGCCCGGCGGCACGACGTGCCCGGAACTTATGGCCGGCTGTTCGGGTTGTTCCCCGAAGAGAGGGCGCAGGGGATTCGCCTGTTCACCGGCGAACGCGTCACCAATGCCGCGGCCCGGCATATTGCCGGTGAGGAGGCCTGCCGGGCACTGCTGTTGCTGAATGCCCGGTCCACCGTGGCCCGCCATGCCCTCATCGATGCCACTGAGGACATGCTGACCCGGCTGGGGCCGGCCGACGCCGCAGGCCCCAAGCCGGACGATGGGCAGGTGCATTGGCTGTGGCCTTATCGCGGCGGCACCTACTGTTGTGGAGCCTGTTCCGTCAGCCTCTGGCGGCATCTTACGGCTGGCGGTCTGGACGACCGCGACCGGCGCCTGGCGCGCGGACTTGAATGCCTGGCGACCTGTCGCAAAGGCGACGGTACCTGGCGGGTTTTCCCCTACTGGTACACCCTCTCGGCCCTCGTGGAGATGCAAATCGACCCAGTCATTTCGGAATTGCGTTATGCCGCCGGGCACTGCGAGGCGGCACTAAGGCGCAAAGGCTCCTCCGATGTGTATGCCTTGCGGCGCCAGGAACTGGCCCGGCACGTGATGGATCGCGTGGCGTAGCAAAGCCTGCCGTTCCATTTGACATTCGCCGTCCGGTCGGATACTGTATTGACGCGCTGGTGAGTTACGCGAGCCTCCGCCGGCGTCTCCCCCTGAAAGACACTTATGCATCGTGCTGATTTGATTCGAAACGTCGCCATTGTGGCGCACGTTGACCATGGCAAGACCACGCTGGTGGACAAGTTGCTCAAACAGAGCGGCATGTTCCGCGATAACCAGTTCGTGGCCGAACGCATGATGGACTCCATCGACCTCGAGCGCGAACGCGGCATTACGATCGCCTCCAAGAACGGGTCCTTCCAGTACGGGGAGCACACGATCAACATCATCGACACACCCGGACATGCCGATTTCGGCGGGCAGGTGGAGCGCGTGCTGCAGATGGCTGACGGCGCGCTGCTGCTGGTCGACGCCCAGGAGGGGCCGATGCCGCAGACATTCTTCGTGCTGAAAAAGGTGCTGGCGCGCAACCTGCCCGTGATCGTGGTCGTGAACAAGATCGATAAACCCGCGGCGCGGATCGACTGGTGCGTCAACCAGGTGTTCGACCTGTTCGTCAAACTGAACGCCCCGGACAAGACCCTCGACTTTCACACGCTTTATGCGTCCGCCATCGGCGGGTTTGCCTCGGCCGACCCGCACAAGCAGGGCACGGATATGCGGCCGTTGCTCGACGCGATCATCAAGTATATTCCCATGCCGGGCGGCGACTCCGCCGCGCCGCTTCAGTTGCAGGTCAGTTCCATTGACCATTCGCCGTTCATGGGGCGGCTGGGCATCGGCAAGATCACATCGGGCTCGATCAAGGTCGGCATGCCCGTCGTAGTGGCCAACACAGCCGGGAAGCTGGTCCCCACGCGCATCACCAAGCTTTACCGCTTCAACTGCAACCAGAAGGTTGAAACCGACCAGGCCGCCTTGGGCCAGGTCGTGGCCGTGGCCGGCCTTGACTCCGTGACCATCGGCGACACCTATACCGATCCCGAATTCCCTTGTCCGGCGGTCGCGATCCCGGTCGATCCGCCGACGGTCTCGATGAACTTCATTCCCAATAACTCGCCCTTCGCCGGCACCGAGGGCACATTTGTCACCTCCATTCATGTCGCCGAACGGCTGAAGCGGGAAGCCTTGAGCGACGTGGCCCTGGTGATCGAAGCCATGGGCGATGTCTCCGGCCACAAAGTCTCCGGCCGCGGCGAGTTACACCTGTCCATCCTGATCGAAAAGATGCGGCGTGAAGGCTATGAGTTCCAAGTCAGCTGCCCGCTGGTGATCTTCCGTCAGGAGAACGGCCAGAGACTCGAGCCTTACGAGGAACTCACCGTCGACGTGGCCGAGGAATACATGGGCACAGTCATCGAGAAGCTCGGGTTGCGCAAGGGCATCATGCTTGAGATGACCAAGGGCGCCGGCATGTGCCGGCTCAAGTACCGCATCCCCACGCGCGGCCTGCTCGGCTTCAAGTCCGAATTCATGTCCGACACCAAGGG
>Ga0118677_10015168_pt1 | contig 10738 bp, 12 predicted proteins | sample AliMusrvi5mmetaG_FD_86154 | JGI IMG/M metagenome (GOLD analysis project Ga0118677, IMG submission 86154)
ATCCGTGCCCGCTCCGCCACGACCGATTACGACACCCGGCCGGCCGGAATAAATATCAATCGTCATTTTGTTTGAGTCGCGGTTGATCACGATTTTGGAAATTGCGGCTTCTTTAAGTCGAACCAAAAGAGCTTTCCTGATTTTGGTATCAGTAATCAGATTGTCGCCATAGTTAATGCGGGCGAACCAAGTGGATGGCCAAAGCTCGTTGATTTTCAGGCGAATTGATTTTGGATTGACTTTTGAAGACATAATTCTTAAATTTTCTAATTACTAATTATCAATTGGAGTAGAAGCAGAGGGCCTGAGAAGCCGTGAAGCAGAGCTGTCCGTTGCTCCGCTGCTCTGCTGCCCCGCTGCTTTTTTGACCGGCTTCACTGCATCCGGCGCTTCAAGAACAAGGACAATATGCGCCATCTTTTTGGTGATTCGGCGGGATTGACCTTTTGACCAAGGAATAAAGCGCTTGAGGCGTGGCCCTTCGTTGCAGGCAATCGATTTGATGATGGTTTTGTCCGTTTCAAGATAATTTTCTTTTGCCGCCGCAATGCCGGCCTTGATCAGATCGAGTATAAAACCGGCCGCTTTTTTGTCAACAAACGAAGCGGCGATTTTGGCTTCCTCGATATTCATATTGCGGAAATTATGCAAAACCGGCCTGACCTTGCGGGGGCTGATACGTTTGTATAAATTTTTAACGGTAATTTGCATAATAATTTTTCAAATTATTCAACTGTGGATGGCTAATCATTCTAATGGCTAATTGCTAATTATTCGCTATTCGCTGTTAGAACATTCGCTATCCGTTGTTGATTTGCTTACTTCTTGGCCGGTGCCGGCGCTGTTCCGGATGATTTTTCCTGATCCTTGGCCATCTTGCCACCGTGACGGCGGAACTTGCGGGTCGGTGAAAATTCGCCAAGTTTGTGTCCAACCATCTCCTCAACTACGAAAACCGGCAAATGCTCGCGGCCATTATGAACTCCGAAAGTGAAGCCGACCATCTCCGGAGAGATTGTTGAGCTTCTGGCCCAGGTTTTGATAGCTTTTTTATCGCCCGATTTCTCGGCACGCTGAACTTTGATCAGCAGTTTTTCGTCGATAAACGGTCCTTTTTTGAGCGATCGTGACATCTTATTTCCTCTTGGTTAAAATTAACTTCGAAGTCGGATTTTTCTTGTTCCGCGTCTTGCGGCCGAGTGCCGGCTTACCCCATGGCGTTTTCGGATATTTCAAACCGATCGAAGTGTGACCTTCTCCACCACCATGCGGATGATCAACCGGATTTTTGGATTTACCCAAAACGGTCGGCTTGATACCCATATGGCGCTTCCGGCCGGCTTTGCCAACCAGAATCTTTGAATGGTCGATATTGGAAACTATGCCGATTGAAGCATAATTTTCAGAACCGACCTTTCGAACTTCACCTGAAGAAAGACGTATTTGAGCATATTCACCATCAAAACCAAGCAATGTGGCGAATCCGCCGGCAGAACGAACCATGGCGCCACCGTGACCCTGAGTTGTCTCGATGTTGTGAATTTGGGTTGAAACAGTAATATTTTTCATCTTCATCCGGTTGCCGACACGAACCTGTGTTTTTTCGTCGCAAACGACGTGTTGACCTTTTTTCAAATCAGTCGGAGCAATCATATAAATTTTGTCGCCATTTTCAAATTTCAGCAGAGCGATATCGGCAGTGCGGTTTGGGTCGTACTCGATCGTCATCACCTCGGCTTTGAGGCCTAGTCGGCTGGTCATATCGAAATCAATCAAGCGATAATTGCGCTTGGCCCCGCCACCTTTGTGGTTGACAACCATATGGCCGGCATGATCGCGTCCGGAAGTTCTCTTCATACCAAAAGTGAGGGAGCGGCTGGGCTTGACCTTGTCGACATTTCTGACGAGGTAGCTGAGCTTCCGTCTGGCGTTTCCGGTAGGTTTTACTCTGACTGTTGGCATAAGATTTCTCTACAAATTACAAATCCTGTTACAAATATACAAATTTAATTCATTATTTATTGGTATATTCGTGTCCAATTTATAATTTGTAGAATTGGTTACGGTATTACTTTTCTTACTGTGCTCTTTTTGCCCTCGGCATTTTGGGATTTTTGACCGAGGTCTTTGACTGAGCCAAACTTCTCTTTGCCTTTTTCGCTTTTCGCTTTTCCCTTCTCGTCATCCTGTTCGACATCAAACAGGTCGATTTTCTCGCCCTTTTTGATTGTGACGATGGCTTTTTTGAAATTTGAACGCTTGCCCTCGCCTTTCTTGGTCTTCTTTATCTTACCCTTAAAGTTGGCGGTAGTCACGCCCAGGACGGTCACATCAAATAACTCTTTTACCAAAGCGGCGATTTCAAATTTATCAGTTTTTGGACTGACCAAAAATGTAAATTTGCCCTCACCTGATTGGCGAAAACTTTTTTCAGATACTAAAGCTTTTTTAATAATACCATTATTCATGATTGGTTTCTCAACAATTACGAAATTACAAATCTGTTACAAATTTACAAATTCTCTGCTACCCCGCTTCTCTGCTACTCTTTCACCTTCTCGGTGAAATTTATGGTCAACGCTTCAAGGGTTTTCTCTGACATGACTAAATTGTCAGAAGTGGCCAGTGAGATAGCATTAACTTTATTTGGCATCATCAGATTGACTCCGGCAATGTTGCGAAATGATTCTTGTGCGTTTTGATCCGGATCAGTCAATATTAATGCGATCTTTCCTGCCGCTTTGATACTGTCCAAAACATTGGCCGCTTCCTTGGTCTTTATCTCAGCAAATGACAGATCATCGATGATGCGGGCTTTTTTGTCGCGGATCAGATCGGAAAAAATGGATAAAATGGCCTGTCGTCTGATATTTTTATTGACTTTAATCCCGAAAGTGCGATCCTGTTTTGGCCCAAAGGTGACACCGCCACCAACCCATAGCGGAGAACGGCTCGAACCGGCTCTGGCGCGACCGGTACCTTTTTGTTTCCACGGTTTTTTACCACCACCGGATACTTCAGCGCGGTCTTTGGCCTTTGCCACGGCACCGCGAGTCGCATTGCGCAGATAATTGACATATAAAGTCAAAGTTTTGGACGAAACTTTGGTTTCAAAAACCGGATTTAGGGTTAAATCCTTGACCTTCTCGCCTGTTTTGTTCAAAACTTCAATCTTCACGATGATTACCTAATGATTACAAAACTACAAATCTGTTACAAATATACAAATTATTCCTTGTTCTCTGCTTCTCTGTTTCCCCGCTACTCCGCTCCTTGCTTGCTTGTGATTGTCACTATCCCCTTGATTGGTCCCGGGATTGCGCCGGAGATGAGTACCATGTCGCCGTCAATACTGATAATCTCCAAATTGGCGACCGTGACGGTCTCGGCACCCATTTTCCCGGCCATCCGGCGACCCAAAACGACGCGCTGTGGTTGCTGAGCGCCGATCGAGCCCGGCTCACGCACATTGTTTCCACCGTGAGACTCCGGTCCACGTTGAAAGCCATGCCGCTTAATCGTACCGGCAAAACCTTTGCCTTTGCTGGTACCACTGACAGCCACTTTCTCACCCTTTTCGAATTGTGAAAGCTCGACTTTATCACCCTTTTTCAAACCTTCGGCAGAATCGACTCTGATTTCGGCATTTTTAATAGCGCGTCCTTTTTCGTTTTTGGCTTCGATTCGGATGGCGCTATATTTATCTTTTTCCATGGTTTTGATTTGAGCAATCTCGCACGGCAAAACTTTCACAATCGAAGTTGCGATGCTTTTACCGTCCTCATTGAAGACGCGTGTCATGCCAAATTTTCGACCGATAATCAATTTCATATGTTTCTCTGTCAAAGAATTCAAAATTTTAATGCTTTGATGAGTGGGAGAATGCACTATTTCACGACGATGTCGTTTTAAGTGCATTCTCCCGAGATGAGCCGCGGGGACAGGAGTCAAACCTGCAACCTCCGAGGTATTAGCTCGTTGCGCTTCCTTTTGCGCCACCCCGCATGGACATTTGAAAATGTCCGAAACTGACTCCCTGATGAAAAAATGAAAAACCACCAGGGAGCAGTACGCCGGAGCTCGACTTGGTTGAAGCCAAGAAGCTCACATGCGTCGGTCGGAGACCGCCACAATATCGATCTCCAACTTCGTGTTGCTTGATTTCAAGCCAAGAAAAAGGCTGAGTATTCGCACCACCATTAAATTTACAATCATTTGCCCAAAAATATAATCGAGCCACAGATCATCACCGGTATTCGCCAGTTGATATCTGCGGTTTGTTCAATTTAGAATGTGCGATCGTTACTACTAAAATACAACAAAAATTGGCTAAAGTCAATAAGATGATACGGATTACGAATCCACCGAATCTACAGATTTACGAATCAATATATTTGTAAATTAGTAAATTAGAATGATTAGTAATCCGTATCACCGAAAGGCTACATTTTGATCTCGACATCAACGCCGTGCGGTAGGTCCAAGCTCATCAAATTATCGATGGTTTTGGCCGTCGGGTTTAGGATGTCAATCAATCTCTTGTGTGTTCGCATCTCGAACTGTTCTCGGCTGTCTTTGTGGACAAAAGAAGATTTCAAGACCGTGATCTTGTTGTTCTCTGTCGGCAAAGGAATCGGCCCAGCGACCGCCGCCCCTGAACGGACGGCGGTTTCGATGATCTGCTGGGCTGATTTATCTATAATCCGAGAATCATATGCTCGAAGCCGTATGCGAATTTTTTGTCGTACTGCGTCTGCCATACTTACAACTTACTACTTACAGCTTAATTCTTATTTAATAATTTTTGTCACAACACCGGCACCGACTGTCTTGCCGCCCTCGCGGATGGCAAATTTCAAACCTTCTACCATGGCGATTGGCTGGATCAAAGTGACTTTGATCTTGGCGTTGTCGCCCGGCATAATCATTTCTTGGTCAAACTGAATTTCTCCGGTAACATCGGTTGTGCGAATATAAAATTGAGGTTTGTAGCCTTTGAAAAACGGGGTGTGTCTGCCGCCCTCTTCTTTGGTCAAAATGTAAAGCTCGGCATCAAATTCGGTGTGAGGTGTGATTGAACCCGGTTTGGCCAAAACTTGGCCGCGCTCAATATCATCGCGCTCAATACCGCGGAGGAGAAGACCGACATTGTCGCCGGCTTGACCCTGGTCGAGCATTTTCTTAAACATCTCAACACCGGTCACAACTGTGGTTGAAGTTTTGCGGATACCGACGATCTCAACGGTGTCATTGATTTTAACAACACCCTGTTCAATACGACCGGTCGCAACAGTGCCACGGCCTTTGATTGAGAAAACATCCTCAACCGGCATCAAAAACGGCTTGTCAATTTCGCGTTTTGGCTCCGGAATGGCTTCGTCGATAGCATCCATCAATTCATCAATTGATTTGGTCCATTTTTCGTCGCCTTCAAGGGCCTTCAAGGCTGAACCGCGAATGATTTTGGCGTTGTCGCCATCATAGTGGTATTTGGTCAAAAGCTCGCGAACTTCCATTTCGACGAGATCGATGAGCTCAGGATCGTCAACCATGTCGCATTTGTTTAGATAAACGACAACGGCCGGCACACCGACTTGGTGAGCCAAAAGAATGTGTTCGCGGGTTTGAGGCATCGGACCATCAGTCGCGGCAACGACAAGAATCGCTCCGTCCATCTGTGCGGCGCCGGTAATCATGTTTTTGACATAATCAGCGTGGCCCGGACAGTCAACATGAGCATAGTGACGTTTATCGGTCTCGTACTCTTGGTGAGAGGTCGCAATGGTAATACCACGCTCGCGCTCTTCGGGAGCATTGTCGATGTCATCGAATTTTCTGGCGGTGGCCAGTCCCTTTTTCGCCTGTACCTGAGTGATAGCGGCGGTCAAAGTGGTTTTGCCGTGATCAACGTGGCCGATGGTACCGACGTTAACATGCGGCTTTGTTCTCTTGTAAGCTTCTGCCATGGTTCTCCTTTTACCTCGAGCTAGGTCGAGGGGTGATTAAATATTTTCAATTAATTGCTCTCAAAACTATAACAAATTATTCAGATAAATGCAAGAACATGATAAATTTCTAATTGCTCTAATTAACCTAATTATTCTAAACAAATCTCAATGCCTAAGTTATGATAATTTTTGGTTCTTGGGATTTAGTGCTTTCTTAGGGTAATTAGAAATTAGATTAATTAGGTTAATTTACTTCTTCCTCTTCTCGATAATCTCCTGCGCCACGTTGCCCGGGACTTCGGCATAATGAGCAAATTCCATCACCGAGCTGGCGCGTCCCTGTGACATTGAGCGCAAAGTGGTGGTGTAGCCAAACATTGAGCCGAGCGGCACAAATGCGTCAACAAGCTTGATGCCGGAGGGCAAATCTTCCATCCGGTTGATCTGGCCACGCTTAGCGTTCAAATCGCCGATTACATCACCCATAAATTCCTCAGGGGTATGAACTTCGACTTTCATTACCGGTTCGAGAATAACCGGATTGGCCCGCTTGAAACCGTCCTGAAAAGCCATTGAAGCGGCAATTTTGAAAGCAACTTCAGATGAGTCAACTTCGTGAAAAGAGCCGTCGTAAACTTCGGCCGATAAATCAACGATCGGATAACCGGCCAAAACACCGCGAGCCATCGCCTCTTTGATCCCTTCGTCAATCGGCTTGATATATTCGCGCGGAATAGCGCCACCGACTATTGAATTGATAAATGTATAGCCAACTCCGGCTTCGTTTGGTTTGAGCCTGAGCCAGCAGTGACCATATTGACCACGACCACCGGTTTGGCGGATATATTTGCCCTCGGAAGTGACTTCGCCCCGAATTGTTTCGCGGTAAGCTACCTGTGGCGCGCCGACATTGGCTTCGACTTTGAACTCGCGTTTCATCCTGTCAACGATAATTTCAAGATGTAGCTCGCCCATACCGGCGATAATGGTCTGGCCGGTTTCCTCATCGGAACGGACGCGGAAAGTCGGATCTTCCTCGGCCAATCTTTGCAGAGCGATACCCATTTTTTCCTGATCGGCTTTGGTTTTTGGCTCAATTGCGATGTCAATAACCGGCTCGGGAAAGACAATCTTCTCCAGAATAACCGGCTTGGCAGTATCGCAAAGGGTGTCTCCGGTAGTGGTATTTGAAAGCCCGACAGCGGCGGCAATTTCACCGGCATAAACCTCGTCAACTTCCTCGCGATGATTGGCGTGAAGCCGAACAATCCGGCCGACACGCTCTTTATTATCCGAAGTAGCGTTTAAAACATAGGAGCCTTTTTTGAGAATACCGCGGTAAACACGGAAGAATATTAATTTTCCGACAAAGGGATCGGTCGCCACCTTGAAAGCGAGCGCCGCAAAAGGCTCATCGTCGGTCGGCTTGACCACGACTTCTTCGTCCGTTTTTGGATCGATTCCCATCGCCGGTGCGACATCAAGCGGAGAAGGCAAATAATCGACAATGGCATCAAGCAAAGTTTCAACAATAACGCCGCGACCGTCTCCGCCCATAACCGGGAAAAATTTGGCGGAAATGCAAGCCTTGCGGATCAGGGCTTTTAATTCTTCAACTGTGATTTCCTCGCCGGCCAGATATTTCTCCATGACCGTATCATCATATTCGACCGCTTTTTCAATCAGTTTATTGCGCCACTCGTTCGCTTTTTCGAGCATATCAGCCGGAATCTCGCCCTCAACCAACTCTTTGTCATGATATTCGGTATAGGTAAACGCTTTCATTTTGACCAGATCGACTATGCCATTGATCGATTGCTCGGTGCCGATCGGGATCTGAATAGGATAGGCGTCCTTGGAGAGACGAGCGTGAATCGAATCGAGCGAGCGATAAAAATCGCCACCGGTCTGATTGATTTTATTAATGAAGCACATACGAGGCACTTCATATTTGTCGGCTTGGCGCCAAACGGTTTCCGATTGTGGCTCGACGCCCATTTTACCATCAAAAATGACGACCGCGCCGTCCAATACGCGGAGAGAACGCTCAACTTCAACTGTGAAGTCAACGTGGCCGGGCGTGTCGATAATATTGATGCGATGATCCTGCCAAAAAGCAGTCGTAGCGGCGGCGGTGATAGTAATCCCCCGCTCCCTCTCCTGTTCCATCCAGTCCATCGTCGCTTCGCCCTCGTGGACTTCGCCGATTTTGTGTACTTTACCGGTACGATAAAGAATGCCCTCAGTCACGGTGGTCTTGCCGGCGTCAATGTGAGCAATTGTGCCAAAATTTCTAACTTTTTCTAGTGGATAATCTCGCGCCATAGGTGTTTAATCGTTAATTAGTTAATTATAGGACTTACGCGTTTCACTATTTTTGCGTCATCCCAAACCGACGAAGTCGTCCCGAATGAAACCGAGGGATCTGCATTAGATTTGGGATCCAGATATTATTTGTCTGGATTCCCGCCTACGCGGGAATGACATCATGCGCGTAAGTTCTAAATTAGTTGATTCGTTATTAGTCATTTGGGTAATTCGTCATTCGCATGGCTTTGGTAACCAAAAAACTCCCCTAGATTTACTATCATAATAGCACAAAATTTCGATTTATGTCAAACGACAGTAGCGGCCAAACGATTGTGTCAGACTATGCGGCGACCAACGGTGTAGCAACCAAAATTTACTACCTGAATTTTTGTGGCGCTGAATATCGACGATCGTTCAAAATCAGCGCCACAAGATTCTTTGTAAAAATTTCAGTCACAAGGATACGTTTGTTGTCTGAAATTAAAAAGCGCCGGAGGGAGAAAAGTGTTTTGGCTTGATTGCCAAGAATTTCTCCGACCGGCGCAAAAAGTGATTCCATATTCATCCGTCAGAATGGTGTTTTCACCGTCCCGTTCGAGTTTGTCCACCACTCACTATTAGCTCTTCCATACTTCTGGGAGATTATGTCGCGTTTTTTTACGACGCTGTCAAGTTTTCCCAAGTATGTAATAGTTGCACCGCCACGGTCGTGGATGATGTAGCTGTCGCCATTGTGGGCAACCCGTTCGAACTCAGCCGCACAATGGCTCATATCATTGTCATAGCAGATCATCGGCCATGTCAGGTGGGGGCAAAAAATCCAGAAGACTGCCACGGCAGGGATGATTGAAACAACAGCGGCCCAAAGGTCGGACAATCTCAAACGCTCGGCTATAATAAATATAAAGACAAGCGCGATTGCCGCCAATACTAGGCCTACGACAGTTGACACCACAAATGATAGAATTAATTGCGCATTGATAGCAAACCAAATAATTGCAACTAATCCGATCGGTCCTACAGTGAGGGCAACTGCTACTAAAAGTAGCAATATATGCAACTTTTCCTTCATCTCACCCTCGATCTTCAAACGGTGTATATTTTGGCGAGCACCGCGCCCGCCAAGTCCGTTTGGAAATATAATAATATTATAGGCCGAATTATTATTTTGTCAATACCAGGTCATTAGTTTTAGGACTTACGCGTTTCACTATTTTTGCGTCATCCCAAACTCGATTTGGGATCCAGATATTATTTGTCTGGATTCCCGCCGGAGTTTACCCTCGACCTGATCGGGGGCGGGAATGACATCAAGCGCGTAAGTCCTAAGTTTTGCACAAAAATGCTCCTAACTTGTCAGGAGCATTTTGTAAATATTCTATTATATCGTCAAGAGAGAATTAGAATCTTGCCCGTTCTACAAGCTCAGGGCGCACTAGAAGCGCGCAAAGTGGGCAAAGGCCTTGTTTGCTTCGGCCATACGGTGAGTGTCCTCTTTCTTCTTCATGGCCGCACCTTCACCATTGTAGGCGCTGATAAGCTCATCGGAAAGCTTGATTGCCATCATCCGGCCTTTTCCGGCACGGGCAGCAGCAATAATCCAACGCATGGCCAGAGTTTCACGGCGCGCCTTAGAGACTTCCATCGGAACCTGATAATTGGCACCACCGATTCTTTTTGATTTGACCTCGACAATCGGGCCGACATTTGCAAGAGCTTGACCGAATAAATCTACCGGCGTAGCGCCAAGCTTTTCGCTCGCCTTATCAAAAGCGGTATAGACAATGCGCTCGGCAATCGTTTTCTTGCCGTTTTGCATAATATAATTGATAAACTTCGAAACTACCGGATCCTTGTGAATGCGATCTGGCTGAATCGGAAACTTCTTGGTTTTAGTGTTACCTCTGCTCATAATAATTCATTGGATTATTCAACTATGGATGGCTAATTTTTCTAATGCCTAATGGCTAATAATTTGCTATTTGCTATTAGGACATTCGCTATCCGTTGATGGTTTGGTTATTCTTTCACCTTCTTGGTGCCGTATTTGGAGCGGGATTTTTTGCGGCCTTTGACGCCGGTCAGGTCCATCTTGCCACGTACGATATGATATCTCATACCCGGCAAATCCTTGACACGACCGCCACGAATGACAACGACTGAGTGCTCCTGCAACTCATGACCTTCGCCACCGATGTAAGCGTTGACTTCATAGCCATTGGTCAGACGAACACGAGCAAATTTGCGCAAAGCGGAGTTTGGCTTTTTTGGCGTCATTGTGCCGACTTTGACACAAACACCTCTTTTTTGCGGACAGCCCAAAGCAACCGGACGGTTTTCCAGATAATTAAAGGTTTGCTTCAAAGCGGTCGTCTTTGATTTGCGGACGACTCTTTTGCGCGGGTGTCTGATAAGTTGGTTGATTGTCGGCATGATATTCTCTACAAATTTACAAATCTTTTACAAATATACAAATAATT
>Ga0118677_10015169_pt1 | contig 10738 bp, 10 predicted proteins | sample AliMusrvi5mmetaG_FD_86154 | JGI IMG/M metagenome (GOLD analysis project Ga0118677, IMG submission 86154)
CTACATGAGGGACTAGACAAATACAGTCCCACCCTGTGCTTTTGTTGACACCGCGCCCCCGGCATGCCTCAGGGCCTTTTCATTACCGGGTTCACCGTCGCCGAGGTGCTCCAAATTCAGTCGAAGGCGAAAGAACTGCTCGTCGAGGGCAAGACTGTCATGGCATGGGGCGACAGTGGCTCCACGGTTTCCAAGCAGTTCCCCATGACCGTGAAGGAAGTGCTGGAGGAATCCGCCGCCTGGCCGGATTCGACATCTACGAGACGGTCATTCTCCCGGAGAACGGCGAGAAGTTGGCTGGTTTCGCCGCCCATCCGAGCGGGCTCGCTGTGGCCATGCGCTACCTTCAACCCGTGGCGAACTACGACGAAGCCGGGGCCGTGACCGACCCTGAGACCGGTTTGACGTTCGGCTACCTCCGCTACACGGAAATCCAGAGCAACCGGATTTTCGTCACGGTGGAATGCCTCTACGGGTTCAAGGCAGCCATCGGCGACGGCATCAAGCGGATCGTGAAGCCGTAAGGCAGAGAACCCCTTTTGCAGATCGGGTTGCGTTCGAGAAGCCCCCGCGTCAGAGATGGCGCGGGGGTTTTTTGCGTTTTATTGGATGGCATCGAAAAGGCTGGATAATCGGCCAAAAAAGTATGAAAAATACAGGAGCGAACGGAGACTCCTTATGAAAAATCCAATTATTTTGGTCGTTGCCTTTTTCCTGTGCTGCACTGCCAGTGTTCTGGCCGCCCCGCCGGTTGTCAGCAATATCACCGCGTCCCAGCGGGCGGGAACAAAGCTGGTGGATATTTATTACGATGTTAGCGCATCGACCAGCACGCTCACGATTGCCGCGCAGGTGTCTGCTGACGGTGGAACCACCTACACCATTCCCGCGACAACCTTTACAGGTGCCATCGGCGCTGGTGTGGCTCCCGGCATCAGCAGGCATATTGTCTGGAATGCAGGCGCGGACTGGAACGGCCAGTGGGTGCCAAATTGCAAGGTGCGCGTTACCGCCAATGACGGCATCACTCCGCCGCCACCATTCGGCATGGCTTATATCCCGGCTGGCACATTCCAGATGGGGGACAGTTTTTATGAGAGTGGAAACTCTTCCGATGAATTGCCGGTGCATAACGTGCAGGTCAGCGCTTTTTTTATGGACGTGAACCTGGTTTCGGGCATGGCATGGGAGATAGTCCAGTCTTGGGGTATCGGTCACGGTTACGACATCAGTGCTGGCAGTTGGAATTATTTCGGCCATCCGGTATATGCAGTGTCATGGTATGACTGCATAAAATGGTGCAACGCACGCTCGGAGAAGGAGGGACTCACGCCGGTTTACTACACCGACGATGCCCAGACCCTCGTTTATCACACGGGCAATGTCGATGTCACCAACGTACAGGTCAAATGGACTGCCAATGGCTACCGGCTCCCCACCGAGGCCGAGTGGGAAAAAGCGGCTCGCGGCGGCTTGCTGGGGCAGCGTTACCCATGGGGAAATAACATCGACTTAAGCGATGCCAACTATATGGATTTTAGTGAAGGCGGCTATAAAAACACGACAACCCCCTGCGGCTACTACAACGGGAGCCAGACTCCCGCCGGGGTGGACATGGCCAACGGCTACGGCCTTTACGACATGGCCGGAAATGTTATGGAGTGGTGCTGGGATTGGTATGGCAGCGCTTACTATGGCGACTCTACCGCCAACAGTGACCCGCGCGGGCCAACATCGGGATCGTATCGTTTGCTGCGCGGCGGCGCGTGGCGTGTCTACGGGGACGGCCTCCGTTGCTCGTATCGCACCTGCGTCGTCCCGTCCAACACCCCCTACTACGGCGTCAGTGGGTTGCGGTGTGCGAGGGGGCATTAATTTTTGTTCCTTTCATTCATCAACCTTCTGGTATGACGCAACGCATCGGAGGCGGGCAAACAGAACGAGACAAAGGTTGGAAGCCTTTGTCGAGGGATGACCCTGACACGTCCTGTAGCGGGCGGAAAAAGCGTTTTGGAGCTTGGATCAGGCACAGGCTGGAAGCCTGTTTCACGTTGTTGCTCGTCGTTGTGCTGCTTGCGGTGGGTGCGCAGTCTACGCGCGCCCAAGTTGGGAATGACTATGCTGTCTCACCAGCTTTTGTGCTTGATACGAGGGATGCCAGCGTGAACTCCGCAGCCGCTGTGACTTCCTCGACATTCATCCTCGATACGCGGGATGCGAACGGGTCTTCCGTGGGGGTTTCTGGCACGTTCACACTAGATACGCGCGCGCTGGATGGGCAAAAGGGCACGGGGGTTTCCGGGGTGTTTCCTCTCGATACAAGGGGTTCATTGCCGGTGGGGGTTGGCTTCCAGCAGACAGGCGCGGGCTTCGGCGCGCGCACCGTGGGTTCCATCACGGACAAGACCTTCACGATCACCAATAACAGCAGCACGACTATTTTCGGCACAATCAGTCTCAGCGGATCATTCAGCGTCGTCGGGGACAATACCTACAACCTTGCTCCCGGTCAGTCTCGGGACATCACGACACGGTTCAGCCCTTCGGCTCCAGGAACCTATACGGGCAATGTAACCCTCAGCGGAGGGGGCGGATATACCGGGCAGATCACCGCATCGGCCTATGCCGATCCCACGGCAACGACGGGTGCGATCAGTGGTTGCGTTACAGCAGCGGGCTCCAATACTCCGATCAGCGGTGCGGAGGTCATGGCTTTAGGACCTGGAAATTGGCTTGCCGACTTGTGGGCTGGAGTTTGGAATACCGGTCCAAAAGTCAAAACAGACTGCAACGGAAGTTACAGCATCACTGGGCTACAGCCTGGCGCTGGCTACATGATTATTGCCACTGTCGATAGCCAGCAGTTTAAGGGCAAAAAAATCGCAAATATGTCCGTCGCTGCAGGCCAGATGACTACTTGCAACATAGCACTCGATCCGCTATCGCCTTCAACAACTTCCACACCAGTTGTGCTGGTGCAAGGTTTGGGGGCTGATAAGGAATGGATTGCAGGAGGAAGTGATTACTGGAAAAAGCTTACAGAAACCTTGCAGTCCAACAATATTACCGTTTGGGATTGTAACAATCCTGAAGATGGCACCCTGTTGAACAGCACCAGTCAAAGTGGACATTTTATTAACGGAGAAAAAAGCATCCAATACAATGCAAATAACCTGACGCTGTATATTCAACAAAAGGCGATCCAATACTGGAAAACAAATCTCAGCTATCCTACTCAAATAAACATCGTTGCACACAGTATGGGCGGCTTGATCACACGCTTAGCCTTGAATGGCGGGGATAAGTTTCTTTGCAGCAATCCAATCAATGGAGACTTGTTTACTGTAAAGGTTAACATGGTCGTCATGCTGGCGACGCCAAATGCGGGGAGTGAAGTGGCAGATTACTTTGCGCCAAAGGGATTTAGTTTACTAAAAAACTGTGATTGGTCACCACTTTTTCAACCCTCATGGGAATCCACACAGGATTTAACAGGGCAACATATTCGCTACAATTTTATCAAAACTTGGTCATCAAATGTGCCGTTATACATTTATGCTGGAACTAAGGGGCTCATTTCAGACGATTGGAGTCTTCAATTTAGCGCTGCCATAATAGCTAATACTAACAGTGGAAATCCTATTGATGCGATAAATAACGATGGTGCGGTGGCGCTTTCAAGCGTGAGAGGCATTTATTACATCTCCATGACATTATTCGGTTTTATTTCAGGTGTTTATTCTGTTGATTCAAGTTTTGATGCAATTCCTACAGAGGAAGCCATTGATACTGATTCGCAATTTGGCAGCAGTCATGTGGTAGACCATTTGAGCATGTTGAATGATACGAAAACTCTCAACTGGGTCGTTTCGAAATTGGCTGGAACCTGCTCACCTCAAACAACTCTCGCTGGGAATCAGGTGCAAGCTCTTGGACTGGGTGAATTGGCAACGACTCCGACTCAGTCTGCTTTATCTGTGAACCAAGCGTTTGGTGCCGTGCAATCAGGATCGGAAAGCGAAGCCGCTTCAACGCCGATGCAACAGATCGCTCAAACCAACAGTGTGCTTGGATCTGGCAGTTCGGCAACGGTGCAGGTTATCTCAGACGCATCCACCGCATTGAAATTCCAACTCATGTGCAGTGGGACGGATGTGGCGTTTCGGTTAACAGACCCGTTGGGAAATACGGTCGATTCCACAACGCCGCAAACAAATGCCACCGTGCAATACTCTGCCGTTGTGAGTGGGAGCAGTTCCATTCTTTCCTATCAAATCACCAATCCCACGGCGGGGGCATGGACGGTGACACTGGACGGCAGCAACATGGTTGAACCGCAGGTTGGCTTCAATCTAACGGTGTTTGGCGATTCCAATATCGCAATGATTCCAATAACTGGACCGCTCTTTGGTCAAGGGCAGGATGTCATCGTGACGTGCGCGTTGGGGGATTTGAGCGCCACACCTGCAACGCCGATTCTTAACGCCTCGATCACCGCGACCGTCCTGTTGCCGGATGGCACGACAACAACACTGAGTTTGGTGGATGATGGTTTGCATAATGATGGAGCCCCAAATGATGGAATTTATGCGGCAGTGTTCTCTGGGGTTTTCCAGACAGGCGATTATTTGATTACTTATCAAGCAACTGGACAGAATAGTCAGGGGCAGACATTGCAACGAACGACGACTGGTGCATTCAGTGTTTCGACCGGGAATGGAAGCATCTTGGGTGATCCGATTTATTCCACAATTAACACCACCGGCACAGGACTGGCCGATTGCTTGCAGGTGGCCTGCTGGGTGAATCCGTCGGTATCTGGCACATATATCCTTTCCGGTCAGCTTGTCGATACTACTGGCTCTTCTCGCTTCGGGCAGTCAGCGTCTTTTAGTTCCAATGGAGCAGGAGCGACAACATTAAATCTGCTTTTTGACTTGAATCAAATCAGAGCATCCATTGGTGCAGGACAAGTTCACATCGAGAATTTGCAGTTATTGGAAGTCAACAGCACGACAACTGCGTGGCTGGACAGCTATCAAGGGACGTCCACCTTCCAAATCGGGCCGAATGTCATTATCCCGCCTCAGAGCCAAACTCCTGAGGAAGGCACTTCCACCACCATTTCGGTCACAGCCGATAGCGGGACTGGGGACACATATCAGTGGCAATTCAACGGCGTGGCTATCGCAGGAGCAACAAACGCCACACTGAGTATCCCACTTGTGACCTGGCCGCAAGCGGGAGCCTATTCAGTCGTGGTTACCAATGAAACTGGTTCCGTGACCACGCAATCCGGAACATTGACCATCAACCCGGCAACCACGTTTGCCCACTGGCAGCAAGCGCGGTTTACTGCCAGTCAACTTAGCGATGCGACAGTCAGTGGTGTTGCTGCCGATCCCGTTAACTCAGGGATCGTAAATTTGCTGAGATATGCGTTCAACGCAAACCCCTTCACGACAGATCGCAGCATCCTGCCAACATCCGCAGTGGAACTGGATTCCGGAGACGGCAAGAAATACCCAACATTCACTTACAAAAAGCGGATTTCCAGCACCGACCTGAGCTACGTGGTGGAGGTGTCCGATGATTTGGCAACATGGGATACGAGCGGCACGCAAATAGAGCAGATTGGAACCCCTTCGGCGACAGGCGATGGCGTTACCCAACAGGTCAAGGTGCGCGTTAAAACCCCGTTAGAGAGCCTGAAAAATAAGTTCATCCGGCTGAGGGTTATCAAGAATTAGGGCGTTGACACCCCACCACCGGGGTGAGCATTAAAGACGAAAAAGCCGCCGATCTGGCGGGAGTCCTACTTGAAATTGGGGAGCCGGTAATTTGGAACGGGCAGACATTCCAGGCGCTGGTGTCCGATCCTGCCATTGGTGAAACCCTCGAACTGGGCGGGTTCACCGACACCGGGGATTTCACCATCAAGATTCCGCGCACGTCGTTCGGGGCACAGTTACCCAAGCTGGGCGAGATTGTAGAATTTGAAGGAACCCGATTTCGCATCGTTCGCATCACCAACCACCCGCAGTATCCGCTGATCGTACTGGTAGTCGGGCCACTGGAATAATTGCCATGCTCGACCACGCTCTTGAATCTGCTTTTGTCGCCTACCTTGGGACCGCTCCAGCGTTTGCCGGGGTTCACTTGTTTACCGGGCACGATGCCGAGGAACACCTGCTTCCTGGGTTGACCATCAGCAGTAAATCCGAGCCACTGGCTGGCTCTGCGGCTGTGTTCCGGGCAGACGTCACCTTCCTCATTGAAACCGAAGCCCACGACAGCACTCCTGACGAGCATGCGGCCCTGGTGGAGAGCACCCGGGCTTGCCTCGCCGATAAACATGCTGTTGTTGCCGCGCTCAACGCGGGCGGGCTCATATTCCTTTACGGCTACGCGTTCGCTGAGAGCAGCCTGGACGTGGATGGTAAGCGGTTCCGCACCACGCTCACACTCAAAGCCGGGTACGGAACGCCATAGGCAGGAGTTGACACGGCACAACTGGTATCACCATGCCAGCCACCGACGTCACATTTGGAATCACCCTGAACCCGGGAGCCCTGATCGACTCCGTCGAGGTAGAGGCGAAGATCGAGCAGAAGGCGCTCAAAGGCTCCGATGGCAACGTGGCACGCGTCCACGTCTTTAACCCCACCAACTCCGGCTCCGTGAAGGGCCACGGCGCATTGACCGTTGTGCCGGGCGTTGGCAATCCTGGCGTGACCGGCATCACCGCAGGCGTGACTGTCATCACCAGCGTCAAAAACTCCGAGAAGAACGAGGATTTCTCCGACTGGGAATATCAGTTCGAGAATTACCCTAACGCCACGGAGGTCTAATGCAGGAAGGCGACAAAATTTGCATCGTGCGGGAAACCGGCATCGACCCTGTCTCTTCCGACAACACGGAGATGGTTGCTGCCTTGGTCACCCTCGGCGTTCCCTTCTACGAAGCGCAACCGTTTCTTGAAACCCGCGAAATCGTGGATGGAGAGGAAAAACGCATCGTGACTTGGTGCCTTGGAACCCGGACAACCGATGGCCGCTTCAAAACCCGTGAACTGATCCAGTGGTGGAAGGATGAAGCTTGGCTCCGTGCCAACTCCGAGCACCCGTTGGCCTACGCCAAAGCCGCCATCGCCAATCACCAACGGCTCGTGGTCGGGGTTAGAACCTCCGCGCCACTCGCCCTTGTTCGCAAAGGCCGGAAATTCGCCCTGATCCCTTTTGATGCCCCGCCTGCGCGTCGCCAGCAACTCCTCGATTCTCTCAACCCATGAACGATCCCCGGCAATCCACGCTTTCTGAAATCTTCCTCACCGGCTCGGCCACAATCGCGGGGCTCGAATGCCGCCCGTTCTCTTTGGGGACGCTCACGGCAGCGCGGCTGCTTGGATTGTCCCGCGTGATCGGCGAATGCGACGGCCCGTGCAAAGAATGGCGCATGGAACGCCAGATGGCCGCTTTCTTATTTCTTCAGAGCCAGCCCTTGCCTGATGTTCAAGCGCTCGTGCGGCTGGCGAAGCATGATCCTGATGCATTTGATGAACGGTTGCTGGCGTTCGAGTTGGGCATCCCGATCGGTGCGTTAACGGAACTTGCCGCGCAGGTAGATGCCGATTCCGGCGCAGTGGGCGCGGCCCAGGTAGAGGTTGAATCCAAGCCGGGCGAACGAAGCGAGGCTGAACCCCCAAACTCCTAGAGCCGGGGTGGTTGGCCTCGATGGTCTTCACCCTGGCGCGAGAGACAAAGTGGCCCCGGGACTTCATCCTCTGGCATCTCCACATCTCCGAGGTGTTCCAATACCGCCATTGCGCTTTGCGGGCCGCAGGTCGCTGGACCGTTAAACCCGCGCCACCCGTTCAAGAGCAATTTGATCAACTTTTCCAGAATTGGAAGGGAGCGCCATGAACGTCAAAGTCAAATTAGACATGACGCGGATTCATGAGGCGATCAAAGCCCTGGAGCCGAACGTAAAGAAATCGCGCAAGGAACTCGTTGAGCAAGCCGCCAAAGGCTTCGTAAAGGCGGTGGCCACTGTCACCCCGCCTGCGTCTAAAAAGGCCACAGGGAGCCAAGCCAAGAAGCAGGGCGAGGCCACAATTAACAGCGACCTAGCGAAGGTGATGCTTCCCGTTCGCGCTAAGCGCAGCGAGCAGCTTCAAGCAGCACAGGATATTTACAATCGGTTCAGGGACAAACGCACCGGGCGCATCAACCCGCGCAATCTCCAAAAGCCGTATCCGGTTTCTAGCACTGAATACAATGCGCTCAAAAGGGCATTGCTGCTTCGGGTTGGCTGGCTCGCTGCGGGCTGGAACGCCGCTGCGCAGAAGCTCGGAGTCAGGCTTCCCGCATGGATCACCCGGCACGGCACCGGCGCGGGCATCATCCTTGTGACCAATAACCGGGGGCGGTTCCGTATTGAGATTTCAAACGCCGTGAAATTCGTCGGGAACGTCAAAGACCTGGACCGGCGCATCCAGAAGGCGGTTGATTACCAGGCGAACGCCATGCAGCGGCAGGCTGATTTCCTGCTGAAGAAGGCGGTGAAACAGGCGGGGTTCTAGAGAACGTAGAAAAACTCCACTGATCTGCTCGGATCAGCCTACGCGAGGGCTGTGAATCCGGAGCAACCGTAGACATAAGAATTCCACAGAACGCGGTCACTCGATATGCTGCCAATAATAACTAGTTGTTTTCGAAGCGAAGCGAAATCATTGAAGATGTCTGCCGTCTGTACAATTCTTGAGTAGCGCTGGAGGAAACATTGATGATCTGCTGGCATCGCGTAAGTAATAAGAACCTTTAGCGGGGTGTTAAACAACTGGAGCTTGTTCATTTCAACGTGCGTCCCGCCGATAATATTCTCGTGTTCTAAGGCCACACTGAGATACCGCGCGTAAACCGAATCCCGGGGAAAATTCTCGGTGTCCTTTTCCTCGTAGAAGATGGCATCAACTTTTCCATAGTACTCCCAAAAACATTGGAGCGACAGATCCTTTGCAATGGCAGGCAGCATTTCGTGACACATGAGGGAGGTGTAATCCCCAGGGTTCTCCCATAAATCGATCATTTTGGGTTCAAAAGTTGCTGACGTGCGGAGGAATGCTTCTTTGAATTGCTCAGGGGAAACAAGTTTCATAGAGCCCGTTTATAGGCAATCCGCCGGGTTTGTCAGGTAATTCCCTCTGGAATCACCGGCGAGCAAGTTTGACACCGCGCCCCAGGCGATGTCCGCCAAGGCCACAGCCATCTTTGAAGCCGATGATAAGCAGTTCAGTAATGCGCTGCTGAACATCAACAAGAAGCTGCTCGCATTCCAGCAGACGGTCGCCAAGTTGGCGGTCGGCTGGGAAGTGCTCAAAAAGGGGAGCGAGTTGGTGGCCCAGGGGTTCGAGCATTTCTCTGCGGCGCTGGAGAAGGGAAGCGAGCTGACCAATCTTTCGGCCAACACGGGTATCGCTGTCGCGGATCTTCAGGTTCTCCAGCGCCAGTTTCAAATGGCAGGGAAAGGGGCCGAGGATGTCGGGCCAGTCATGGCCAAGATGATGAAGAACATCGAAACCGGCTCGGCGGCGGGGATGATTAAGCGGCTTGGGTTGAACATGGCGGATTTGCGCAAGCAAACACCTGCGGACCAGTTCAAGACGATTGGCCAGGCTATCAACGCACTGCCCGATCCTGCGGAACGCGCCACTGCTGCGATGGACATTTTCGGCAAGAGCGGCGCAACTCTGCTGGCCGTGTTCGCTTCGGGCGGGTTCGGCGAGGCAGCCGCGCAGATCGGCGGGCAGGCAGGGATATTGGGCCGGGATGCCGCCCTTTTCAAAGATGTCAGCGAAAAACTCAACCTCGCGGGCTTGAAAGTGCAGGGGTTTTTCGTCGGCGTGGCGGATCGGGTTGCGCCGGTATTGAAGCCGCTCCTGGACAAGTTTGCGTTGCTCGATCTTTCGAGCCTCGGGCAGGAGGTCGGCGACTTCGTGGCGTTGTTTGTACAGGCGTTCCAGGACGGCAAGCTTGGTGAGATCGTTCTCACCTCGCTGGAGCTTTCGTTCGCGAACGCTGCCAATTTTCTGCTTGGACTGTTGACCGGTATTGGCAGCGCCATTGGCGAAATGCTGATGCAGGGGCCAAAGAACATGCTGGCGGTTTTGCAGATCGCCACCTCCTCCAATTTCTGGAAGGGGCTGGGCGATGCCCTGATGAGCATGGCGCTCAAGTTTAACGCGTCGCTCCTGGAGGGCGTTGCCGGGTTGCTCGACAAACTCCAGAATGTACCCCTCATCGGCGACAAGATCCACGGCGGTGCGCAAGCGGTCCGGGGAGCAGCGGGCGAAATGCGCCAGCAGGCCGATGCCTATAGCGGAGCGTCCGGGGAGCGCCTCGACGCGGAATTTGAAGTCATCAAGCAGCGGATGGGCGACGAGCTTAAAGCCATTGACGCCGCTGCCGGAAAGGGGTTCGATCAAGGCAACTCCGTCATCGATACCAAGGGCATCCAGGACAAGTTGAGCAAGGCTGTGGCTGGCATTATGGACCACGCCCAAAAGGCCACCGACGAGGCACTCAAGGAAGATCCGACCAAGACGCCCGGTGCGCCCACCGGAGAGGATTTCATGGTGAAGCCAGCCTTCTCCCATCTCCAGAAAATTGGCGGCGGGGGTTATGGCGGCGGCGCAGATCCGTTGCTCACGGAGAATCGCAGCCAGACCCGTGAACTGCGG
>Ga0118677_10015171_pt1 | contig 10737 bp, 10 predicted proteins | sample AliMusrvi5mmetaG_FD_86154 | JGI IMG/M metagenome (GOLD analysis project Ga0118677, IMG submission 86154)
GAGGTGATGGGATGAAGCGCCGCGCCGATGCCAAGAAGGGCAAGCCCAAGAAGAAGAAGGCTTTTGGGGGACGACGCGCCAAGTTCTGCAAGTTCTGCGTCGAGAAGTCCCTCATGATCGACTACAAGGACGTGAAGACCCTCCAGGCCTTCACCCCTGAGCGCGGCAAGGTGCTGCCCCGCCGCACCAGCGGTGTGTGCGCCGTCCACCAGCGTGAGCTCGTGGAAGCCATCAAGCGCGCTCGTAATATCGCGCTGCTCCCCTTCGCCACGGATTAGTCCTGGCGCTGGTGAACTGAAAAGGGGGGCCAAACGGCCCCCCTTTTTTGCGCCTGATCATCCAGAATCCGTTGTTGCCACAGAGCTTCGTTTGTCACGAATGAGTCATGAAATCAGGGCATTTAAGTCCCCTTGGTGCACTTTGATCACACTTTTCGATCAAAACCAACTGTCCGGTCAGGTAATCCTGGACTAGGCCTTGGCGTTCTTGCTGAACTGGGAAGGTTCACTGGTTTTCCACCCTCACCACACCCCCCTTCCGAGAGCCCCATGCGCAAAGCCTCTGCCCTTCCTCTGCTTCTTTCCGGCCTGTCCCTGATGCTAACCGCCGCCCAGCTCCGCTCGGAGGACGTAACTCAGCAGTCCACGCCGGCCACCAAGAAGGTCGAAGAAAAAGCCAAAAAACAGAAGAAAGAGGACATCCCCTCAGCCGTGGTGGTCATCTCCGCCACCCGCACGGAGCGGGCTGAGAAAGACACCACCACCACGGTCACCGTGACCACGGAGAAGGAGATCGAGCGGCAGCTGGTCACGAACATCATCGACCTGACCCGCAATGAGCCCGGCGTCGAGGTGAGCAACCAGCCGGATCGCCAGGGCGCCTCCAGCTTCAGCATCCGCGGCATCGGCGGCAACCGCGTGCTGATCCTCGTGGATGGCGTGAACCTGCCCGACGGCGCCGAGGCCTCCCGCGGCCTCAGCCGCGACTTCGTGGACCTGGACACCCTCAAGCGCGTGGAGATCCTACGCGGCTCCGGTTCTGCTCTCTACGGCAGTGACGCCCTGGCGGGCGTGGTGACCTACACCACCTTGGACCCCGCGGACTTGCTTAGCGCCGATGGCCACTTCGGCGGCCGCCTCAAGACCGGCTACGCCAGCGTCAACAACCAGAAGTCCAACACGGCCATCGTGGCGGGACGCCAGGGCGAGTGGGACGGCATCCTCACGGCCACCTACCGGGTCGGCAACGAGACCACACCCGCCACCGGCACGCCCAACCCCATGCAGATCGACTCCACCAGCGTGCTGGGCAAGCTCGGCTGGAAGGCCAACGCCCACAACCAGGTGCGCTTCGGCTTTCAGGGCTTTGAGCGGAAGGATCAGATCCACCTCCTGAACCTGCAGGGCCCGGCCTTCGGCGCCCCCGGCACCTTCATCATCAAGGACCTGGGCAATGACCGGAACCGCCGCAATCAGTTCAGCGTGGAACATGTCTTCGAGGACGACTCGGCCTTCATCCAGCGGGCGGAGTGGCGTCTCTTCTACCAGACCGCCCACAGCCTGGAGCACACGGACGAGTTCCGGGAGAAGCGCACGGTCACGCCGATGCTGGAGACCGTCCGCTACACGGACTACAACTTCGATCAGACCATCTGGGGCCTGCGCTCCCAGGCGGAGCGTCGCTTCACCGTGGGGGACTGGTCCCACCGCCTGCTCTTCGGCCTGGACCTGAACCGCACCGAGACCGCCGAGCCCTACAACCGCACCCAATTCACCTTCAACACCGGGGTCACCACTAACAGCGTGGCGGGCCAGCTCTATCCCACCAAGTTGATTCCCGACTCCACCACCAGCACTACCGGCCTCTTCCTCCAGGGTGAGATCCTCAGCCCCAGCGGCACCTGGTCCTTCGTGCCGGGCCTGCGCTTTGACCGCTACGCCCTGTCCCCCCACACGGACCCCATCTTCGAGGCAGGCAACGTGCTGGGCGCCAAGGTGGCCTCCATCTCCAACTCCGCCGTAACGCCCAAGCTGGGCATCATCGGAAAGCTGGACAGCACCTGGACGGCCTACACCCAGTACGCCGAGGGCTTCCGCAACCCCCCCTACGACTACACCAACTTCACCCTCACCTCCTTCTCCTCGGGCTACCGGATCATCCCCAACCCCGACCTGAAGCCCGAGCGCAGCCAGAGCTACGAGGCCGGCTTGCGCGGCGAGGGCGACACCTGGAACCTGGGCCTGGCCGTCTTCCAGAACCGCTATAAGAACTTCATCCAGGATGTGAACCTGGGCCCTGATGTCGCCTCGGGCCTGGACTTCACCTTCCAGTACCAGAACATCGAGGACGTCCAGATCCAGGGCGCTGAACTGCGCGCGGGCTGTGTCTTCCTCCAGGGCTGGCGCTCCAACCTCTCCATCGCCTACGCCAAGGGTGAGGATCAGCGCACCCACGCCCCCATCAACACCGTGGCCCCCCTGCGAACCTCCCTGAGCATCGGCTACCACCAGAAGGAGCGCTGGGGCGCGGACGCCACCCTCACCGCCGTTTCCGCCAAAAAGGCCGGGGACGTGGCACTGGATCCCTCCAACGGCTATACCAACCCCTACCTCCCCACGGGCTACGCCAAGCTGGACATCATCAGCTTCGCCAGCTTCCAGTGGAAGGGCGACTGGCGCCTGCAGGGCGGCGTCTTCAACCTGCTGAACAAGACCTACTGGCGCTGGGAAGACGTCCGCGGCTTCTCGGCCGGAGACTCCTACATCCCCCGCTACTCCCAGCCCGGCCGCAACTTCGGTGTGAGCCTGACCTACAGCTGGAAGTAGTCGGAGTCAGTCCTACTTCTTCTTCTTGGCCGGATTGAGCCCGGACTGCTTGGTGGTTTCGGTGAGTCGGCTGCTGGACAGTTCCGAACCCCGGGACGTGGCGCCGTGCACGACGGCAGGCTTGGCTTTCTTCGGCTTCTTGTCGTTCCCCATGATGTGCTCTGGTCGGGCCTCCGTTTAACTTGGGAGTGCGGCCCTCAGCCCATCATGGGCCGAATATCAATAAACACAGAAATATAATGATTTATTTTGAATCATCTCCAAAGACCAGTGTGGGCGGGCCTGCACGCACCCCGATGGCGTCTGAGGTAACCTATTTCCATGACTGACGAAAAGCCCGTCCTGAGACTTCCCATGCCGCTTCGCAAGCAGAAGGCGGTGCAGGCGGCCTGGAAGCCGATCTTCTTCCAGTGGCTGGTGCCTGGCGCAGGCTACTGGGCTATTGGCGAAAAAGGAAAGGCCAAGGCCTTCTTCAGCGTCTGGGTAGTCTTTTGCGTGCTGGGCGCCCTCCAGATGCAGTTCGGGGCTGTGGATGGTGTGAAGGGCGGGGTCTTCGTGCCCGTGCCGGGAGCCTGGCTCCCCACCCTCGGCGCCCTGGCCACCGGGGGCATTGGCCCCCTCTATGCCGCCTTCGGCTGGGCCTTCGGCGGGGCCGGCACCGAGCCCGTGCGCACCCTCACCCAGGAATACGGCGCCACCTACGTGATGGTGGCTGGTCTCCTGAACTGGCTTTGCTGCTTCGACCTCTGGGATCGCATCACCGGCCGGTGGATATTCCGGCTGCCCAAGGATGAGCAAATCGAAATCGCCAAGGGCCTGGAGAAGCCTCAGTCCTAGCTTTCGGCCCGGAGGCGCTTGGCCAGCAGCTGGGTGCGGATGAACACGTCGATGTCCCCGTCCAGCACCTTCTGCGTCTGGCTGGTTTCTGCGCCGGTGCGGTGATCCTTGACCATCTGGTAGGGCTGCAGGACATAGCTTCGGATCTGGCTGCCCCAGGCCACATCGGCCTTGTCGCCGCTGGCCGCAGCCACCCGCTCCAGGAACTTGCGCTGTTCCAGTTCATAGAGACGACCCTGCAGCACCTTCAGCGCCGTCGCCCGGTTCTTGATCTGGCTGCGCTCGTTCTGGCAGCTAACCACGATGCCCGTGGGCAGGTGGGTGAAGCGCACGGCGGACTCGGTGCGGTTCACATGCTGGCCACCGGCACCGCTGGCCCGGAACACATCGATCTTCAGGTCCTTCTCCGGGATGTCCACGTTGATGGTGTCATCCAGTTCGGGGCTCACGTAGACCGCGGCAAAGCTGGTGTGGCGGCGCTTGGCGGAATCGAAGGGGCTGATGCGCACCAGGCGGTGGACCCCGGCCTCGGCCCGCAGGTAGCCATAGGAGAAGGGGGCATCCACGATGAAGGTGGCACCCTTGATGCCGGCCTCCTCCCCATCCTGGTAGTCGAGCATCTCTGTGGGCCAGCCCTTGGCCTCACAGAAGCGCAGGTACATCCTCAACAGCATGGCCGCCCAGTCCTGACTCTCCGTGCCGCCCGCCCCGGGGGCGATGGCCACGATGGCCCGGTTGTGGTCCAAGTCCCCACTGAGCATCATGCGCAGCTCGGAATCCTCGATGGCCGTGCGGAGGTCGCTCTCGACCCGCTCCACCTCGGCGAGCATGTCTCCGTCCTCCCGGGCCAGTTCCAAGCCTGTCTCCAGGTCCTCCAGGCCTCCGCCCAGGCGCTTGGCCAGGGCGATATCGTTGGCCAGGGTGCCCCGCTTCTGCAGCAGGGGCTTGGCAGCATCGGGGTCATCCCAGAAGCCTGGGACCGTGGTCCGCTCCTCGATCTGCTCCAGTTCCAGGGCCTTGCGCTCAGGGTCCAGGTGGTCGACCAGCTGCCGGACCCGGGGCTCCAGCTCGTTCTTGGCCCGCACCAGGGTCTCGAAATCCATTGTTGGTCTCTCCCGCCCCCGTTCCCGGGGAACCTTTGAGTTTAAGGCAATCGGAGATGTTCCGTCCCCACGCTATTCTGGGTGGATGTCTGGATTCATCCCCGTGATCCCCGCCGATCTGGAGCCCACCGCCCGTGGGTTCCTGACCGGCCATGGCGGCCTCCCCCTGGCCTGGGCCCGTTGGGAGCACCCCAGTCCCAAGGGCCGGGTGGTGATCTCCCACGGCTACGGCGAGCATGGCGAGCGCTACCGCCACACGGCCCACTGGCTCCACCACCTGGGCTGGTCCGTCTCGAGCATGGACCACCACGGCTTCGGCCGCTCCGGCGGCATCCGCGGGGACGCGGACGGCATCCGCCCCTTCGTGGATGACTTCGCCCTCTTCCTACGCCAGGAGCGCCGCCACGATGCCGAGCGCACCGGGGCCACAGCCCGCATGGTAGAGGGTGTGCCCATGCCCCCCCTACCCGTCTGCCCCCAGGTGGTGTTGGGCCACAGCTTCGGCGGCCTCATCGCCCTCCTGACCCTGCTCTGGCACGCGGACACCCTGGACGGCCTCATCCTCACCAGTCCCGCCGTGGCCGTGCGATCCAATTCCAAGGCCCTGGTCATCGCCGCCCGGGTCCTACGCTGGTTCATGCCCCACCGCCCCATCCACCTCCATGGGGACAAACATCGGGTCTGTTCGGACCCCGTGCTGGTCCAGCGTTACGAGGCCGATCCGCTCTGCCACCGCTGGGCCACCGCCGCCTTCGGCTCAGCCCTGGACGAGGGGCGGGCCGAGATCCTCCCCCTAGGCCATGAGCTGGACCGCCCCATCCTCCTCCTGGATTCCGACGAGGACACGGTGGTGGATCCCGACGGCTCCGAGGACCTCTGGTCCGCCGTGCCTCCAGAATTCCTGGAACGCCATCGCCTATCGGGGTTCTACCATGAGGTCTTCCATGACCGACTGCGGGCCGAGGCCCAAGCCCTCACCGAACCCTGGCTCGAGAACCTGCACCGAACTTGGAACCCTTCCCACCGTCCCGCCATGTCTGAAGTGCTGTCTCCGGAGTCCGCATGAAGCGCATCCTCACCGCCCTCACCCTGACCGCCGCCCTGGCGAGTCTGGGCCTGGGCTGCCGCAAGCCGAAGGCCATGGACAAGGGGGTTTCCGCTTCGGAGCTCATGGCCACGGCCGATACGCAAATGAAGCAGGGCAAGTTCACTGAGGCCCGGGTCACCCTGCGGCACCTTGAACAATACCTGCCGGGTTCCCCGGAGTTCCCCAAGGCCAAGCTCCTCCTGGGTGACAGCTTCTTCTTCCAGGCCAGCCCCAGCTACCCCGAAGCCGAGGTGGAATACACCAGCTTCCTGAACTATTTCCCCCGGCACGAACTGCGGGACTATGCCCAGTACCACCGCGCCCTCTGCCACTTCTCGGCCATCGAGAGCGCCGAGCGTGACCAGGCGGAGACCCGCCGGGCCCTGGAAGGCTTCCAGGCCCTCCTGACGGAATCTCCCGGCAGTCCTTACGCCACGGAGACCCGGGCCAAGATCCTGCAGTGCTGGCGCCGTATCGCCGAACATGAGCTGAACGTGGGCGTGTTCTACGTGAACACCTACTACTACCCCGGTGCCGAACAGCGCCTCAAGTCCCTGCTGGAGACCTACCCCGACTACGTGGATCGGGAGCGGGCCTACTACTACCTGGGCGAGGCCATGCGCCAGCGCCTGCTTACGGGCGAGGAGATGCTGCAGTTCAACAAGGCCTTCGCCGCCAAGCTCCAGAAGGATGACCTCAAGGATCTCGACAAGGAGCAGGTGGCCCAGTATCAGAAGGAGCTCACAGCCTTCAGCGATGAGCGCATCAAGAGCTTCCGCGCCGAAGCCAAGAGCTACTACCAGAAGCTGGTGGAGAGCTACCCGGGCTCTGAGTGGGCCCGCCGTGCTGCGGACCACCTCATCGCCATGGGCACCAGCGGTGTCAAGGAAGAGCTAGATAGCTAATCCTGTCCGGGGGGACCGCCTGCTCGCTGCGCTCGCGATGTCCCCCCGGAACCCCCGCTTTTCGGGCGGGATGAACCCGCCCGAAAAGCCAGTTCCCCTCCGGAGATGCCATGAACCTGAGCACCCTCGGCCTGGGCACTTACCTGGGCCCCGCCACGGACGCGGGCGACGCCGCCTACACGGAGGCCGCCTTGGCCTTCTTTGCTGCGGGCGGAAACGTCTTCGACACGGCTGCCAACTATCGGGATGGGCGGTCTGAGCGAGCCTTGGGCGCCGCATTCAAGGGCCTGCCCCGTGAGTCCTTCTTCGTCTCCACCAAGGCCGGCTACATCCCCATGCCCCAGACCAGCCCCGAGGAGGGCCCACGGGCCTGGTTCCAGCGGGTGCTGGAAGGGCCCGGCATCCTTTCAGTGGACGATCTAGTGGACGGCTGCCACGCCATGACGCCCCGCTACCTGGCCCACCAGCTGGACCTCAGCTTGGAGGCCCTGGGTCTTGAGACCCTGGACCTCTTCCACCTGCATAACCCTGAGCAGCAGCTGGCCCACTGGGGGCCCGAGGTCTTCTACACCAAGGTCCGAGAGGCCTTCGAGGCCTGTGAGGGTTTCGTGGCCGCCGGGAAGATCCGCGCCTACGGCGTGGCGACCTGGAACGGCTTCCGGGTGCCCCCTGGCCATGACGGCCACCTGAGCCTGGCCCGCCTCGTGGAGGTGGCCGCGAGCGTCGCCGGGGCCGAGCACCACTTCGGCTGGATCCAGCTGCCCCTGAACCTGGCCATGCCCGAGGCCTTCCTGGAGCCCACCCAGCTGGTGGAGGGGCAGCTCCTCACCCCCCTTGTCGCCGCCCAGGCCTATGGCATCTCCGTGCAGACCTCCGCTTCCATCATGCAGGCCCGCATCCTCGGCCAGCTCCCAGATGGCTTCGCAGCCGCCCTGGGTCTCAAGACTCCCGCCCAGGCCGCCCTCCAGTTCAGCCGTTCCTGCCCCGGCGTCACCACGGCCCTCTGCGGCATGGGACAGGCCGCCCACGCCACGGAAAACGCCGCGGTCATGGGCCTGCCCAAGCTGGACGCCATGGCCCTGGACAGCCTCTTCGGATGATCCTTCTGGCCATCACCCCGGGCCTGGGCTTCGAGCCTCAGGCCTGGCGCCAGGTTCTCCGAAGCGGCGTGGACGGCTTCATGATCCGCGAAAAGGAGTTGCCCACGGGAGCCCTGTTGGAGGCTGCCCGCTGGTGCCAGGACACGGCCCCCGCCGTACAGCTCTGGGTGGTTGGCCGCCTGGATGTGGCCCTGGCCGCCGGCTGCGGCCTCCATGCCCCGGAGGCCTACCCTGAGATCCCGTCTGGCCTGCTGCCTCTATCTCGCCCCCTCCATGACGAGACCCAGTGGCCCTCTCGGGCCCAGGCAGGCCAGTTGCTGGTTTCCCCCATCTTCTCCAGCCCTGGCAAGGGTGTACCTTGGGGCGCGGCGCGCCTGCACCGCTTCCTGGACGGCCTGCCCGCCGGAGGCCCAGGCCTCCTGGCCCTGGGGGGCGTCGAACCCCAGAATGCGATCTCGCTGCATCATCCCCGGCTGGCAGGACTCGCCGCCATCCGTCCCTTCTGGACCGGCGCCCCCGAGCGGGCCGTAGCGCGGTTTCGGGGGCAATGAGCTAACATCTCCCCATGTTCCGCGACCTGAGGGAGAAAGTCAGCGCACCGCGCCGGGTTCTGGCCTGGGTTCTGCTCGTCTTGATGCTCCTGGCAGCGGCCTTCCTACTGCCTCGCATGACCCCGCATCCCATGGCCCACCGTGCAGCGGACCTGATCCTCTGGTGCGCTGCGGCCTACCTGGGCATCCGCCTGTTGTCCTTCCTCCTGCTGGACCCCCTGTTGAGCCAGGCCAAGAGCGCCACACCAGGCTTCGCTCGGGACCTGCTGGTGGTGGCCCTCTACTTCCTGGCTGCGGGCGGAATCCTGCGGAATGTGCTGGAGGTCAGCCTGGGCCAACTTCTGGGTACTGGCGCCATCGCCGCCGCCGTGGTGGGCCTCAGCCTTCAGGAGGTGCTGGGCAACCTCTTCGCCGGCATCTCCCTCCACCTGGATCCCGCCTTCCAGGAGGGGGACTGGATCGAGATCACCGGCAACCTGCGCGGTGGCCCCGGCCGGGAGACTCTCATTAGCCAGGTAGAGACCATGACCTGGCGCTCGGTGCAGCTTCGCACCGAGAACGGCGACATGGACATCCTCCCCAATCGGGCCATTGCCCAGGCAGTGGTGACCAACCTCTACGTGCCCTCGGGCCTGCACCGCCGAACCACACGCCTAGTGGTGGAGCCACGCCCCGACCTGCATGTGGCCCTAGAGAAGCTCACCCGCGCTCTGGCGGGCATCCCCCACCATCCCTCCAACCGGCCTGAGGTGGTGGTGCGGGAATCCGACCTGGGTGGCGCCGTCCTGGAGATCCGCTTCTGGGCCCGGGGCTTCCGCCATGGCAGGCAAGGGGTCTTCCAGGCCTCCCGCCTGGCGAACTCCATCCTGCCCCGGGAGGGCTTCCGGCTCATGGGTCCCCACGGCCCCTCGCCCCTGGTGGCGCTGCCCCCGACCAACTTTGATGCCAAGCTCATGGCAGCCCTGGTCCAGGAACTGGGTCTGCCCGAGCACTGGGTCGAAGAACTGCGGCCCCACCTGCGCCGCCGTTACCTGGTCCCTGGAGAGGGTGTGATCCGGGAGGGCGACTCCGGGGATTCCCTCTTCGCCGTCCACCGCGGCACGCTCCAGGTGGTCCATGCCGAGGAACTGGAGGTTCCCTACACGGGAATCTTCTGGAAACCAGTGGTGGACTTGGGACCGGGCCAGTGGTTTGGCGAGGCCAGCCTGCTCACGGGTGCCCCCCGCAGCGCCACCGTGGTGGCCCTCAGCGAGGCCGAGGTCCTGGAACTGCCCAAGGAGGCCTTCGAGGCCTCCCTCAAACGGGAGCCCCAGCTCCTCGACAAGCTGGTGGACCTGATGGAGCGCCGCAGCCAGGAGGTCGCCCCCGCCGAAGCCCCACGGGAATCCCTGCGGGCCCACTGGGCCCGGGAAGTGCGTGCCTGGTTCGGACTGACGAGCTGACTGGTATCCTAGAGCAGGAGGAGCCATGGACTTGCCAGAGCAACTACACAATCTGGTGAGCGAGCTGGGTGATTCCCTGGTCAAGGCCCTGTCTGAGGACGACCATTGCAGGGACCTGGCCTTCCAGATCCAGGCCAAGGGCTACGGCCTCATGCTGATCCTGGAAGCCTCACCGCTGGGCCAGCGTACGCCAGGCTCCGAGGACACCGAGGAGGCTGAGCCCTCCCAGTCCTTTTCCGAGGATGACCGCCGCCTGATGCACTCTTTCAAGATCAAGATGGATTAGCTTGAGCCAACTCTGGGATCTTCCGGCCCCGGAAGCCGGTGCTTCGGTTCGCCCCAATGCCGCCGGGCTGAGCCGGGCAGAGCTTTCGGAGCTGCTGCGCGGTATGGGTGAGCCCGCCTGGCGGGGTAAGCAGCTCTTCGCAGGCCTTCAGCGCCAGCGTTGGACCCGCTGGGACCAGTTCACGAACCTCGCCAAGCCCCTGCGGGCCCGCCTGGAAGCTGAGGTGGCCCTGGCCTGGCCGAAGCTCCTGCTGAGCCAGGCCTCCTTGGACGGGTCCACCAAGCACATTTTCGAGTTCGCTGATGGCCGCCAAGTCGAGGGCGTCCATATGCCCTACGAGGACCGGGTCACCCTCTGTCTCTCCAGCCAGGTAGGCTGCGCCATGGGCTGCACCTTCTGCGCCACGGGCCAGATGGGCATCATCCGCAACCTCTCCGCGGCGGAGATTGTGGGCCAGGTGCAGGCCATGCTCATCCATCACGACCATCCGCTGGATCGGCCCATCAACCTGGTCTTCATGGGCATGGGCGAGCCCCTGCACAACCTCGACCACCTCATGGCCGCCTTCGACATCCTCACGGATCCCGAGGGTCTCGCCATC
>Ga0118677_10015172_pt1 | contig 10736 bp, 8 predicted proteins | sample AliMusrvi5mmetaG_FD_86154 | JGI IMG/M metagenome (GOLD analysis project Ga0118677, IMG submission 86154)
CGCCCGAGGCGCACCCCGGCCAGCACGCTCCAGACGAACATCCCCAGGCCAAGCACCGACACCAGGTCGGTAGTACGTATGTTGGCGCCGACCGGCAGCGCCGCGTCGAACGCCAGCAGCAGGCCGAACAGGAACGCGCCGAGTGCGCGCATCAGGAGGTGCCGCTTCCGTCGGCGCCGGACATCGCCGCGTCCGTCAGCATTTCCCCCGCCGCCGCGTTGCTGCCCGCCGACGCCACGCGCGCCCCGCCCAGCGCCATGCGCGCCAGGTTGAACACCGGCCGCAGATACAGCCCGGCCAGCGTGTCGTAGGCGGGCTGTTCCTGCACGGGCAGGCCCTGGTCGTAGGCCTCATAGGCATCGGCGATCACCAGCGTGCCGAACATCCGGTCCCACCACGAGAAGAACAGGCCGAAATTGCGGTCCCAATGGTGCGCGGCCCGGCTGTGGTGCAAGTGGTGCTGCTTCGGGCTCATGATGTGCCACTCGATGCGCTCGCCGTACGACATCGGAATGTGCGAGTGGCGCAGGTGGTAGAAGCTCAGCATGTTGAGAATGAAGTAGGCATCCAGCCCGATGATGCTGTTGTCGTGCACCGGCAGCGCGAAGGCGTAGGAGGCGATGCCGAGCAGCACGCCCACCGCCGCCATGTTGCCCAGGTTGTCGATGATTTCCTGGAACGGATGGAACCGCCGGTTGGTGATCGGCAGCAGGAACTCCGCCGAATGGTGCACCTTGTGCAGTTCCCACAGCGCGGGAATGCGGTGCATCAGGTAATGCACGTAGAAGGTCATGAAGTCCTGCAGCAGCACCGCGACGGCCAGGATGACCGCCCACAGCAGCAGCGGCTCGGCGTTCTGCGCCCGCGCGCCGAAGGCCAGCGTCAGCCCGCCATAGGCGGCTTCGGCGAAGAACACGCTGCTGGCCATGAACGGCAGCACGAGGAACGGATGCAGCAGCTTGCCGAGGCCGATATAGAGCACATCGAGCCGGCACGACTTGTGGCGCAGGATGATCGAGGGAAAGCAGAACCGCAGGAAACCCATGCAGCTGCGGGGCGCCATGCCGCGCCGCGTGAGGTAGGTGATGGCGGCGCCGAGCAGGGCCGACGCCCAGGTGCACAGCACCACGGCGATCCCGAAGGTCAGCAGATGGGCTTCGATCATCCCGACCAACGCAACGACCTGATCGGCCACTCTGGTCCACATGGTCTTCCCCTCACACGATCTGGCGAAGCGGCCTTGCGGCCTCAGTTCAAGGCGTCGGCAAACCCGGTGCGGGCCGGCTGCAGCGAACGCATCATCAGGTAGATGCCGAAGCTGACGCCAACCACCGCGCGCACGCCCGCAGCGAGGGCACAGCCCAGCAGCAGGTTGTCCTGCAGGCACCCCACGCCCAGCCCGGCCAGCACCAATATGCGCAACATCATGTCGATGATGAAATGCTGCCGCTGGATGCCGAGCAGCAGCACGGCATTGCTGAACGGAATGGCGGCGAAGTCGAACATCCAGCCGAAGGCGATGATCTGCACATACGGCACCGCCGGCTCCCAGTTCGCGCCCAGCACCAGGCGGATCACCGGATGCCCGACCAGCAGCAGCCCCACCGCCACCGACCCGCTGACTGCCAGCAGCCCGAACGAGGAGGTCAGCAGCACCGTGCCGAAGCGCCCCGTGCGCGCGCGCGCCTCCACCGCCGCCGACATGAACAGCTGGCGCGTCGGCGCGTCGATGAAGCCGCCCGGCACCTGCAGCAGTCGCCCGGCCATCCAGTAGTAGCCAACCTCCTGCGGGCGGAACCAGATGCTCAGCAACAGCAGCACACCGACATCGAACGCCGCCCCCACCGCCAGCCGGGGCGCCAGGTAGAGCGGATTGTTGCGGTGATGCACCAGGCTGGCCCACACCTCGCGCCAGGGCGGCAGACCGCGGCCGAAGCTGCCGCCGAGCACCAGCAGGGCCGCGGCCACCGCCAGCAACTGGCCGAAGATCATGCCGGTGCCGTCATCCAGCACGAAGGCCATGGCGACCTGCGCGGCCGCGGTGCCGCCGGTGCGCACCGCGAAGCCGCGCGACAACGCGTCGAAGTCGCGATGGTAGGTCGCCGACTGAATCGCAATCTGCACCAGCCCGGTCAGCAACACCGCCGGCGGCACCAGCACCACGTTCCATCCCAGCAGCTTCAGGTGCTCCACGCCGAACGGCAGCGCCGCCAGCACGGCCAGCCCGAGCACCAGCGAGAAGCCGACCAGCACCACGGTGCTGCCGATCTGCAGCGCGTGCGCCTCGCGTGGCCCTTGGGCCAGCGGAATCGCCTGGTCGAGCGCCAGGCACGACACCACCGCGAGCGAGGTGACCACGGCGGAGAACAGGCCGAACGAGCCGACCGCGGCGGCATCGAACATGCGCGCGATCACCGGCACCAGCACCAGGGCCGCGATCTGGCCCACGCCGTTGCCGGCGAACATCGAGCGCGCCCCGCGCGAGCGTATGGCGCGCACGGCAAATCCGCGGATCGCCTGAATCTGTGCGCCCACCATCATCGGGCGCCGCCGCACGGCATTGTTGCAAACGTCAGCATGACGCTAGTTCAGGTAGTACTTCTTGGCTTCGCCGCGATATATGCCGCTGTCGCTGTAGCCGTAACGGGCATGTTCGCGCGCGTTCACGTGGTTCAGCGTCACCCCGATCACCTGTGCGCCGGACTGCTCCAGCGCCCGCAGCTCCGCCGCCACCAGTTCGCGCGAGGTGGCGCCCCACTTGGTCACGAATATCACCCCATCCGCCTCGCGCGCCACCACATGCGTGTCGGCCACCACCGAGGTGGGCGGGCTGTCCAGCAGCACTAGGTCGAAGCGGCAGCGCAGCGACGAGATCAGCTCGCGCAGCGCGGTGCCGCGCAACAGCGTGCCCGGGTTGTCCGCCTCCCCGGCCGGCAGCAGAAAAGCCGGCGAGGCGACATCCTTGCGCAACGCCTGGTCGAGAGTGGCTCGCCCGCTCAGCACGCCGACGACGCCCGGCGTGTTGCTGACCCGGCCCACCACCGGTACCCGCCGCCCGCCAATCAACACCCGCCCGCCATTGCTCAACAGGCGCGAAAATCCATCCGCATATCCTACATTCAATGTCGCCAACACCGTCGGATGCGCGGTCCGATGGGTACTCAAATAGCCGACCGGATAATCGGCGGGTACGGAACGCACCTGGACCACAGTGGTTTTCCATTGCAAAAAAGGACGCGTCTGAACACGGCTATCAGGCCGACCGCCATAGCCATAGGCCAGGATTCCGCACCGAATCCCCTCGTAATCCCAATCGGGCCGGGTGTTAAACGCCGCGCTATTGGCGACATGGCGAAAGGGGATCTGGAGACCCTCTGCCTGACAGGCATCCATCACCGCCGCAAACCGGCGGGCCTGCTCCTCCGCAAAAGCATCCCCTTTGCGACCCGCCGAGGAGAAATGAGTGCATAGCCCCTCAATCGCAAGCACTCCGGTCCGATGCAGTTTCAGAATCTCCCGCGCCGCAATGGCCCAATCAAAGCCGAACCGCCCCATCCCGGTATCCACCTTGATATGACAGGTCATTTTTTGACCGGCCCGAATCAAAGCCTGCGCCATCTCGTCTCCTTGTTCGGGAGAGATCAGAACCGGGGTGATTTCCCGGCTGACCAGGAATGGAATCATTTCCGGCGCCACCGCCCCCAACAGCAAAATTCGCGCGGCCGGCAAAACCTGCCTCAATTCCCTGGCTTCCTCGAGATGGGAAACGATAAAGCGCCGCACTCCGCATTCCCAGGCAGCCCGGGCGATTAACGGCAATCCATGCCCATAGGCCCGGGCTTTGATCACCAGGATCAATTCGGTGGAAGGCTGCGCCGCGGCCCGGATACGGCGTAAATTATCGCAAAAAATGGAGACGTCCAGTTCGATCCAAGTATTGCTCATAACCCAAACTCAGTTATTGCCCGGCGTCGCCATGGGCTCGACGCCCGGTGTGGAAGGCGGCGCGGGAATCCGGTTCGCCCGCAGGGGATACCGGAGTTTAAGCTCATTATCCAACAAAATTTCCACCCAGTATAGACCCTCCGAGGGGATCTGCACATTCATAAAAACCTGGATGTTGGTAGCAAAGTTTTCCGGGGACGACAGGACGACCGGAATCGGCTTGCCTTCGCCCAACTTGGCTCCGTCCGCCCCCACCACCCGGGTCAGCTCGGTGAATGTACCGGACCCGCAGCACCATCGGTTGACGATGCACAACCTCTGGAAAACCATCGGGAAAGTCGGTGAGGCGATCAGATCGAATACGCCGATCAATAAAAACTTTCCGTTGCGTTCCTGACGCACATCATCACAGATGATACTGGACTGTAAATCGGGAATCATGTTTTCACCTCTACGGGTTTGATCGGAATCCGCCATTCGCGCAAATACGAGAGAATATGGGCCACCACTTGTTCCTGTGCAGCCCGGCCCGTCTTTTCCACGGCGATGGGAGCGCCGAAATAAAAGCGGGTCACTTCGCGCGGATCAATTCGTCCGAAATCTTTCATCCGCGTCCCGTTTTCCTGGAAATTGGTTTTCAGCGCCAGGGGAATCACCGGCACTCCCGCACGCGCGGCCAGTTTGACGCCCAGCGAATTGAACCCCCCGGGATCGAATTCCACGGACCGCGTGGCCTGGGGAAAAATGGCGACATTGACTCCTTGTTCCAACAAGCGGGTGCCCTGCTCCAGAACCTGTCGGAGATCCTCACGCGGATTATCGCGGGTGACCGCCACACTTTTGACAGAACGCATGATCTGCCCGAAGATCGGATAGGTCAGCAAACTGGTTTTAATCACGAAGGCCACATCCCGGAACGGAAGAATCAAGCCGGGCAACATCCCGGTTTCAAGGGAACTCATGTGATTACTGATGATGACGGCCGGCCCCGCGCTCGCCAGGTGAGCAAACCCCTTCACCTCAATCACGCCGCCCAACGATTCGACCAGCCGTAGAATCCGATGCGAAGCGAGGGCATATTGTTCCAGCGTATATTCTCCCCGACGGGCAATTCGGGCGCTGGCCATATAGATCGCCATCAAGCGGGTATAATATCGTATTCTTGCCAAACCCCGCCAACGTCGGACGGTGTCCGGAGGCGATCGGTATTCCCCTTCCCGCCGAAAACGTTCGGCAAGGGCTTGACTGTCTTTTAAGGTCAACATAGGTTCGCTACTTAATGTAACTGGGGGTTTTCATGCGCCCGTGATTGACACAGGAATATTCCGGTTTGATCCCCACCCAGGGGTCATGTAAATCAGCCGTCAATTCCGGCACGCTATCGATCCGGCCGGCCAGATAATCATTCAGCCGATCGATCACGGTGTCGAACCGGGCCAGCAATCCGCCATAGCGGTGTTCGATTGTTTCCCAGCCGAACGGTTTATAAGTCGTCATCCACATCGCGCGATGCCCCCGCCAGAGCGCTTGAATCGCCCGACGAGCGGACCGAACCTCGCCGACCAACCGCCGGATCCGGGCCTTGTCTTTCCGTTTCAATGCCGCGCATAAATCGCGGCGGAGATCGATGCGCGCGGCAATCGCCCGGGCGACCAGCAACGGGTAACGCAACCGGACGGCCAGGGGCCCCTTGCGCACCGCCCGCTCCAGATCGCGCGCGAGATCGGTGTAATGTTTTTTTAGATTGGGCCGCCAGGTGTGGGGATCCATGATGGCCAGGGCCGGATCCTGCCAGAGCAGGGCGCAGGAGGTATTGGCGTAGCTTTTCTCGGGCTCGCTAATTTGGGGAACCATATCGATATCTGACGCACGGACCCAATCCTGGAACGGACTTCCCTGGCTGATCGCTTCGAACCGGCGGGCCGCCCGCGCCAAGTCTGCCTTCCCGGCAAAAACTTGTTCGCAAAAGAGTTGGATGCCCGGGAGGGCGCTCAGGTAATCCACTTCCGCTCCGTCGTCCCCCCACATCGTCATGAAGGCTTCCTTCACCCCCTCTGCCTGACAAGCCGACATCGCCGCCTGTAGCACCGTAAAGGAGTAGGGCAGAGCGCACCACTTGTGGCTCCAGGTCCAGATGCCTCCGGCAAAGATCGGCTCCGACCCCAGCTTGCGATGGAAGGCGATCATCTTGCGGTAAAAGTCGGCGTCGGCGTGGTAATAATCCCAATACACCAACTGTACATCGCGGGGAATCTCGTTCAGCGCTTTTTCGGGGATCTTCCAGTTCAGGTCGTAATAATCATGAGTCTCGGATCCCAACCGGAAATACATGTCGCTCCAGATCATCGGCTGAAGCCCCAGTTCGCGGCAGATGTCGCGCACCCGCCCCAGGTGGGTGTTGATGATGTCAAAGGGGTTCTTTTCGCCATGCAGTTTGCGATATTTCCCGGTACCCAACCCGTGCGCCTCGTCCATGCCCAGGTGAATCCGCTTCGACCGGAACGGGGCACTGGCCGTCTGGATCAGCTTGCGGATGAACTCGTAGACCTTGGGTTCCTCGGCCAGCAGAATATTGGTCGTGTCCTGGTAGGCGAAATAGGGATCCCATTGCAACATCTGCTCGAGATGGGCCAGGGCCTGGATACAGGGAATCATTTCAATCCCCAGCGTCGCGGCATAGCCATCCAGGTCTTTCAGTTCAGCCTGGGTATAGGCTCCCCGTAAATAGCCAAAAAAGGGTTCGCCCGGAACCTGGTAGGTGTCCTCGGTATAGAGCATCACCAGGTTGATCCCCATCAGGCTCACCCGTCGTAATATATCCTTCAAGGCATCGGGCCGGATCACGGCATTCCGACTGCAATCGAACATCAGCCCCCGCATCGAAAAACCCGCCTGCTCCGTCAGGTTCAATCCGGACAATTCGTTCGCCGGGCAGGCCAGAACCGTGCCCAATCCTCGAAAAGCGGCCGAAACGGAACCGTAGTGCAGGGTCACGGTCCGATCATCCTTCCCCACCACCCGGATCGCGCCCTCACCCAGTCCGGGCTCTTCCTGAAATTTTAAAATCCAATTGCCTGCGGCCGATCCGAATCGGTCGGCATACGCGGATTGGATTTCCATCAGCCCTTTACGCAAAGCCACGGGCGTTTGACTCAATCGAAAACGAGGCGTCATCTTTGTTCTCCCAAGAGTTATTCGTGAAGGCATGATAATGGGTCCGGAGAAAACTGCAACACAAGAAGCATAATTTAGCGTGGCTGCCGCGTAAAAATAGTGTATTTTTAAAGGCTATGAAAGTTCTGTTCGTCTATCCAGTGCCTCCGTCAAACTTGCAAATCCTGCGCTACCAGCAAGGCATCGGATCGATGGCCGCCGTTCTTAAACAGGCCGGACACTCCGCCGATCTCCTCGTGATACAACAATTCGACCCCGAATTGATCGATGCCACGCTCGCGCGCATCCAGCCGAACCTGGTCGCCCTGTCGCTCACCAGTAACTTTTTCGAGATCGGGCGCCAGGTCGCCCGTCACGTTGCCGCTCAACATCATATCCCCGTCATCCTGGGTGGAATCCACCCCACCCTCTGCCCTGAAGAGACCATCGAATCCGAAGGCGTTTTTGCCCTTTGTCGCGGCGAAGGCGAATTTCCGCTCCTCGAACTCTGCGAGGCCCTCCAGGCCAACCGTGATCCGACCGGCATTCCGAATCTTTGGGTCAAGTCCGACGGCAAAATCTTCCGTAACGAGATCCGGCCGTTGATCGACCCCCTTGATCAACTCCCCTATCCCGACCGTGAAATCTTCAATTTCACGAATCTGCTCAAACAATTTCCCGAAGCCGAGTTCATGGGCAGTCGCGGTTGCCCCTTCCAATGTACCTATTGCGCCAACCACGCCCTCGTCGAACTCTACCGCGGCAAGGGACCCTATGTCCGTTTCCGCTCCATCCCCCACCTCATGGGCGAAATCGAATCCGTCCTCCACCGCTATCCTGAAATAGGGTTCCTCGGCTTCCATGACGATACCTTCACGCTTAATCCGCGTTGGACCCACGAATTTCTTGACGCTTATTCCGCCCGTTTCAAAACCCCCTTCTGGTGCAATGCCACCGCAGACTCAATCACGCCCGACCTCGCCGCCCGTCTCAAGCAAGCCGGCTGTTATGAGGTGCGCATGGGCGTTGAAAGCGGAAGCGATACCATCCGTACCGAAATTCTCCGTAAGAAAGTACCGCGCGAGGCCATCGTTTCCGCCTTCCGGATTTTACGCGAAGCCGGAATCACCCGGTATGCCTTCAACATGGTCGGGTTGCCCTTTGAAACCCCGCAAACCATCCGCGAAACGGTGGCACTGAATCAAGAAATTCAGCCCGATCAGGTTTTCTGCTCGGTCTTTTATCCCTACCCCGGAACCCAATCCTGGGAACTGTGCCGATCCAAGGGCTGGATCTCCGGAACTGCCGTCTCCAGTTATTTCGCCCACGAATCCGCACTGGACCAGCCCACCATCCGTCGTCGCGAAGTTGTGTTCACCCATGAAATTTTCCGCGACCTCGTCCGCTGGCCGCGCTGGGACTGGCTGATCCGCGCTCTGCACCACATCCCCGTCTCCCGCACCAAATCAGCCTGGAACCTGTTCCGCCGTCTGCGCGCCAAAACCCTCGAAACGCTCGATCGCATTAACGACACCCCTCATCACCCCGAATGAAACGCGCCCAGAAAATAGCCTTTGTTTCGCCCCGTTTCGCCGCCGCAGGCACCGTCGGTGGAGCCGAAACCCTGCTCCGCCGACTCGCCGAACGGGCCGCCGCGGATGGACGCGAAGTAGTCTTCCTCACGACTTGCGCACAGAATCATTTTACGTGGGACAACGACCTGCCGGCCGGCCGGCAGTCATTCGGCTCTCTCGCCGTCGAATACTTCCCGGTAGACACCCACCGCGATGTGGGTGCCTTTCTCCAAGCCCAGACGGCGATCTCCCGCGGCCAGCCAGTTTCGCCCGAAACCGAGGAAACCTGGATCCGCAACAGCGTCAATAGCCAGCCCCTCTGCGATTTTATCAAAACCCATGGCGCCGAGTTCGATGCCCTGATCATGGGACCCTATCTCTTCGGCCTCGTGTATCACGCCGCGCTCATCCACCCCGAAAAAACCTTTCTCGTTCCCTGTCTGCACGATGAATCCTTCGCCTACCTGACCCTGATCCGCCGCTTGTTCAACACCGTTCGCGGCTGTTTGTTTAATACCCCGCCCGAAGCCGACCTCGCCCGCCGCCTCTTCGATTATCCCGAATCCAAATGCGCGGTCGTCGGCATGGGCCTCGACCCTTTTACCGTTGATCCCCAGGATTTCATCCAGCGGCATCACCTGCACGATCCTTATGTTCTTTATAGCGGCCGGCGTGAGGGGGGCAAAGGAACCCCGTTGCTCTGCGATTATATCGATGCCTTTCGCCGGCGTACCGGCCGACCGCTTAAACTGGTCTTCACCGGAAGCGGACCCATCGAGGCGCCCCCGGAATTATACCCTCATATCCTCGACCTGGGCTTTGTCACCGAAGCCGAAAAACACGAGGCCATGACCGGTGCGGCCGTGTTCTGCCACCCTTCCATCAACGAAAGCCTCAGTATTGTCTTACTCGAATCCTGGCTTGCCGGAACTCCGGCCTTGGTCCATGCCCGAAGTCCGGTCCTGCAATGGCAGTGCCGACAAAGTGGAGGGGGGCTGTGGTTCCGATCCTATCCCGATTTCGAGGAGGAACTCACCCTCCTGCTCGACCAACCCGAGATGCGGAAAACTTTGGGGCAGGCCGGGAAATCGTATGTCCAATCCGCTTACGCCTGGCCGGCCGTCGAACAAAGATTCTTCGCCGCGCTCGACGTCTGAGCCCCGCGCAAAGAATTTACAGGCACCAGTAGCGGATGCCGGCCGGAAGGTCGGCCGGATCGAGGATGCTTTTGACGTCAATCAGAATGCCACCCGGACGCAATCCTTTGAGGAGCTGGCCCAGGGGAAGAGACTTATATTCCGCATGCGGAACGGCTAGAATGAGCGCGTCCAGGTTGTTCAGGCTATCGAAATCGACCAGTTTAATTCCGTACTCCGCCAAGGTCTCTTCGGCATCCGCGCGCGAATCATTCACAAACGTCTGGGTGCCGAATTCGCCCAGTTCCCTCAGAATATCCGGCACCCGGCTGTTGCGGATGTCCGGAACATTTTCTTTGAACGTCAAACCCAACACCCCGACCCGGGCGCCCTTGATGGCACTACCCGATTGGGCCAGGAGCTTGATGAGTTTTTGTCCGATGAACGCGCCCATGCCGTCGTTGATCCGGCGCCCGGCGAGAATCACCTGGGGATGATACCCCAATTGCTCCGCCAGGCTGGTCAGGTAATACGGGTCCACCCCGATGCAATGCCCACCCACCAGCCCCGGTTGGAACTTGAGAAAATTCCACTTGGTCCCCGCCGCGGCCAACACATCCCGCGTCCGGATTCCCAGCCGGTCGAAAATCAGCGCCAACTCATTCATCAAGGCGATGTTTAAATCGCGCTGGGTATTTTCAATCACCTTGGCCGCCTCGGCCACCTGAATGGAAGGCGCCCGGTGAATGCCGGCCGTAACCACCTTGCCATAAACTGCGGCGATCCGGGCGAGCGATTCTGAATCTTCGCCGGAAACCACCTTCATAATCTTCTCAAAGGAATGCTCCCGATCCCCTGGATTGATCCGTTCGGGCGAATAGCCTAACTTGAAATCGATCCCGCGCCGAAGACCGGAAACCTGCTCGAG
>Ga0118677_10015173_pt1 | contig 10736 bp, 5 predicted proteins | sample AliMusrvi5mmetaG_FD_86154 | JGI IMG/M metagenome (GOLD analysis project Ga0118677, IMG submission 86154)
AAGAGCGCTGCCTGCCGCCGCCATGGCGGCGGGGGAGCGTCGCGTCATATCCAAGCGGATGCTTTATGTGGAACTGGAGGCGGACGGCAACGCGCGCAATCCGCATTATGCGCCCTACCTGGATTATCGCCCGTTGGCGGACGGCGAACCGGCGGTGGACGCGATATTGGCCCGACCGGAATGCGCTTGGATAACCCGAGAACTGGAGCAAAAAGCGCAGGGGTACGCCGTCGCGAATGTCGTGCCCGAACACCTTAATGAGGTTCGCGCGCGCAAGCTCGATCTCATTGCTAAGACCGAGGCGGCGGTGCAGGACCGATTGACGAAGGAGATCAGCTATTGGGACCACCGCGCCGAAGAGCTTAAGCTCCAGGAACAGGCGGGCAGGCCTAATGCGCGACTTAACTCGGATGAAGCGCGGAAACGCGCGGATGCCCTTCAGGGACGGTTGCAGAAGCGGATGGAGGAACTCAAACTCGAACGGCAGATCGCCCCTTTGCCCCCGGTCGTGTTGGGCGGCCTTGTGGTGATACCTGCGGGCCTGCTTGCCGCCATGACAGGTCATTCCGCCGAACTCCCACGCGTCGCAGCCGACACCTTGGCCGCGGCAGCGCGAGCACGCGAGGCCGTGATGATGGTCGAGCGCGGCCTGGGCTTCATCCCCGCCGACCGCGAGACCGAGAAGCTGGGCTACGACATCGAGAGCCGCGTGCCTGGCACCGGGCGGCTGCGCTTTATTGAGGTGAAGGGACGCGTCACGGGCGCCGCCACGATCACCGTCACCAAGAATGAAATCCTGTACTCGCTCAACAAACCCGATGACTTCATTCTCGCCATCGTTGAATTCGACGGCGAGAAACAGCGGGTTCATTATGTCCGCCACCCTTTCCGGCGGGAGCCAGACTTCGGCGTGACCAGCGTAAATTACAATTTTGCAGATTTGCTAGAGCGGGCTGGAGCGCCATCATGATCTCCCGCTTGCCAACAGTCCAAAGCGGCCGGGATGGATACGAACGGCTGGCGGAGTTGGCCAGAGAAACTGCTATGCTTTCGGCCAGTCGTTTGGAACTCGATCTGTCCCAAGTCGGTTTTTTCGCCGCCAACATGGCTGCCCCTCTCGGGGCGGTGCTGGCGCGAGTAGCAGATCGCTTCAATGCCATTGAAGTGGTCAGCGTTCCGGAAATGGTGGAACACATCTTGCGGAAAAACGGTTTCTTGACGCAATACCGTTACCCGGCGTTGGACGACGTGAACCGAACCACCATTCCGTTTCGCCGCCTCCAGCGTTCGGACGAAGGGCTCTTTGCCGATTACGTGGAACGGCACCTGAGAGGCAAGGGCATTCCTCGCATGTCCGAAGGGCTCGGCAAAGTGTTTAAGAAGAAGATTTTTGAGGTCTTCCAGAATGCCGTGATTCATTCCGAGTCAGAACTCGGGATCTTCGTTTGCGGACAGTTCTTCCCGCAGAAGCAAAGACTCGATCTGACGATTGTGGATGCGGGCATTGGCATTAGGGAAAGCGTCCGCCGATTTCTCGGCGGCAAAATGTCTTCTGTTGATGCGATTCGCTGGGCATTGCAGGAGGGCCATACCACGAAGAGAGGGCCTCAACCGGGGGGATTGGGCCTGAAGTTTCTTCAGGAATTCGTCCGGCTGAACAAGGGCCGAATTCAGATCGCCTCCCGATTCGGATTTTACGAGTTCGGCGATGGCCAGGAGTCCTTCGCGAAGATGGCTACAGATTTCCCTGGTACGGCCGTGACCATCGAGATCAACACTGCCGACACAGAATCCTATGTTCTGGCGTCGGAGATACCGCCAGAGAGCATTTTCTAAACAGAATGGAGTGGAAAGATGAGTGAGCCAATTGTGGTTCGTGTATTCGATATCGTCGGTGGTCCGTTGGGCGTATCTGCCGATGATGGCCAACGCGTTTACGACAAGATCGCTCTCCTGCTGAGCGAGGGGAAGAAAGTTTCCCTCTCCTTTGAGCAGGTGGAGACGATGATCTCGTCTTTCCTCAACGCCGCGATTGGGCAGCTCTACGGCAAGTTCCCTGAAGACCGAATTAGGGAACTGCTTTCGGTCCGCGACATGGATGAGGAAGACCGCATAGTCCTCAAGCGCGTGGTCGAAAACGCTAAGGCGTATTTCAAAGCCCCGAAACGATTTGATGCGGCGTGGAAGGAAGAGGTGGGCAATAATGAAGAATAAAGCTCACGACCTCTCCAAGTATGCTTTCCAGAAGAACGAGCCCTTTTTGCTGGATGCCAATGTCTGGCTCTACCTCTATCCGGCCCCGTCCAATAAGCCCGATTGGCGTGCTGCCAGCTATTCGAACGCCCTGAAGGGCATACTGACCGCTGGATCACGCCTGGTTATGGATGCACTGATCCTCAGCGAGTACCTCAACCGCTACTGCCGGATCGAGTGGATTGCATTACACAAGGCGGCGCAGCCGGACTTTAAAATGTTCCGCAAATCCCCCGCTTTTAAGTCTGTGGGGGCAGGCGCCGCCACGTACGCACGAGAAATGCTTAAACTCTGCACTAGGCACGACCATCCATTTTCCGCCGCCAACGTCACGCAAGTACTTGCTGACTTTGAGACTGGAGTGAATGACTTCAACGACGGCCTCCTCGCCGAGACTTGCCGTCATCATGGCTGGAAACTGGTCACCAACGATGGCGATTTCACCTCTGGCGGGATCGATATTTTGACCTCGCATCCGCGCTTGCTGAGAACTTGTCCATGACGGTTCCGTATAAAAAGAAGCTTATCGAGGTGGCGCTCCCGCTGCCAGAGATCAACGATGCGTCGTCCTACGACAAGATGCCGGGAATCGGGCCGCATCCGAAGGGCATCCACCACTGGTGGGCGCGGTTGCCGCTGCCGACCGCACGGGCGGTGTTGTTCGCTTCGGTCGTGACCGATCCTTCGGACGATCCGGCTTGGGCGGGCAAGAGCGAGGCCAAGCAGGATGCCGAGCGGGAGCGGCTCTTTGGCATCATCCGGCGGCTTATGGGCAAGAAACTCCATGAACATCCGGAGGTCTATGCCGATGCGCAGGCGGAGATGCTCAAGCATTGCGACGGAAAGCTTCCACCCGTGCTGGACCCCTTTGCCGGCGGTGGCTCCATTCCGCTGGAGGCGGCGCGGCTCGGCTTCGAAGCCCATGCCGCCGACCTGAATCCCGTAGCCGTGCTCTTGAATAAGTGCAATCTTGAACTTGCCCCGCGATGGGCCAATCGTCCACCGGTCAACCCCGAGGATAGGCAGCGTATCGGTGGCGCGCAGAGCTGGCGCGGCACCCACGGATTGGCGGCGGATGTGCGTTACTATGGCCGCCTTATCCGCGAGCGCGTACAAGAGAAAATCGGCCACCTCTACCCGAAAGTGCGTCTGCCCAAGGAACATGGTGGCGGCGAGGCCAACGTCATTGCCTGGCTCTGGGCGCGGACGGTCGCCAGCCAGGATCCCGCGGTACGTGGTGCACATGTGCCGCTTGTTCGCTCGTTCATTCTTTCCCCGAAGAATGACAAAGTTTGGGTTGAACCGAAGGCCGACGGTGCGACTGGAAAAATTGTCTACACCGTAAGATGTGGGGGCAATCCGAAGATCAAAGGGACAATAACCCGCACAGGTGCAACATGCCTGTTCGGCGGACAACCGATTCCGTTGGATCATATTCGTGCCGAAGGCAAGGCCGGTCGACTCGGTCAGCACCTCATCGGTATTGTTGCCGAAGGCAGGCGAGGGAAGGTATTTGTCTCACCAAATTCGGAACATGTGGTAGCCGCGGATGTTCCGGTTCCGAGCGGCTACCCTGATACGGACCTCCCCGACCAAGCCCTCGGTTTTCGCATTCAGAACTATGGGTTTCGAAAGCATTGGCAAATGTTCACGCCGCGTCAACTGACCTCCACGATTGCGGTGAGTGATCTAATTCGGACTACACGTTCCAAAGTCATTGAAGACGCGAGGCGGATCGGTCTGTCGGAAACGGATTCAGAAGACTACGCAAAAGCGATAACGACCTTTCTTGCGCTCGCTCTTGACCGATTTGCCTCCTTCAATAATGCGTTTTGCCGTTGGAATGGAAATCAGACAGTGTTCATCTTTACCCGTGCGGCAATCCCGATGTTGTGGGATTTCGCCGAAGCTAACGTGGTGGGCGATAAAGCTATTTGTTGGCTCACTTCCGTGGATATTTGTGCCGAAGCCATCGAGACGATCCTTCCGAACGGGACGGTTTCCGGCCAAGCACACCAAGCAGACGCCGCTGGAGCGTCCAAAAATGTGGCGCCACTTATTGTAAGCACCGACCCGCCCTACTACGACAATATTGGTTACGCAGTACTGAGTGACTTTTACTACATTTGGATCCGGCGCACGGTTGGCGACCTGCACAAGCCAATTTGCGACACATTGCTAGTTCCGAAAGAACCGGAGCTAACAGCTTCACCGGAACGCTTCGGGGGAGACAAAGATAAAGCGAAAGAACATTTCGAAGGCGGCTTTCGCCGGGCATTCAGCAGTCTCCGTGCGCGGTTGGACCCGCGTTTCCCACTTACCATCTATTACGCTTTTAAGCAGGAAGACGAAGAGGACGGTGGCGGAGCAAATGATAGCGAGAGCAGTGGGGGTGTGGACCTTACGACCGGATGGGAGACCCTATTGGACGCGCTAATTTCTAGCGGATTTGCCATCACTGCTACCTGGCCGGTGCGGGCCTCTTTCGAGTGGCGAATGCGTTCTCTCCAATCGAATGCGCTCGCCTCCTACATCGTGCTCGCCTGTCGGCCACGCCCGGCGGACGCGCCGCGTGTTGGGCGCAATGCCTTCGTGGCCGAGTTGAAGCGCGAACTGCCGCCAGCACTACACCATCTTCAGCAGGGCAACGTAGCCCCTGTGGACTTTGCCCAGGCTGCTATCGGCCCCGGCATGGCGGTCTTCTCCCGCTACGCCGCCGTGTTGGAGAGTAACGGCAAGCCGATGGCCGTTCGCACTGCGCTGGCCCTCATCAACGGCATGAAGGATGAATTACTCGGTGAAGCCGTCGAGGAACTCGACAAAGACACGCGGTGGGCGGTAACCTGGTTCTCCGGTACGGGATTTGAATGGGGCGAAGCCGGGCAGGCAAACCTGCTGGCCAATGCGCAGGCCACTGCCATGAACGGCCTCATCGCCGCTGGCATCGTGGAGGTCAAGGGCAACCAGGTCCGTCTGCTTCGTCCGGAGGAGCTGCCGGCCGACTGGGATCCCACTACGGACAAGCGCCTGACGGTATGGGAGATGACCCATCAGCTGCTGCGCGTGTATGTATCCGAAAAGCGAGGCGACGCGGCCACAGCGGCGCTTTTGCACAAGTTGGGCGGCAAAGCGGATGTGGCCCGCGACTTGGCCTATAAACTGTTCACCATCTGCGAGAAGAAGCAGTGGAGTAAGGACGCTCAAAGCTACAATGCGTTGGTGATGGGCTGGCCGGAATTGACTCGGTTGGCGCAGGTGCAACCGCATGACGACAAACCTAAACAAGACGATCTCTTTACCTAATCGAGGCTAATTCATGGCCATTACCAATCACGAACGCGTCGGCAAGATGTTGGAGTTGCTGTCGTCAGGCCTAAAGCCGTTCGTAGAACGCGAGTTGAAGAATACCAATCCGCCAAACTGGTTCGCCGAAACGAAGCGCACCCTCGCCGATTCCCAGCTCCAGCTTCTAGGAACACCAGAGGCCCCGCAGTGGGATGCATCCGCCATCCTCGTTACGATGTGGAACCAGTGGAATAATGTTTTCCGCAAAACCTTGGGGCAGGCCGAACGCACGCTGGTCAGCGAGTTGCGCGAGACGCGCAACCGTTGGGCGCATCAGCGGCCGTTCAGCACCGACGACGCCTACCGAGCCCTGGACAGCGCCGCCCGGCTCCTGGCTTCCGTATCCGCACCGGAGGCGGACGAAGTCGAGAAGATGAAGATGGAATTGCTCCGCGTACGCTTCGACGAGCAAGTGCGGACGGAGAAGCGTAAGAGCGCCAGCACAACCATCGAGACACAGGCGCAGGCCGGGCTTAAACCTTGGAAGGAGGTTGCGAGCCCCCACAAGGACGTGGCCAGCGGGAAGTATCAGCAGGCGGAGTTCGCCGCCGACCTGTGGCAGGTCCATTTAGGCGAAGGTTCGGACGAGTACCGAAAACCGAAGGAATTCTTCCGCCGCACCTACCTCACGGAAAGTTTGCGGGGCTTGCTGGCCGGTGCCGCTCAGAGGCTGAGCGGCGCAGGCGGTGATCCGGTCGTTCAGCTCCAGACAAACTTCGGCGGGGGCAAAACCCATTCCATGCTGGCGCTCTATCACCTCTTCTCCGGCATCGCGCCCGGAGAGCTTCTTGGTGTGGACTCGGTCCTCCAGCACGCCGAAGTGACCAAGCTGCCAAAGGTCAATCGAGTTATTTTGGTGGGCAACAAGATTTCCCCCGGCAACCCGGTGACCAAGCCAGGCGGAACCGTGATCCGCACCTTGTGGGGGGAAATCGCTTGGCAGCTCGGCTACTCGGCTGGCGGTGAGAAAGAAGCTAAGAAGGCTTTTAAGCGCATTCAGGCGGACGATGAGAGAGCCACGAATCCCGGGGATGCACTGCGTGCCCTGTTCAACGACTACGGTCCGTGCCTGATCCTCATTGACGAATGGGTAGCCTACGCCCGCCAACTCCACGATCAGGGCGACCTGCCAGGCGGCAACTTCGAGACGCACTTCACCTTCGCCCAGGCGCTCACGGAATCCGCCAAGCTTGCGAAGCAGTGCTTGCTGGTGGTTAGTCTGCCGGCGTCCGATACGACCGGGTCGCCACACGCGCAGGCCGATGACATAGAGGTGGGCGGTGAGCGCGGCCGGGCCGCGCTTGACCGCCTGCGCAATTCGATTGGCCGCGTGGAAGCATCTTGGCGGCCGGCCAGCGCCGAAGAGGGGTTCGAGATCGTGCGCCGGCGGCTGTTCGAGCCCTTGATCGAGCAGGACCAGTTTGTCGCCCGCGACACCGTGGCAAAGGCGTTCTTCGACCTCTATCGCACCCAGCAGGCGGAGTTTCCACCGGAGTGCCACGATAGCGACTACGAGAGGCGGCTGAAGGCCGCCTATCCTATTCATCCAGAGGTCTTTGATCGGCTGTACAACGACTGGTCCACGCTGGTGAAGTTCCAGCGCACCCGGGGCGTCCTGCGTCTGATGGCCACCGTGATCCACAGCCTCTGGGAGAAAGGCGACCGCAGTCCGTTGATCCTGCCTTCAAATATCCCGATTGACGACCCTCGCGTGCAGTTCGAATTGACCCGCTATCTCTCCGACAACTGGGTGCCGGTGATCGAAAAGGATGTGGATGGCCCCAACTCGGTTCCGCTGCGCATTGACGCGGAAACGCCGAACCTCGGCAAGTACTCCGCCTGCCGCCGTGTGGCGCGAACAGTCTATCTTGGTTCGGCCCCAACAGCCAAGGTGGCCCACAAGGGCCTGGAGGACAGGTGGATTAAGTTGGGCTGCGTGATGCCGGGTGAGTCGCCGGCCATCTTCGGCGATGCTTTGCGCCGGCTCGCCGGTGCCGCAACCTTTCTTTACCAGGATTCTGCTCGCTATTGGTATTCGACACAGCCGACGGTGACGAAACTGGCCGATGACCGAGCCGAGCAACTCAAGTCGGACCCGGATGCCGTGGCGGAAGAAGTCGGCAAGTGGCTCCGCAATGATTTGCGCAAGGCCGGAGACTTCAGCCGCATCCATCCATTGCCGAAGACATCGGGTGACGTGCCTGATGATAAGGACGCTCGGCTGGTCGTATTCGGCATTGAGTATCCGCACACTAAGGACACGGAGAGCCCGGCCATCGCGGCCGCGAAAGAGATGGTGCAGAATCGCGGGACCGCTCCGCGCATCTACCGTAACGCCCTGGTTTTTCTCGCGCCCGATAAAAACCGGCTTCAAGACCTGGACGAGGCCATCCGCCGATTTCTGGCGTGGTCCTCCATCGTCGACGAAGCGGAAACGCTCAATCTTGACCCACACCAGAGCAAGCAGGCTGTAGCACAGAAGGAAAACGCCAGCAGCGCGGTTGCGGCCCGATTGCCAGAAACCTACCAGTGGTTGATTGTGCCTACACAGGCAACCCCACAAGGACCAGTCGAATGGCAGTCCTTCCGTCTTACAGGCCAGGATGCGTTGGCGGTTCGTGCAAGCAAGAAGCTGTGTAAAGATGAACTCTTGATTACGGGGCTAGCGGCCAGCCGGTTGCGATTGGAATTGGATCAGGTCCCTCTGTGGCGCGCGCCAGCCGCATCGCGGGATACGGCACAGGCCGGCGGGGATCATGTGGCGATCCAGCAATTAGCTGAGGACTTCGCTCGGTATCTCTATCTACCGCGGCTAAAGGATTCAGCCGTTCTCATCGATGCGATCTTGAGCGGCCTTGCTCTGTTGACCTGGATGCAAGACTCTTTCGCTTATGCCGAGAGTTTTGACGAAACCGCAGGCCGTTATCGTGGTCTCCGTTTCGGTCAACACATCTGGATTGCCGAGGACAGTCCATTGGGCCTGATAGTACGTCCAGATGCTGCCCAACGTCAACTGGCAGTCGAAGCCCCTCAAGCGCCGGACGAGGCGGCGAAACCTTCCAATGGGTCCGGCGGCCCATCAATCGCGGTGTCGGGAAGCAGCACTCCCAGCGCCAAGGTTGCTGTAGTGGCGGCGCCACCGAAGCGTTTCCATGGGAGCGTAACGCTTGAAACAACGCGGGTCGGCCGCGACGCCGGCCGCATTGCCGACGAGGTTATCGCGCACCTCGCCGGGATCGTGGGCTCCGAGGTCAAGGTCACCCTGGAGGTCGAGGCGAATATCCCATTCGGTGTTCCAGACCATGTAGTCCGTACCGTCACCGAGAATTGCCGTACCCTCAAGTTCGAAAATCATGGGTTTGAGAAGGAGTAGTTTGCGCCAACAAGTCGGCCCTGAAACCAACTCTCTCGACGAAAGATGCAGCTTGTACTGTTAGCGGAATGCACCTAAGCGGCTGCTCCCCGCAAGCCCCAGCTGCGCTCTTGTGCCTATGTCGCAGCAAGGTGTCAGCAACTCTTTCATAAAGTGGCGCAGCGCATGAAGCGGATGAAGGACGCCATGGCCGAGGCGGGGCTCAAGGCGCCTGAGTTCGAAGCGAACGGATTTTTCCGAGCCGTGTTTCATCGCTCGCCAGAGCGTTCGTTAAAGGCGCGGGAGAAGGTCGGAGATAAGGTCGGAGATAAGGTCGGAGATAACTTGATATCTCCCGGAAACGAAGCCGGGAGCGTATCCAAATAACGGCCACAGCTCCGTCGGCCTTCGGCCGCCGGTTCCGCTCGCCAACATCGGCGAGCGGGCGTACAAAAACCACGCCACGTACGACTTAGGGACACTCTTAATGTTTCATATGATTTGATGCGCGCGGTTTTCCCTCGCGCCCCAATCATGCTATTATTCATTGGCCCAAATTCCCAAGAGGCCGGCAAGAGGATTGAAATGATCGAATTCGACAACAAGGTTCTGTTCCTGGGCTACGGCGCCGTGGCCCAATGCGCCCTGCCCATCCTGCTCAAGCTCCTGAAGGTCCCGGCGCGCAACATCACCGTCATGGACTTCGAGGACCGCCGGCAGGCCCTCAAGCCCTTCACCGCCAAGGGCGTGCGCTTCGTGCGCCAGCGCATCACGCGCGCCAACCTCGGCTCCGTGCTGAAGAAGCATCTCGCCGCCGGCGACCTGCTCATCGACCTGGCCTGGAACATCGACTGCGAGGAGCTCCTGCAGTGGTGCCACGACCGCGGCGTGCTCTACATCAACACCTCGACCGAGGTGTGGGATCCCTACGCCGGCGCCTTGAACAAGCATCCCACCGAGCGCACCCTCTACTGGCGGCACATGAAGGTCCGCCGCCTTATCGCCAAGTGGGACCGGCCCGGACCGACCGCCGTACTCGAGCACGGCGCCAACCCCGGCCTGATCTCGCACTTCACCAAGTACGGGCTCATCGCCATCGGCGAGCGCCTCCTCGCGGAGAAGAAGATCAAGGGCCGGGCCGCGGAACAGATGCGCCAGCTCATCAAGGACCGGACCTTTAACCGGCTCGCCATGCAGTTGGGCGTCAAGGTCATCCACTGCAGCGAGCGCGACACGCAGATCTCCGACCAGCCCAAGCGCGTCAACGAGTTCGTCAACACCTGGAGCATCGAGGGCTTCCGCGAGGAAGGCACCACCACGGCGGAGCTGGGCTGGGGCACGCACGAGAAGAAGCTCCCGCCCTACGCCTTCGAGCACAAGCAGGGCCCGCGCAACCAGATCTGCCTGGCGCGCATGGGCATCAACACCTGGGTCTGCTCCTGGGTGCCGGACTACTGCATCCACGGCATGGTGGTACGCCACGGCGAGGCCTTCACCATCTCCGACAAGCTGACGGTGTGGAAGGGCGGCAAGGCCGTGTACCGCCCCACGGTGCACTATGCTTACTGCCCCAGCGACGCGGCCATCGTCTCGCTCAACGAGCTGCGCGGCGACGACTACCGCCTGCAGCCCAAGCTGCGCATCATGACCGACGAGATCACGACCGGCTCCGACGTCCTCGGCGCGCTGATCATGGGCCATCCCTACAACTCCTGGTGGGTGGGCAGCGACCTCAGCATCGCGGAGTCCCGCCGCCTGGTCCCGCACCAGAACGCCACCACCATGC
>Ga0118677_10015175_pt1 | contig 10735 bp, 6 predicted proteins | sample AliMusrvi5mmetaG_FD_86154 | JGI IMG/M metagenome (GOLD analysis project Ga0118677, IMG submission 86154)
CTATAATGAATCATAAATAAGAATTGAAAAATTGAAGTCAATTAACAAGCAAATGTGAATAAAAACAAATAATAAAGGAGAGTATCATAATGAATTACAAGTTTTTAACTATTTTATTTATTACTGCATTTACAAGTGGAATCTGTTTAGCACAGACTAACCCGGCAGCTGCAGTTGAGGATTTCAAGCCTACAGTTACGACTCAGCAAGGCAAGCAATTTCCTCAGGTGAATTCGGAAAGAAGGGTTCGTACTAGTATTTCGGCTCCGCAGGCGCTGAAAGTTCAACTCGACATTGGAGGGAAAAAGTATGACCTGACAAAGGATGCAAATGGTGTTTGGACTGGAGAATCGGCACCTCAGGATGAAGGTTTCCACTATTACCAACTCAATATTGATGGTGCTTCTGTTCCCGATCCGGGAAGCTTGTATTTCTATGGTGCCAGCCGTTGGGGTAGTGGTGTTGATGTTCCTGCTAAAGACCAGGATTTCTACGCTATCAAGAATGTTCCTCATGGAGAATTACGCGAGAATCAATATTTTTCGAAGACCACGAATAGTGTTCGCCGCGTATATATTTATACTCCACCTGGTTACAAAGATAACGGAAAACGATACCCTGTTTTGTATCTCCAGCATGGTATGGGTGAAAATGAAACCGGTTGGGGAAACCAGGGTCATGCAAATATGATTATGGACAATTTGATTGCGGAAGGAAAAGCGAATCCTTTTATAATTGTCATGGAAAACAGTAGTGTTAATTTAGGTAACCGTGGTCCAAGACCAGCAGCTGGTACACCAGGACTAACTGCTCCTGCTCAAACAGCACCAGGACAGACTGCTCCGGTTCAAACAGCACCAGGACAGACTGCTCCAACAGGAAATGCCAATGCTCCACGCAATGGAGCCGGTGGTCCTATGGGAGGAATGAATGTTGTAGGGCAATTCGGTAAGATCCTTATTGACGACCTGATTCCATACATCGAAGCTAATTACCGTGTTTATAATGATCAATCGCATCGTGCAATGGCAGGACTGTCTATGGGCGGTATGCAAACCAAGGCCATTGTAATAGCTAATCCAAACTTATTCTCGTATATAGGTATGTTCAGTAGCGGTACCATTTCTCCAACAGAAATCACTAATATGGACTCCTTTAAAAAGAATGCTAAAGTTGTGTTCATGAGTTTTGGTGGTCGTGAAGCAGGGTCATCTAAAATTCAAGGCGCTGCTGACGAATGGAATAATGCCGGGATCAAAGGTGTTTCATATGTTTCTCCTGAGACTGCTCATGAATGGCAATCATGGAGAAGGAGTTTACATGAATTTGCCGTTCTGATTTTCAAATAAAGATTTGTTGATGAATGTATTAATGGGGTCAGACGCGGTTTTTTAAAAATTGTGTTTGACCCCATTAATCTTTTATTGTTGATTATAAGCTTCAAGCAATTTATCGATAACGAGCTTTTTCATTGGCATCATTACCTTCATTACTCTTTCGGATTTTACAGGATCACTTAGCAATTTGCCTAATACAGAAGGAACGACTTGCCATTCTATTCCGAATTTGTCCTGGAGCCAGCCACATTGTTGCAAGTTTTCATCACTACCTTGCGATAAATTGTCCCAATAATGATCGACTTCTTGTTGGGTCTGGCATTCTATCATAAACGAAATGCCCTGGGTGAATTTAAATTGATGAGGACCACTGCTGTCCATGGCTATAAATTCTTGTCCATTCAGTTCGAAAATGGAGAATTGCAAAGATCCGGGCGTTCCATGATCACCTTCGCCAAAGCGTAGGAGTTGTTTGATGGAACCTTGTTTGAACAGCGAAACATAAAAGTTAATGGCCTCTTCAGCGTGCCCGTTTTACCTTGAGTTTCCATTGTTTTGCGATTTTAAACGTGTTAAACATTCATTGGAATGACAAAGTTCGTTGAACTCAAAAAAAATTAATTTTTAAAAAGTGAAAACAAGAATCATGAATCAAAGAGATTGAAGGGGCCGACTTCTTTTTTACAGTTGATTGTTAGCGTCTGACAATTTATCAATCCCAAAACTTTGTTATTCGTATTTCCCGATTGCCTGCAGGTATTTCGATAAGGCAATCCGATAGTTGCAACGCGAAGTAGTTAAGGTGTCAATCGATGACTGAAATAGTGCCTGAGCTTCTAACAGGTCCGAAATAGGGACATTACCGGATCGGTAGTTATCATCGGTAACCTTTAGGTTTTCGCGGGACTGCTCTACCGACTTTGTTGCCAGGTTTATCTGGTCAAAGTTTTCGTTGAGTTCATTGCAAGCCTGCTCTATTTGTAAGGCCAGTAACTCGGAAGTTTCATTTAGTTTGTTACGGGCTTTTTCGATTTTAATCTGTTGCTGCTTTATTTTATGTGATCCTCCCCACCAATCACTGATAGGTATGCTTATGTTGGCTAATGCAAACTTCTGGGTATTGGTCGAGTTTGCTATATCAACATATGCTGCCATTAAACCCACTGCAAGCTGAGGCATTAATTCACCCTTGGTCATTTTGAGCTGAAGATTTTCTGCCTCGGTTGCTTTATTGAGTAACTGATATTCAGTGCGATTGACAACAGCATCATTGACAGCCAATGGCTTTGGTTCCAAGGTGGTGATTGTTGGTTTTTCTGTTAAGGTGAGGGTTGAGTCGTAGGGGATGCCAATATGCTGGCACAATGCTCTTTTAGTCATTGCAATGCCATTGACCAACTTCAGATGGTTCGATTGCAATTCATTTTGCTTCAGTTGTACCTTGAGTAAATCGTTGCGTTGTGTCAATCCTGCTTTAATAAAATTGGTGACATCGCGAGACAGGGTATCTAAAAGTGCCCGGTAACTATCGAGGGTTTTTAATTTCTCGTTCAACGAAACAATCGTCCAATATAATTGGTCGGTTCGGACCAGCACATCGGTAGTTATAAGGATTTGCTGTTTACGACTCACTTCTTCTCCAATTGTTGCAAGTTTGTTTCCGTTCCGGATTTGTCCACCTGCATAAACAGGAAGGGTAACAGAAGCGCTGGCAATATTCATATAGTCGATGGCACTGATTGACATCGCGGGGAAATAAGCAAACTGAGTAGCTCCGGCAAGGTTTGCAGGGTTTCCATCATAAACAGGTAGTTTCATCTCGGGGATATTGGCTTTTATCAGATAATCGTCTGATCGCATAGCCATTGCAGAAGCGCTTACTTTTGGATAATAATTGGTGTAAGCGGTTTTCTTCACTTCCTGGGCAGCCCGGATATCATATCCTGATTCAATGATCTTTTTATTGTTTCTAAGGGCCAAGTGTTTACACGAATCAATACTTAGTGATTGTGCTTCAACCTTGCTGGTAAACAATGACAGCGCGATGACCATTATGGACAAGGTCCTTTTGAGGATATGTCTCCGAGGTTTTTGGGGTGGGATAGACAATAATCCATCTTCTTTTTTTGGTTTATCAGTATAAGCCAAAGAATAGAGTATTGGAAGAAGATAAAGTGTGAGTACCATTGCAAAAAGAAGTCCAAAACAAATCACGGTACCTATCGGTCCCCAAAGTAAAGATCGACTTAATATCATGGGAACTACTCCTGCGGATGCTGCTGCTGATGTAAGGAAAATAGGTCTCATACGTCGTTTGCCTGCTGCAATGGCCGCTTCACGTGTGGGGAGTGATTTATCGTGTGCCTTGAGTTCACGGGCATAATCAATCAGGATAATACCATTTCGAACGACCATACCGCAAAGACTTATTATGCCAATGAATACCGTTGCGCCGAATGGATAACCCATCAGGGTCAATCCTATGGCTGATCCGGGAAGCACTAATAACATAGTGGACATGATAATCAAGGTAAGTTTGACTTTCTTGAACTCGAACAGGATGATGAAAAAGATTAAAACAATACTCAATCCCAACGCAATAGACATGGGAACATAGGTTTCTATCTGAGATTCATTTTCGCCTCCATAGGTGATGGATGTTCCTTCGGGGAGTTTCAGCTTTTCGATCTGAGGACGTATCTCATTGAAAATGGTGGTGGCTACACCTTTGGCGGTGTTATCAATTTGAATGGTCAATGTTCGGGTGCCATTGCGACGGACAATAGATCCTTCGTTCCATTCGGGAGTGAAACTTGCAAATGAGCGCAATGGGTTTGCCGAATAGCTTGAGGTCGAATTGATATACTGATCTCCGAGTGAATTGATATTTTTTGCTCCTTTGGATTCTTGTGAAAGACGAACCTCAACCGGATAATCGTTTTCCCAGATGGTGGTCAACGGTAAACCATCGAGTCCAACCATGATCGATGTAGAAACCAGTCCTTTTGAATATCCTAAACGGTTGGCTTTGTCGCGGTCGAGATTTACTTTGATGCTTTGTTGTTGCTGATCCCAATCGTCGCGTGTCCATGCAATATTTTTTGTCCGTTTAACAATCTGCATGATTTCAGCTTCAACCTTTCGGATGTCTTTAGTGGAATCGGATGAAATCCTAAATTCAACGGGGGCTCCGGCATTTGCCATGGCTAAAGTTTTCCATCTGACATGTGCATTTGGAAAACAGTTGGTGTATTTTGGAGTATACTCATCTACAATGGCATGTGTGGCCTCATTAGAAACGGTGTTGATAAGCAATTGCCCATAGTTGGGTGATGGCATGTTGGGTGCATAAACGGCATGGAATCGCGGCGAACTGCATCCGGTAAAACTGGTTACGTTGGTAACACGTTTATCTTTGATCAGAACACTTTCGAGACTATCTACTATCTTAGCGGTGCTCTCCAGTGAAGATCCTGTTGGTAAATAAACCTCAACGACAAATTGATTGCGTTCCATTTCAGGAAACATGCGTTGATCTATCCCTTTGAATAATACAATCGCTATTCCAATAAAAAGCAGGCCAATCGCGATGACGGTTTTAGGATAGTTAAATGCTATTTCCAGTGAGCGATCAAACCACTTCTGGAGCCTATCCAAAAAGGTCTTTCTTGTTTTTATGCTGTTGGGTTTGATTAGACCCTTTTTGATGAATACAAAGTTTAAATATGGAACCAAAAAAACAGCTACAAGTATCGATACCACTAATGCAATACTGATTACAACAGGAAGTGGGCGCATAAATTCGCCAGCAGTACCCGGTACTAAAAAACCAAGCGGAATGTAAGCAGCCATGATAGCAAGTGTGGCAGTAATGATGGGTGTAAGTAATTCTTTGGCGCTTTTTATAGCGGCATGCCAGGGGGAGATTCCATGATCGATTTTTTCAACGTGGTTATCGATAATCACAATAGAATTGTCGACAATCATACCCAATACCAAAATCAGGGCGGCTAAGGAAACAGTATGCAGTTCGACCCCGAAAAAATAAAGGATACTCAACGTAATGAGTACTGCAATGGGTACAGTTATCCCGGCAACAGATGCAACCCTGAAAGGAAGCAATATCATGGTTACCAAAATAACTGCTATAATAGCAATGAGGAATTCCGTCATGAAATTTGTCACAGACTCATTTACATATTTAGGCAATTCGGATATTTTTGATACCTTGATCTCGTTGGATGAATGCTTTTGGAAAGTGGCAATGGCTTTATCCACTTCTGCTCCATATTCCACGATGTTATTTCCCGTTTGCATTTCAAGCGAAAGCAGAATGGTCTTTTTACCATTTTGTTTGACGTAATTGTCAGGGTCTTCGTAACGACGTTCAATAGTGGCTATGTTTTTTAAACGCACTACATTTCCTCTGGGATCGGAATATACAATCTGATCGGCTAAGTCTTTTTCAGAATCGAAGTTTTGAGGCAAATGTACGGCAAGATCATTTTGGCCATCTTTTAATTTACCGGCATAGTTGATCATACCGTTCATCTGGTAAGATCCTAATAACGATATGGATTTAATATTGTATTCGTTCAGCAATTCTGGCTTTACATTCACATAGATTTTTTCTTTTTGAAGTCCGAAATGCTTGATTTTTGAAGTGGCAGGTATTTTGCGGCATTCGGCTTCGAGCTTTTTTAGCTCTTCTTCAAGCTCTTTATAGCTTTTGCTGTCGGATGATAAGGTGATCAGCAATGCCGAAGTATCACCAAAATCAGAATTGGCAATTAAAGCCAGGACTCCGGTAGGTAAAGTTGATTTCAGTTCATTCAAACCATGCTTGAACTTTGACCAAAACTCGTCGGCATTATTTACATCATCATTTAACTCCACAAAGAGGTACATGATGCCTTCCTTTGATTGTGAATAGGTCTTGGCTTTTTTAACTTCTTTAAAGCTGAATACATAGTTCTCTACAACGCGTGTCAGTTGGGCTTCTACCTCAGCAGACGTTGCGCCGGGATATACACCGACAACTACACCTTGTCGAATAGTGAATTTAGGAAATTCGTTCCGCGGCATCTTTTGCAGGGCAACCACTCCGATCAGCATGAATACTATGGTGATAATTATAACGATATTACGATTCCGCATTGCGGCCTCAATAAATCCGATCTTTCTAGGGTTCATTTTATAAGCTGATTTTGCTGTTGTCTGACAATTTTTCTTTTCCTTCAACTATAATGGTCTGATTGGGTTTTAAACCACTAAGGACAACGATTCCCGAAGTCTGATAATTGCCCACTTTTATGACTTGCTTTTTCACGCTCAGATTGTCGGGTGACACCAGGTAAACGAAAGAATTTCCATCGGTATCCTTCGATACAGCATTGTAGGGTACTACTATCAGCCCTTTCTCAATTGTAGAATTAAGTGTAACATCGCACACCATTCCCGGTTTCATTTCCAGATGGGGGTTATCGACAATTAATTTCACTTCGTAGGTGCGCGAAAACTGATCTGCGACTACGCCTACATTGCTAATTACCCCTTCATAACTCTTATTTTCCAATGCTGAAATCGTGAAAGATGCAGATATTCCCTTTTTGATTTTTCCAATTTCATTTTCAGGTACTGATAATTTTATCAATACTTTTTCGATTTTCACTAAATCAAATGGAGAAAGATTTGTAAGTGATGATTGTCCAGGTTCTATGTTCCGTTTTCCTATGATACCGTTGGTTGGTGCATATAAATTACACTTATCTAAATTGTTTTTAGCTATCTGCAATTGGGAATTAGCCTGTTCCAGTTTGGTTTCCATGTCTATCCATTTCACTTCGGGAAGACTTCCTTTATCGTAAACCTGTTTCATTCGGGTGTAAGCATCTTTTGCTTGTTGATAAGAGGCCAGCGATGAATTGTATATGTTTTGGTTATCTGATTTATTTACTACTGCAAGTAATTGTCCTTTGTTAACAACATCGCCTTCCTGAACTAGAACTTGTTCAACTATTCCTGTGTTCTGAAAAGATAATGATATGGTTTGCGATGCTTCTACAGTTCCGCTGTAGCGTAGTTTAGACAAGCCATTTACTATTTGAACAGTTTGTGTTTTTACTTTTATGGAGGTCGACTCATTATTAACAACTTCCTGTTTTTGGTGACAACCAGCCATCATGATCAGTATGGCGAAATAAATCAGATTCTTTTGCATCTTACTTTGTTTTTTAATGGTTCATTATACTGAACATTTGGTATGTTTAACCTTATTGCATACTAAACGACCGGTATGAATTATTGATGGTTAAATTAATTTGAAGTATGGTTATAAAAGGTTTATTGTTTTTTGAGTAATTTATAAAACTCAAGAGATTGTTTCTTCATTAATTTGACGGCATCATCAACAGAATTAGATGTCAATAGGTTACCGGCAAGACCCATATTCATTGAGAAATAATGTGTTGCCATTAATGATGGATCAATATCATTTCTGATTTCGCCAGATTTAATGGCATTTTCTAAAATAATTTTAGTTTTTTCTAATTCAGTATTAATGTAACTTTCCTTAGCTTTTGCATATCCCGGATAGTGGCGGAAAGCATCAATAAAAAGTGAGAAGTAATTGATCGGTGTGAAAGTCAAATTATTGTTAAAAATTGACTTGATGATTTTATCTGCTTCAGCCATGCTCAACTGGATAAATTCATAGAAACTGATTGTATCAACTTCTACATTCACTCCGGGGATATAAAGGTACTTGTCAATTACTTCCTTAAAAAGCTCTTCTTTATTTTTGAAATGATGATACAACGCACCTTTGGTAAAGCCAATAGCTTGACTGATATCGTTAATTGAAACAGCTTCATAACTATGATTTAAAAATAGTTTGAAAGCTTCTTCGATGATATAATCTTTTGTGTTATCCATTTTGAACATACTGAACGATCGGTATGCAAAAATAGGAATAATTATTTAAAAAACACATGAGGTCAAATAATTAATTTTGAAAACGCTTTAATAATCATACCTCAGGGCTTCGACAGGGTTTCTGTTGGCTGCTTTATATGATTGAACACTTACTGTCAGTATGGCGATAAGTAATGCAAAAACGCTTGCCAACACAAAGATCCACCAGCTTAAGTTTGTAATGTAAGCAAAATTTTGCAGCCATTTATTCATGGCATACCAGGCTGCAGGACATGCAATGATGATCGCGATCATGACCCATTTGATATATTCTTTGGACAACAGGGAAAAGATTTCAATTGTCTTTGCCCCGTTCACTTTTCTGATTCCAATTTCTTTTGTTCTGCGCTGTATCATAAATGATGATAAACCTATGAGCCCAAGACAAGATATGATAATTGCCAGGAAAGAGAAGTAACCTAATATTTTACCCATTCTTTGTTCAGTCATGTACAGTTTATCATAATCATTTTCAAGAAATTTAAAGTCAAGGGGAACTGATGGATGAAAAGATTTGAAAGTCTTTTTTACAAATTCAACAGTTGAAGTTAATTTGTTGGGCTTCATTTTGAGATAGAAATTGTTATCCACACCTGATTGCATTATGAGCGGTTCAATTTTATGATGTAACGATCGAAAATGAAAATCTTTTACTACTCCAATGATATTTAATTTGTTTCCATGAGGAGTTGTGATTATTTCATCGATGGGATTCTTAAAACCCATGATTCTTGCTGCTGTTTCATTGATCACTACTGCCGCAGTATCAGTTGAAAATTCAGAAGAAAAGAAACGCCCTTCTTTAAGCTGAAGTTTAAAGGTTTTGGCATAATCCTTATCTACAGATTGTTGATAAAATACAACATCATCACTTTCCTTTTTTCCTAGCCAATTAAATCCTCCCACATGACTTTCAGTTGTGAAAGGATTGAAGTGAGTTATGGTAACACTTTCTATGTCCGGATTGTTGCTGAGCTCTTTTTTGATGGATTCCAATTGAGGATCACCGGGGCGGGTGGGAAACATAAAATAGCCTATGTTGTCTTTATTGAATCCAAGGTCTTTATTTTGTAAATAGTTGAGTTGTTTTACAACAATTAAAGTGCATATAATAAGTAGGATAGAAAGTGAAAACTGGAAAACAACCAGAACTTTTCTGAATTTAGCAGTGCCGGGATTTTTACTAATGACACCTCTCATTATATCCAATGTCTTTAAAGATGACAAATAGAAAGCAGGATAACTTCCGGCCAATAATCCACAAACTAATAGTATGGTGATTATGCCAATATACAACTCCGGGCTTTGATAGTTAACCTCTAATTGTTTCCCGATAAGATTATTATAACCGGGCAACAATAATTCGACTAAAATCAGGGCTATTACCTGTGCAATAAAAACAATTAAAAACGATTCACCTAAAAACCGGGAGATTATATTTAGTTTGTTGGCACCTGCAAGTTTACGTATACCAATTTCACGGGCTCTCGCGACAGACTGTGCGGTAGACAGGTTCATAAAGTTGATACATGCTATGAGAAGAATAAAGACAGCAATGAGGCTTAAAATTCTGACATTGGTAATATCACCATTACCACTTACATCGTAAGTATATTTTTTGGACGAATAGAGATGTATCTTTTTGATGTTTTGGAGGAAGATCTCCGAAGTTGATCCTGTCTTGTGTTTTTTAATGATATTGATAATTTTTTGATCTACAACCTTTGGGTCTGTCCCTTTTTTTAGTTCCAGATAAGTAAGATCCCGGTGATCCCAATCATTTAAGTTGACTCCTGTCCCTGTAAACAATGTAAACCAGTTAGTCGGAACTAAAAAATTAAAATGAATGTGACTATTATGGGCCAAACTCTTTACAACACCGGTTATGGTTACCACATAACCAAATGATTGCAATGTTTTGCCAAGTGCATCGTGGTTACCAAAGTATTTGCCTGCCATTTCTTCGGTAATAACAATATTGTGTGGATCATTTAAAGCGGTATTGATATCTCCACGAACAAACCTGATACTGAACATTTTTAAGAAGTCCTTATCCACTGAGGCTACTGTTTCTTCTATGAAATCTTCTCCTTTTTTTAAAGCTAATGGAGTAAGGGTGTATCTGGAGGTCCGAATTATTTCAGGATATTCTTCTTTCAGCGTATGTGCTAATGCTGACGGAGTGGGGACTAACAATGATGCTTCTCCACCGGAAAGATTTTGGTTTTCAATAATCCGATACAAATTATCGGCATTTTCGAAGTGTCTGTCATAGCTCCATTCATCCTGTACCCATAAAAGAATTAAAATTGCACAAGTCATACCTATGGCCATTCCACTTATATTTAGAATAGAATAGGTGGAATTCCTTTTGAAATTTCGAAATGTCGTTAGAAAGTAGCGCTTAACCATATCAGTTTTTTTAG
>Ga0118677_10015176_pt1 | contig 10735 bp, 9 predicted proteins | sample AliMusrvi5mmetaG_FD_86154 | JGI IMG/M metagenome (GOLD analysis project Ga0118677, IMG submission 86154)
ATGTACAGGTTCCGAGATGAGATGGCTGCGAAGAGCCGTATGGAGCTGATCGTCCACCAGAACCCCGACGCGCTCCGACTCGGCATCAATCCCTTCGACCATGGGTCTGCGACACACACTGACGTCTGGAAGACCCAAGGGCTCAAGCAGGCGATCGACAAGCACGGCTTCGATCTCGCGTTCGGCGGGGCACGGCGTGACGAGGAGAAGTCACGTGCCAAGGAGCGAGTGTTCTCCATCAGGTCCGAGCAGCACCGTTGGGACCCCAAGGCTCAGCGGCCGGAACTCTGGAGTCTCTACAACGCTCGGATCCGTCCCGGAGAGTCTGTGCGCGTCTTCCCTCTCTCGAACTGGACCGAGCTCGACGTGTGGCAGTACATCCACCGGGAGTCGATTCCGATCGTCCCGCTGTATCTCGCGGCGATGCGGCCAGTCGTCGAGCGTGACGGGACGTTGATCATGGTCGACGACGATCGGATGCCGGTGTCGCCCGACGAGGTCACGATGCGTTCCGTCAGGTTCAGGACGCTTGGTTGCTACCCGCTGACGGGTGCAGTCGAATCGTCTGCTGCGACGTTGACCGAGGTGATCCAGGAGATGCTGCTGACGACCAGTTCGGAGCGTCAGGGTCGCGTGATCGATCACGACTCTTCGGGGTCGATGGAGAAGAAGAAGCAAGAGGGGTACTTCTGATGGCTCACGCCATGAACGATCTGCTTGAGGATGATATCGAGGCCTACCTCGATCAGCACGAACACAAGACGATGCTGCGGTTCATCACCTGTGGCAGCGTGGATGACGGGAAATCCACCTTGATCGGTCGGTTGCTCTACGACTCCAAGCTCGTGTTCGAGGACCACCTCGCAACCTTGGAATCGGACTCGAAGAAGGTCGGCACGCAGGGTGGCGAGCTCGACTTCGCTCTCCTTGTCGACGGACTTGCTGCGGAACGTGAGCAGGGCATCACGATCGACGTCGCCTATCGGTTCTTCTCAACCGAGCAACGAAAGTTCATCGTCGCTGACACGCCGGGTCACGAGCAGTACACCCGAAACATGGTGACCGGCGCGTCGACCGCGGACGTCGCGGTGATCTTGATCGACGCGCGCAAGGGCGTGCTGACACAGACGCGCCGCCACAGCTACTTGGTATCGCTCCTTGGCATTCGTCACGCTGTGCTCGCCATCAACAAGCTGGACTTGGTCGACTACTCCGAAGAGGTCTTCGACTCGATCGTCGCCGACTATGCAGCATTCGCCGAAGAGGTCGGCCTCCGCTCTGTCGTCGCCATCCCCATCTCGGCGCTCAACGGCGACAACATCACCGGTTCCTCGCCCAACACGCCGTGGTACTCCGGCCCGAGCCTGATCGGCCACCTCGAGTCGATCGATGTGGACGACGAGACGGTTGCTGGGCCTTTGCGGTTCCCCGTGCAGTGGGTGAACCGACCAGATCTGGACTTCCGCGGCTACGCCGGCAAGGTGGTCGGAGGGAGCGTGAAGGTGGGCGACGCAGTCCGGGTCGTGCCGTCAGGCCGAGAGTCGACGATCTCGAGGATCGTCACCGCGGACGGAGACCTGGAGATGGCGACAGCGGGCCTGTCAGTGACACTGTGCCTTGCCGACGAGATCGACGTGTCACGAGGCGATGTCATCGTGGGGAAGCAGGAGCCACCGGCAGTGGCAGATCAGTTCGAGTGTCATCTCGTCTGGATGGCCGAGGAGGAGATGCTGCCTGGTCGCCCCTACCTGCTCAAGGTCGGCGCCCGAGTTGTGACTGCCACGGTGGCGCAGCCCAAGTACGAGGTGAACGTCAACACACTCGAGCACGTCGCCTCTCGGACCCTCCGGCTGAACTCGATCGGTGTCTGCAATCTGAGTTTGGATCAGCCGATCCCGTTTGACCCCTACGAGCAGAACCGCGACATGGGTGGCTTCATCCTGATCGATCGCTACACCAATGCGACCGTCGCGGCTGGGTTGTTGCACTTTGCTCTTCGGCGAGCAGACAACGTCCATTGGCAGGCAGTCGAAGTCGACAAAGCCAGCCGGGCGGCACTCAATCATCAGAGCCCTGCGGTGGTGTGGTTCACGGGCCTGTCGGGAGCAGGCAAGTCCACCATCGCCAACCTTGTCGAGCAACGGCTCTTTGAAATGGGTCACCGCACCTACCTGCTTGATGGCGACAACATCCGCCATGGGCTGAGTCGGGACCTTGGTTTCACCGAGGCCGACAGAGTTGAGAACATCCGTCGTGTCTCTGAGGTCGCACGGCTCCTCGTCGATGCAGGAATGATCGTCCTGTGTTCTTTCATCTCGCCATTCCGCTCCGAGCGTCAGATGGCGCGCGAAATGTTTGAGACCGGCGAGTTCGTCGAGGTCTTCGTCGATGCGTCTCTCGAAGTGGCAGAGGGTCGAGATCGAAAGGGGCTCTACGCGAAGGCTCGTCGGGGTGAGCTCATCAATTTCACCGGCGTCGATTCACCCTATGAGGCGCCGGAAGCGCCAGACGTCCATCTCGACACTGGTGGCGACTCGACGGCGCATGATGCTGCTGAGTTGGTGATCGCTCATCTGAGGAACGCAGGGATATTGTCCCCGCCTTCAGTCGACTGACGGTGGAGACGCCTCCGACAATGCGTCGGGACCTGAACATCGGCACCACCTGGTTGCTGCCTGAGTGGAGCGCGGGACCTCGTGGGGACGAGCTGGAGGTGCTGGAGGTCGCAAAGGCCACCGGCTATCAGGGGATCCAGGGGGCCGATGCGGGTCGCTGCCGCGAGCTTGGCCTGGTGCCGACAACCTCTGACATCCGGCCGACGCCGGGTGGTCTGACCGAGGCGGCAAGGCGCTGGTTCGATCAAGGCTACGAATGCGCCACGCTGATGGTGGGCACGGGCCTCGAGGATGATGACGCCGCGGATCGGCTCGTCGATGAGGTCCTCTCGGCCAGCTCTACCACTGGCCTCCCGCTGTACATCGAGACACATCGTGCCACCATCACCCAGGACCTCTGGCGGACGCTTCGGCTCGTCGACCGCCACCCCGAGATGCGGTTCAACGGTGACTTCTCCCATTGGTATGTCAGCCACGACTTCGGCATGGTCGACTTCCTTGCCCTCCTCGAAACCCTGAGGCCGGTGTTGGAGCGGGTTCGCTACCTGCATGGTCGCATCGCATCGAGTGGGTGCATCCAAATCGAGGTGCAAGCCTCGAACGCGTCGGCTGCCCCCGTCTCCCACTTCAGACAGCTCTGGCAATTGTCGTTCGAGGCCTTCCTGACGGCGGCCCGCAACGAAGATGAGCTGGAGCCGTGCTCGTCGTTCGGCTTCGCACCAGAGCTCCTTCCCTCTGAGTTCGGCTACGCCCAGCTGGTCGACGATGGAGCTGGGAATCTGACTGAGGGATCCGACCGATGGGAGCAGGCCCTCATCCTCTGCGACATCGCTGAGGAATGCTTCGGTGCAGCCGCTTCGAAGGTTGTGGCGACTTAGGTGTGAGCACGTGCTTGCCACCAGTGCGACGTCTGAGCTCGAGTGATGTCTCACCTGCCCTGCGCAGCGCCTGGGCTGTCTGCGACGTCGGATTCAGTCGCAGCAACTGTCGCGCCAGCCGCACGTCCTGCACTTGAAGTGGGCATGTTCTGGACTGAGCTCCCCACCGCAGTGTGGGCATTCATGGAAGATGCCATAGGGGTTGGGGCAGAGTGTCTGGGCGTCGCTCTTCGCCACGTCGTCGCTCATCGGAACATGATCGCAGGTCTCCATCTGCCAGCGGTGAACCTTGAGGGGCTCAGCAAGGGGGTTCTTGGCTCCGCGCCGATGCCTCAATCAGCTCCTCGATGACAGCGAAGTCAACCTGCTGAGGCCTCGTGAATCGGACGCAGCCCTTGCCAAGGCTGACTCCGAGCAGCGATCGCCGATGCTCGTCGAGGACGCCTTGTTTCGAAACGTACAGCGAGAGGTACCGCTTCTGGCGAGCGAAACCGATCGTCACCCTTCCCGACTCCTGGTAGGTGGGCATCCCGTAGGCCATGACCTCGTCGCAGCCGACCAGTCTGGCCAGGCAGATCTCTCTGAGGCGCAGCACGATGGGCCGCCAGTCCTCGTCGACGCTTTCGATGTACTCCTGGACACTCGTGGCGTCGCTCTGGGTCATCACGCAGCGTGTGGCATCGGCTCGACCCAGATGAGTCGAGCGGCCTCCAGCGAGAGGCTGAGCGGCTCGCCTGCGATGGTGACGGCGATCTCATTCTCATGGTGCTGAGGCGAATCCATGATGAGCTCGCTCCCCTCCTCAATGGCGTGGTCGGCGAGCTTCTCGAGCAGCGAACGCGCTTCGTGCTCAGCGACCTCAGAGATCCGACACACCTTGGCTGGCATCCCGGGGGGCAGGTCGGCCAGGGCGATGAGATCACCGTAGGGAGCGATGCGTCCCGGGATGGCGTTGCCGTGGGGGCACGTCACCGGGGAACCCATGGACGCATCGATCCGGTCGATCACCTCGTCGGAGATCGCAGAGGAGAGCCGATCTGCCTCGACGTCGGCAGCGGCCCAGTCGAACCCGAGCATGTCGGTCAACCAGCGCTCGAGCACGCGATGTCGACGGATCAGCGATGCCGCAGCAGTGGATCCCTGCGCAGTCAGCTCAACGCTCCGATCCTCTGAGATCTCGATCCACCCGTCTCTTTCGAGGCGCTGGAGCGCTTGGCTGACTGTTGGCGGGCTGACCGAGAGCCAGTAGGCCAGCCGGCCAGGGCGGACTGTCTCGCCCTCGGCCGCGATGCAGTAGATGGTCTCGAGGTACCGGTCGACAGTTGCCGTTTGTGTGTTCGACACCTACCCGACACTCCCCTCGCTCGTCGTGACACTGTCGCTGACAGCCGGAACCACCTCGGTGATCGGAGTCTCGGTCGAGCCATGACCGCCACGCTTGCGTCGGCTCAGACGTACGAACGCCGTAGAGGCGATGGCGATGTACGACACCCAGACCAGCAGCTGCAGCACCGTTGGCTGCTCGGCATAACCGAAGAAAGCGTGCATCACGTCGCCGAGGTTCGAGTCCTCTGAGAGCATAGAGCTCGTGTTCCAGAGCACGTGCGTACCGAATGGGAGCCACCCGAGCTCTTGCATGTTCTGGACTGCGTCTGCGAGCAAGCCGGCCGCGAAGATCATGAGCAAGATGCCGAGCACGAGGAAGAAGCGTCCGAGATTGATCCGAGCGCCCAGCTTGTAGATGGCGAAGGCGATGCCAAGAGCGACCGCCAGTCCGAGCAGGGCGCCGATGAGGAGCAGGTTGCTGTGGACTGGGGCGGCAGCCTGCTTCTGTGAAGCGAAGATGATGGCGAGGGTGAAGACCATGGTCTCCAGGCCCTCGCGGCTGACCGCCTGGAACGACAGGACGCCGAGGCCGGCTCGAGCCTTGCCCGACAGCGCCTCGTTGCTTCGGCGCTCGAGGTCAGCCTTCATGGTGCGCGAGTGCCGCTGCATCCAGAAGGTCATGTAGGTCAGCGCAGCCGCTGCGATGAGGTAGGTCGCAGTCTCGAAGTAGGTCTGGACGTTCGATCCCGAGTACTGGTCGATGAGGAGGAAGGCCGCCACTCCCCCGACGGTCACCACGGCCATCGCTGCCGCCACGCCCAGGAGGACGTCCTTGAAGTGCCGACGCTGACCGATCCGGTCCAGGTATGAGAGCAAGATCGCCACGATCATCGAGGCCTCGATGCCCTCTCTCAAGAAGATCACGAAGGTGGGGATCAAGCCGGTCGCCCCGATCGCTTCACTATGAAACCAGCTTCGTTCGAGCCATTCGGTTAGGCTAACCTAACTCGCCGACGTCGACAACACGGTTTCGCTTGAGCGTGCTGTGGGCAGCCAGACGGGGCTCCCCTGCCCATTGGGACAACCTCGGGAAGGCTTCGCTGCACAAGCCTGTGCTCTCGAGGGCTTCTGCTGGTGGCTCTGCGCCCAGTGCCACAGTGGCGCCCCGGTAGGGTTGGGGCGCCCAGTGTGGGCGACATTGGAGGAGGAGCCACCATGGCGAAGAGCACTGACGCCCGCGACGAGGAGTGGCCGACTGCCGTCACCGCTGGCGAGGGAACCGTGCCAAAGCCAGGTGACATCGTGCTCGATCCTGAGCTCCCCTACGCCCCCGAACCTCTCGTCGGCGATGGATCCGACAATCCCCTCGAGGACCACGACGTTGAGGGCGACATCCCTGAGGTGCCGCTACTGGCGCTGAAGGAGCACCGCCACACCCAGTGGTCGAAGATGCTGGGCGTCGGTGGCCACTTGCCACTTCGACTCGAGATCGGCGATGGCTCGAGCGCCATTTACGCCATCGACGACGGCAAGCACCATGCGGTCATCGGGCGAGTCGTGGCCACGTCACCGTCGTGCAGCTACGTGCTGGTCGGTCGCATCTCGATGGACGAGCTCCAGAGCCTTGTCGACGAGCAGACGAGCACGACCGGAGCGTTCGACAGCGCGAGTGAGCTCGCACTCCTCGGTGTCGCGCTGGTCACGTCGGTGGCATCCACCAACATCTTCACCGTGGATCGCTACAGCGATGCTGCTGAGATCCCAGCCGGCTTCGCTGTCGGCCAGGACCCTGTCGAGCTCGCTGCGGACCTCGACATCAACGTCGACTGACTTGAGTGCCGCCTTCGTCAGGGCGTGACGATGGCGAAGTCCGGATCATGTGGTGAGGTGCAGCCGACGAGGCTCACGAGGACGCCTGCGTCGCCATCGATCACGAGACTCCCGTCAGCAAGCGCTGCTTCGAGGTCCAGTTGCTGGGTGAGCAGCGAGATGAGCGTGGGCCTGCTGAGGCGCAGCACGGTGGCACCGGGGAGCGGCGAATCGGCCCGCTGATGGATGAACGCACCGTTGCGCAGCTCAGCGTTGTAGTAGGTCTGCTCGTCCGTGATCTCGAACGAGATCAACAGATGCAGGTCCCACGCCTTCGGTCCGTCGATCCGAATCGCGATCGCCGAGAGGATCTGCTCCACGCTCAAGGCGCCGAGCATCCCCGCTCCCCCAGCTGAGGTCGGTGTTCCGACGATGCCGGAGCGCAGCTCTTGGGCGGCGGTCAGGAACTCGGCTCGCCACGTACCGTTTTCAGCGCCGAAGCCGAGCTGCTCGAGGGCGCTGGCCTGCAGCTGGCGCGCCGCGTCGTCGGCGAGGCCCGAGAAGATGATGTGGTTGAGCACCTCGACCGCCCATCGGTAGTCGCCATCGTCGAACCCCTGCCTGGCCACAGCCATCGCTCCGTCGAGACCTCCCATCGCCGCCACATAGCGAACGGCGGCTTCCTCAGGAGCGTGCTTCCAAAGGTTCGACGGGTTGCCGTCGTACCACCCGAGGTAGCGCTGATAGATGCCCTTGACGTTGTGGCTTACCGACCCGTAGTAGCCGTGCACGCTCCACGTGGCCTCGAGGGCTGGCGGGATCTCGATAGCGTCGGCGATCTCGGGTCCTGTGAGCCCTTGGTTCATCAGCCGCAGCGTCTGGTCATGGAGGTACGCGTACACGTCTCGCTGGGCCTCGAGGTAGGCAACGGCGCGCTCACGGCCCCAGGTCGGCCAGTGGTGCGACGCGAAGACGACGTCGAGGTCCTCGCCCCACAGGGCGATGGTCTCGGTCAGGTACGCAGACCAGGCTCGAGCATCCCGGACCTGCGCGCCGCGCAGCGTGACGATGTTGTGCAAGGTGTGCGAGGCGTTCTCAGCCGCGCACAGTGCCTTGAAGTCGGGGAAGTAGAAGTTCATCTCCGACGGCGCTTCTGCGCCCGGGGTGAGCTGGAAGATCAGCCGGACGCCGTCGACGGTGAGCTCCTCGCCTGTCGTTGCGATGGTCACCGTGGGCTCGATGAGGGTCGTCTGACCGGTCGACACCGTCTGCCCCAGGCCGACGCCGATCTGCCCGTCTGGCCCCTTGGTGAGGGCGGCGCCGTACATGTACGAGGCGCGTCGAGCCATCGCAGGGCCTGCGTAGATGTTCTCTGAGATGGCGTGCTCCATGAAGCCCTCAGGAGCAATGACCGGGATCCGCCCGCTCGTGGCATCTTCGGTCGTCATCACGCCGAGCACCCCGCCGAAGTGGTCGATGTGTGAATGGGTGTAGATCATCCCCGTCACCGGGCGGTCGCCTCGCTCTGAGCGATAGAGCTCGAGAGCGGCGGCGGCGGTCTCGACGCTGATCAGCGGGTCGATCACGATCACGCCATTGTCTGACTCGACGAAGGTGATGTTGGACAGGTCGAAGCCTCGAACCTGATAGATCCCTGGCACGACCTCGAAGAGGCCATCGACCTTCAAGAGCTGCCCTTGGCGCCAGAGGCTCGGGTGTGCGGTCGGGGGGCACGGCTCATCGAGGAACGCGTATGCATCGAGATCCCAGACGACTCGACCGTCGGCCGCAGTGATCTGGCGATTCCCTCGGGTGGCGATGAAGCCTGCGGCGACATCGTCGAAGTCTGCAGTGTCGTCAAATGGGAGGTGCGTGGAGCTCTCTGCGATCGAAGCAAGCGTGGATGGAGTCACATCAGCGGTCATGAGCCATTCCTAACGGCTTGGCCTGTCAGAGGCAAGGCGGACAGGGGTCGTCGACGAACCCCGCAAATCCCGATAAAGTAGGTCGGGATTACAAAACGCACCTCCCCGAGGTGCCCGTCCAGAGGTGGAACACCATGCGAGTTGCAGACGACATCACCAAGCTGATCGGTGGCACCCCGCTGGTCAAGCTCCGCAAGGTGACCGAGGGCGCTGGTGCCACGGTGCTGGCCAAGCTCGAGTTCTTCAATCCTGGCGGCTCGGTCAAGGACCGCATCGCTGTCGCCATGGTGGATGCCGCTGAGGAGGCTGGCTTGATCTCTGAGGGCTCCACCATCGTCGAGCCCACCTCTGGCAACACTGGCATTGCTCTGGCGATGGTCTGCGCAGCGCGTGGCTACAAGGCCGTCTTCACGATGCCGGAGACGATGAGCAAGGAGCGCCGCATGCTGCTGCGCGGCTACGGCGCTGAGCTGGTGCTCACCCCAGGCCCTGACGGCATGGGTGGTGCGATCGCAAAGGCTGCCGAGATCACTGCGTCGACGCCTGGCGCCTTCATGCCGCAGCAGTTCGAGAACCCTGCGAACCCAGCCATCCACCGCCGCACCACGGCCGAGGAGATCTGGGTCGACACCGATGGCACGGTCGATATCGTCATCGGCGGCGTCGGGACTGGTGGGACCATCTCGGGCATTGGCGAGGTGCTCAAGGAGCGGAACCCTGAGATCAGGATCATCGCGGTCGAGCCCGCTGCCTCCCCCGTGCTCTCTGGCGGCCAGAAAGGCCCGCACCCAATCCAGGGCATCGGCGCTGGTTTCGTCCCGAAGAACTACGACGGCAGCGTCGTCGATGAGGTGATCCAGGTGGCGAACGAGGATGCGTTCGCCACAGCCCGCACGCTGGCCACTACCGAGGGATTGCTCGTGGGCATCTCATCGGGCGCCGCCACCTTCGCCACCCTGGAGGTCGCACGTCGCCCCGAGAACGCTGGCAAGACCATCGTGGTGATTGTCCCGTCGTTTGGTGAGCGCTACCTCTCGACGGCCCTGTTCGAGGGGCTCGGCGACTGAGCGTGTTCGAGGGCCTGCTCGCAGAGGTCCGGCGCGACACCGACTCAATCCTGGATCGCGATCCTGCAGCTCGGTCGCGCATCGAGACGATGCTGACCTACCCAGGGCTGCACGCTGTCTGGGCCTATCGGGTTGCCCATCGGCTCTGGGGGCAGGACCATCGACTGGTCGCCAGGCTCGTGTCCTCGGGCGCGCGCCGGATCACCGGTGTTGACATCCATCCGGCGGCCACGCTCGGCCAAGGGCTCTTCATCGACCACGCTGTTGGTGTGGTCATCGGCGAGACGGCTGAGGTTGGCGAGGACGTCACCATCTACCAAGGGGTGACCCTTGGCGGCACGAGCCTCGAGCGCGGCAAGCGACACCCGACCGTTGGCGACAGAGTGGTCATCGGAGCCGGCGCCAAGGTGCTCGGCCCTCTGCTGGTCGGTGATGATGCACGGATCGGTGCCAACTCCGTCGTCGTGCGCGATGTCCCTGCTGGCTCTGTCGTCGTCGGGGTACCTGGCCAGATCATCGCCCGGACCGTGGCGCCGTCGTCGGCACCTCCAACTCTCAACGACCAGCCGATCTCAGCCGACCCGGTCTCTGCCTCGCTGGCGTCGTTGATGCGTCGACTCGAACTCCTCGAGCGACAAGTGGGAGCAGATGAGGTCGAGATGGTGGGACCTGGTGCAGACGGCAACTGGCGAGGCGAAGACTTCTCGATCTGAGCTCGATCGACCCCCGGGTTCGTTCGAGGTCGAAGCATGTCTCCCTAGACCCGGTGGAGGTCGTGCCTCTCGACCCGAGGTCCTTCGGCAACAGCTCTCTCATGCGGAGATCGCTTCGTGACCAAGCGTCGATCGTGACGCTCCACGGACAGCCCGATCAAGACAGGGACGAGTGCGATCGAGATGCCGACGATTGCGGCGATGGCGATGCTGAGCGATTCCATTTCTTGCCTCCTCGGGCGTGATGTGGCCGTGCCGTCACGGTAGGGAACCCAGATAAGAGGCCCATGAGATCAGCGACAGAACTTCATGGGAATCGAACCCGAAGGCGGGGCTGGGTGCGGAGAGAATCCGAGCGCGAACCAGGCCCCATCCCATCGCGTGCCGCTTGAGCCTTTAGAG
>Ga0118677_10015177_pt1 | contig 10735 bp, 9 predicted proteins | sample AliMusrvi5mmetaG_FD_86154 | JGI IMG/M metagenome (GOLD analysis project Ga0118677, IMG submission 86154)
TTTCCGCGGTTTTTGAGACGATGTTCCCAGGGATTGTCGTGCAGGCCGTGGGGCTGACTTTCGGAACGCTTTTCTGCCTGCTGGCGGCCTACAAGGCCGGCCTTATCAAAGCGACCGAGAACTTCAAGCTTGGAGTGACTGCGGCAACCGGAGGCATTTGTCTGCTGTACCTCATAACCATGCTGCTTGGGTTTTGCGGCATCCACATGCCCTATATCCACCAGTCCGGCATGATCGGGATTGGCTTCAGCCTGTTTGTGGTCGTCATTGCCGCCCTCAACCTGGTGCTTGACTTTGATTTCATCGAAAATGGCGCTGCCAGCAGAGCGCCAAGATACATGGAATGGTATGCGGCTTTCGGGCTGCTGGTGACGCTGGTCTGGCTCTATTGCGAAATCCTCAGGCTCTTGGCGAAATTGCGCAGCGACGATTGACCACCCGACCCACCTGGCTGCGGCCGGAACGAGAGAAAGCGCGGGGCCGCTGACCTCCAGCCAACGGCCCCACTAATCCGGAGAAAACCCAATAACTCCGGAAATCATCTCTCACTTCCACAGGCACCCCGTGCTTTCGTGACGTCCACGCCGCCAGGCCGCTAGGCGCCCGGTTCCGGCACGACCATCAGCACGATGTCGCTCGTGAGAATGTGATCCGTGACAACCGCGTGCTTCCCGAAAGAAACCATCGACCGTCACCGACGGCGCTATCAATAGCCTGGTTTGGCGAAACGCAAAAGGTACACCTTGGTATAATCGTATCCGGGAATATTGGGCGTCCCAGCCTGTCGTTTTCTTGGTGGGCAGGCGGGACGCGCTGTCCGCTCTGACAAGCGGGACGGCAGTTTTCCCACTCACGCGCCGCGCATCAGGGAGATTTCCGCGAGGGAAACCATGGCCTTGAGGAGATCTTCGCGCGGGGCGGTCTTGAGGTCGGCCACGGTGACGGCGCGCTCCAGGGTGAACTTGCCGGAGCGGGAACGGCGCAGGGTGCTGAGGTGTCCGCCGCAGCCAAGTTTATCGCCGATGTCATGGGCATAGGTGCGTACGTAAAACCCCTTGGAGCAGTTCACGATGAAATCGATATCCGGCAATTCGATGCGGGTCACCTGATAGCCGTCGACCCGGACCTGGCGGGCCTCGCGTTCGATGACCTGCCCTTTGCGGGCGAGTTTGTAGAGCGGCACGCCGTCTTTTTTGATGGCGGAAACCATCGGCGGAATCTGGCCGAATTCACCGGTGAAGGACTCGAAGGCCTGGTGGATTTCGGCCGGGGAAAACGCGGGCACGGGTTTGGTTTCGAGGACTTCGCCCTGCCGGTCTTGGGTCCCGGTGGAGGTGCCGAGCGTGATGGTGCCGACATATTCCTTGTCCTCGCTCATCAGCAGATCCTGGATCTTGGTGGCCCGGCCGATCACCAGCATGAGCAGCCCGGTGGCCATCGGATCCAGCGTGCCGCAGTGGCCGATCTTCTTCGTATTCAACGCCCTGCGGGCAATGGCCACCACGTCGTGCGACGTCATATCCGGGGCCTTGTCAACCAACAACACGCCGCTGGGGCCGTTCATATCCATGGGATTCGGTTTCATAAATTCGTTGGGTTTCCGCTCACTTCCGCCACCCGCTGGCAGATAGCGCCGAGCACACGGGCCTTGGCTTCCGCCAACGGGCCCGTCATGCGCAGGCCCGCGGCCAGCGCATGGCCGCCGCCACCGAATTGCGCGGCGATCTTGCAAACGTCGAGGCGGCGGTCCTTGGAGCGCATTGAGGCGCGGATCTTGCCATCCGGCAGTTCCTCGAAAAACACCGCCACCTGCACCCCGCGGATCGAGCGGATCGTCCCCACATCCACTCCGCGGCGGATCAGATCGGCCGCCATCTCGTAGGTCTTGGCCGTGGTGGACGGATATTGAAATGATCCGGTGTCCGTGGAAACCGCGACGTAAAGCGCGTCCCGCGTCTCGGCCGGCAGCGGCAGATCCTGCGAAATAATCAGATCGTAGAGGATCTGCCCGGTGGCCGGACTGGTGGCGTCTATCAGATTAAGATCGCCGTATTTCGGGTTGGAAATGTGGTGGTCGATGTTGAGCCAGAGGTCCGCCATGGAGGCGGCATGCAGCGCGCCGGGGCCCAGCCGGGGCTTGGTTGCGGTGTCCAGCGCGATCACGACCTCCGTCGCCACTGGATCGGCCGGGGGGGACTCGATCCGTTCGGATCCGGCCAGAAACGCCAGGTTTTCCGGCAAGCCGTCCTCGTTGATCATGCGCACCGCTTTGCCCATCGCGAGCAACGAGAATCCGAGCGCGAGCTGGGATCCGATCGCATCCCCGTCCGGACGCACATGACTTAGCAGCACGAACGACTGCCGGGAACGCAAGACTTCACCGATCCGCTCGAACGTCGCGTCTTCCGGCTGTGGTTTCGTGGTTTCGCTCATGGGGGTGCAACCGCAGCGCGGGGCGCGGATTCTCCCCACGAATCACTCTGGCGCAAGGATAAACCGGAGGCGATGACGGTGGAGCAAGCGCCGCTCAGGCGATGATGCCGAGGGGTTTGGTGGTTTTCCAATTGCCGCGGGTGAAATCCGGGAAGGGCTGGGGCATGCCGTCCTCCTTGACGGATTTCTCGCTGAGCGGGCCGACAGCGGACCAGAAGCACCCTTCATAGACGTTCTGGTCAAGTGCTTGGCCGAGGCGCAGGCATTCGATAATGCGGTAGAGCATGAGGAAATCCATGCCGCCGTGGCCGCCCATTTTTTTGCCGAGTTCGCCCATGCGTTTGAAGTACGGGTGTTCGTATTTGGCGGCGATGGCTTTCCACTCGTCACCTTCCGCCCAGCCTTGGTCGTGGCTCTTGGTCACGCCTTCGATGGACATGCGGTTTGGGAAACCGGCGAGCACGCCGTTGGTGCCCATGATCAGGTTGTGGCGCGTGTATGGCCGGGGCGTGGTTTCGTCCCACTGCACCATGATGGTGCGGCCGAGCACGGTTTTGATGATCGAGGTGTTGAGGTCGCCACCTTTGAAATCGAGGTTTTTGAACTCCGGATTGCTGAGTTTGCTGGATTTCTGCGCATATAGGTTGCGGCCCTTGGCGGGTGTCGAGAAGGAAACCAGGCGGGCGAAGTTATCCTCGGTGCGGGCCAGGCTCATGTATTGGGCGACCGGGCCGAGGCCGTGGGTCGGATAGAGGTTGCCGTTGCGTTTGGCATATTGGAATGTGCGCCACGATCCGGTGCTGTCGCCGTTTTCCATTTGTCCGCACAGCGGGTGGAGATAGGCGGCTTCGCCATGGAGCAATTCGCCCAGCACGCCTTGGCGCACCATGTTGAGGTAGGTGAGTTCCTCAGGGCCGTAGTTGACGTTTTCCATCATCATGCAATGCCGACCGGTGGCTTCCGACGTATCGACGATGTCCCACATTTCGTCGATGGTGTAGGCGATGGGCACCTCGCTGAACGCGTGGGCACCGGCTTTCATGGCCGCGACGCACATCGGCGCGTGCAGCGGCCACGGGGTGGCGATGAACACGGCGTCCGGCCGGACTTCCGCGAGCATTTTCTGCCAGGCGTTTTCATCGCCGCTGAAAACCTTGGGTTTGTGGCCTTTTTCGGTGACTCCGGCAGCGGCCTTTTTCGCGCGTTCTTCGACGATGTCGCAGACTCCGACAAAATCGACGCCTTCGATGGAGGCGAGTTGGCTGGCATGACCGGACCCGCGGGCACCCACCCCGATGATGGCCACCTTGACCTTGTCGAGCTTCGGCGCGGCATAATCCCCGCGGTATTGGGCTCCCGCGCGGCGCGACAGGGTTTCCGTTTGGGCTTGGGCGAGGGCGGGGATGGCGGCAAGACCGGCTGTGAACCCACCAAGTGCTTTGATGAAATTGCGGCGGGGTGTCGTGGGCGATAATGGATTCGGTATCATAAAAACGGTTCGCGATGGTTACGCGTGAACCATGACAGAGCCTTTCCAAATTGGCAAAATTGATTTTCCGGCGGGGAGAACACCCGTTTCGGCGGGGAGGGAGCGATAGGCACCCTCGCCGGTCGCTTCATTGGCTGACAGGCGGGTAAGATTGAGCGCATGCAGGCGGGGTGGGTGGTGGTCTAGCGGACCGGGGGGCCGGCGTGTCCTGGGCGATCCCGGCGCTTTTCCGGGAGGATTGGCGAAACAGAAAACATGGCCGGGTGGATCTTCCGGGGCAAATGACCCTGATTGGCCCGAATAAGCCCTGATGGTGGCGAGGCCTCTGAGACGCTGGCCATTGCCGTCCGGTGAATTGGAGTGCAATTGGAGCGAATTGGAGTGAATTGGAGTTCGTCAGGACAAAACCCACCGTGCTCCCCTCGCGTAGCCTTTGGTATCGACCAGCCCGAGGTGTTTGAGGGCAGCCAGATCGTTCTTGATTTCCCATTCGGGAATTTCATCGCCGAGAGATCTGCGGATTTCACGCAACGCCAGGCCGTCCGCCGCGCTGCTCAGGCACAACAGCACCCGCTGCTGCCGTGCCGTTCCTTTTGCCAGGAATTCGGAGTCAAGACTTCTTAGGCATCACATCTGGGTACGGCCCAAGAAACCGCTCGCCGTTGAAGTGGATCATGTGGTCGGGGTCTTCGGCGATCCACACTTCGGATTCCCAGGCGATGTGTGAGACGAAGGTCTGCATGGCGCGGCGGGTCTCGAAAGCAGTAACGAACACGAGCCCCGCTTTGCACCCGGCGAACAGGTCTTTGAGTTCCTTGCGGCGCTTACCGTCCACCGGGCCGGCGCTGGTAACGGCTTCAATGAGCAGGAGCCAGTTCTTGGCGATGTGGTGGGCGATAACATCGGGCATCTTGGCGGCGGAGTCCAAAGTGACTCCCAGCGCGGACAATCCTGCCGTCTCCAAGTGGACGAACTTGTTTTCCGTGTCACCGATATAGAGAACCACTCCACCGGGAGCAAAGGCGGGGCAGAAATCCTCAATGACGGCCTTGATCAGCGGATTCTGACCGCCGGGTGAAAGCGCAACTTGCGACCCGTCGGGCAATGTTACTGGCACGCGGGCCAGGTCACGCTTGCGGGCGATCTCGTGCTTGAGAGTTTCGCGACTGGCGAGGTATCGCTGCAACGCAGGTATCCAGCCTGGGGTTCCAACTTTGCGGAGGAGAGCGAGGGCGGTCGGTTCGATTTGATACACCGTCTTGCCGCTGTTGGTCGGGCGGTGGGGGGCGTCGGGGTTGCGAAGCAGCAGGCCTTCCTCAACGAAAAACTTCACCGCATCGTCGCGAATGGTTTCGCGGGTATTCGGTGCGTACTGGACACCGTAGGCATTGGCGATGAACTCAATGATGGGAGTAATGCCGCAGAGCGGAGCCTGTGCGTCGGCCCATACGGCATCAGGCTGGAGGTCCAGCAGGGCCAGCAGCGTGTAGGCGGCGATTTCGTTCCGTTGCTTCGGACCGAACTGCAAGGCGGTGAGAGCCGTGATCGTTTCGGCGAGCCGCTTTTTCCTGGCTGCATCTTTGCGGGAGGGTTTAGCGGCGGGCATGAAGGTGTTTGGTGACGAGTTGGTCGATCTCAACCTGCGAGAAATCCAGGATTTTCATATTGCGTCCTATGGCTTGCAGTGTTTCGAGGTCGGGATAGGTCAAGGTGCGCAGGTCGGTGGCGTTCACCTGGGTGTGGCCGCTGAAGCGCCGGAAAAACTGATCCACAACGGTGGAGTTGAGGAATGCATAGAGACCGACGGCCAGAGTGCGCTCCATCCCATGTCCGTCCGCATGGAAGTAATTCAGGTGGTTCTCAAAACCGACCCAATTTGCTTTCACTTGGTCCGGGTCGAACAGGCAGGCAACGAGACGGCGACGTTCCTCTTTGGACGTGAAGCGTTTCGTGAGCAGATACACGCCGGATGGCACAAGCCATGGGCGCGTCTCGGCGTTATCCAGGATGGCGTTGGGCTTACGGGCTTCCAGCTTGGGCCAATGGACGGTGCCGCCGTTGAAATGACAGGGATAGAGCAGAGGCACTGTGCCGCGTTCGGGTTCCTTGCGCAGAGCATCCTTGAGTCGGAAATCAACGACGCGCCCGGTGGAGACGGTCACTCCCAACGAGGTGAGGCTGGCGCTGAGGCCGTCCATGGTTTCCTTGGCCGTTGCATGGCTAGCCGTGGAGGGTATATGGATGAACTTCTCAACGTCGTGCGGGTGGACGATTTCGGCGAAGGGAAAGACGGTCTCGGTGATGTTGTCGCCATGCTCGCCGCTACTGCTGGAGATGACCATTTGAGTGGGCTGGTTCTTACCCTTCACGGCGTGGAAGATGATGTTTTCCTGCAACACGCTTTCATTGCGGAAAGCGGCTTGGCGGGATTCAAAGATGTGGATTCGGCGCAGCTCCAGATGGCTCAAGAAGTCTTCGCGGAATGGGCGGAAGTACGGGCCGTTGCAAAAGCTCCGTGGCGTGATGCCGACAAGTTGACCGCCGGGAACCAACAGCCGCTGAATAAGTGCAATGAAGCCAGTGTAAAGGTTGCTGGTTTCGACGCCGGCCAAACGCAATGCGCGTCGCTCTACCGAGTCGGTGCTGATTTTCCGATATGGCGGATTCGCAATGGCCACATCGAACGCGGGCGGCAACGAACCGAACAAATCTCCAGCGAGGCGGACCGACATCTCGCGGATGAAGTCTGCCGAATGGATAGTGAACGTGAAGCGAATGCCAGCCTCAGAGCAGAGCTTTTCACACTCACGCATCGTCACGGCCAAGGCTTCTAGGATTTGACCGTCGAGTTCATAGAGCGTCGCTTCGATGACACGGACACCGCCGCGTTTCTTACAGCACCTAGAGACGAAAGCCGCGGTGAGCGAGCCTGCACCAGCGCCCGCATCCAGCAACCGCACCGTCCTCGGGAGCGCTTCGAACATCGAAGCCATAAATTCAGCCACAGGCGGGGCCGTGAGGAACTGCCCGAGTTCCTCCTTACGACTTCTGAGGTTTCCTATGGCTGCATCTTTCATGTTCTTAGGCTACCAAACCCAGCTCGGTTTTACCACCAAACAATCTGGCGTTGTTTGAGGCGTGTTCTGGGTCTGTTCGATGGATGAAGTTGGCTTTGCGGATTTCCAGCCGCATTTCAGCGTAGCGGCAGCGCCGTGAGAAGCCGGATTTGACCGGAAGAGTGGATTTATTTTCCACTTCCGAGCCATTCCTCTCATCTCCAGATCCCGGGATCCCCCGCCCCCGCCTATTCCGGCCGGCGGGGTGTCGGGGATAGCCTGGAGCCAAGGTACGGGACTATGCGGCGGTGGACAAGTTCCCATGGAAGATCAAGATGTGCCGGGACGCGAGCGGCGAGCTGGGGTGGACCAACGGGTCGCGGTGGGAAATCGACAGCGCGGAAAACTGGAAGGCGGGCATCGGGCACTTCTTGCCAATCGGCCCTTCGCGGCATATCAATCTTTCCAGACAAATGGCCCGGGATGGGGCATTATCACTTGGACAATGGATTCTCCCGCAAACAATTGGAAGCAGTGGCTGGCCGAAAACGGTCCCCGGCTCCTGTTGTTTGCCCGCGGCTGGAGCAATACCCGCCAGGACGCCGAGGATCTCGTGCAAGAGGCGATCCTGCGGATGTGGCACCACCAGGAGGACAAGGGTGGCGGTCCGCCCGACCTGCCACTCGTTTTCGCGACGATCCGGTTCTGCGGACTCAACCACCACCGCAGCGAGACCCGCCGCCGGAAACGCGAGGAGTCCATCATTTACCTGAACGATTTCCAGGACGTCTGGCTGGATCCGGTGCTGGAAGAAGACGAGGACGCGTTGCTCCTCAGGGACGCCGTCCAGAACCTCAGCCCGAAACTGCGGGAAGTGGTCGTCATGAAGTTCTGGGGCGGCCTGACCTTCATGCAGATCTCGGAAACCCTCGCAATCTCCCCGAACACCGCCGCCTCCCGCTATCGCTACGCATTGGAACAACTGGCGCACGAATTGCGCCGCATGAAGGAACACCGCCATGCACAAGCTTGATCCTGTGGAAACCATCCTCGCCCGCCTGATGCCGCCCGCCTTGAGCGATGCCGGCCAGCGCGAAATCGAATCCATGCTCGATGATTTGGCCGACGCGTCGGCCGAGGCCCCGCCCACCAAACGCACCGGCATCGTATGGCTCCGCCGCATCGTCACCGGCGGGATCGCCGCCGCCGGAATGGCCGCCGCCTTGGTTTTCCCGCTGGCCTCCCGGCCGGCCCCGCCACCGGGGGTTGCGACCGCCCATTCCGGCAAATCGCCCGCCGGGATGGTGCTGGTGAGCGAGTCCGACCGCATCGAATCCATGACCGATGATGGCTGGCAGGAAGATGCCGACGGTTCGACGATGCACGCCATGCGCCTCAATGTGGTGGAGGAAAACAGCTTGTTAGACGAGGAAACGGGCATTGTCATGCAGGTTTCCCAACCCCGCGAGGAGATCCTTCTCATGCCTGTTAGCTCATTCTGAAATGAAAACGTTGCTGATCATCGCGATGTTGCTCGGGCGGTCCTTGGTTGCCGCTGCGGATCCCGCTGCCGGCAAGGACCCGCAGCCGCTGCAGCGAAACCCTCAGCCGCCCCACGCATGGCTCGGCCTGGAAGTGGCCAAACCGGACCCCTCGATCACGGCCCAGTTGCCATCTTTGCCGCCCGGCATGGGCTTCGTCGTCAAGTCGGTGGACGAAAACGGCCCCGCCAAAACCGCCGGACTCCAGGCAGCCGATCTGCTGTGGAAACTGGACGACCAGATGCTGGTCAACGAAGGCCAATTGGCTGCGTTGCTCCGCTTGGCCAAACCCAGCGACGAAATCATCCTGGCGGGCTTCCGCGACGGCAAACCGCTCGAAGTCACCCTGAAACTGGGCCGCGCTCCGATCATGAAACGCCCGGTTTCCGGCGACTTGGATTCGGTGCTCCTGTCCGGCGACTGTGGCGGTCCGATGCGGGTGGTCAACGTGGCCCAGCGCCTCGCCACTTACTCGACCGACGAGGGGACTGCGGTGGTCCGCCGCGATGGGGACGTTTACACGGTGAAAATCGACGGGCCGAAGGATGAATTGATTTATCAGGGTGATTTGCCCGCCGACGGCAGTCTGGACAAGATCCCGGAAGCGTGGCGGCGGCGCATCCACGCCTTGCGCCGCGGCTTGGATCACGCGCTCGAAGATCGCGTGATGCCGTCGCGCCAACCGCGGCCACGGGTGGTGCCGCCAGCCACCCAGAATCCCTGATGATTCGGATTTTCTCAGATTTGTCATTGGAATGCCTTGCGTTTCCCGGGTTGCGTTCCCATCTTCTGCCGCATGCATCCTGACGTGGCGAAGCTGGTTGAAGCCGGCCGCATTCCAAGATCGGTCGGCGAGCGCCCTACACAGTTGGCTCCCGGAAATTTCTGCATCCACAAATCGTTCGGCACCGGCAAGGTGGTCGCATGGGACTTGCCCGGCAAACGGGTCACCATCGACTTCGAAAAATCCGCCGGCCAAACGATGGAACTCCAGTTCGCGTTCCAAAAAACCGAGTGGATCTCCAGCGACGATTTCCGGGCAAAAAAAATCGAACAACTCGAAGAACTCCGCGACCTCGCCAAGAGCAACCCCGTCGCCCTGGTCGTCCACCTCCTGCAAAGCCACGGCGGCAGCATGACCGGCGACGCCTTGGAAAAGGTGATCTCCGGCGCGGTTATCCCGGATGCCTCGTTCAAAAAATGGTGGGATGCCACCAAGAAAAGCCTTCGCGAGAGCCGTGTCGCCACGGTGCCGATGAAACGCACCGAGCCGATCGTGCTGCGCACTGGCGACCGCACCCCGGCCGAGGCGCTGGTCGCGGATTTCGAAGCGGCCCGCGATATCAAGGGCATGATCCGCGCCCTCGAAGCCATCGCCGCGGACATCGGCGCGTTCGAGAACGACACCAACGCCCTCAAACGCCTCCTCTGCGATATTGACGAAGGTGCCAAAAAGGCCGCCCGGGTCCAACTCGGCCAGGCGCTCCAGTTGGTCGCCGCCCGCGATGAGGTCATCGGCTCGTCCAAGGCTCTCGAACTCGATCCCAAAGCGGTGCGTCTGGCCAGCCTCATTGCCAACGTCGACGCCGGCAAGCTCGCCGAGGATGTCGCGGCCTTGCCATCGACGCGCCAGCGTGCGGTGTTCGAGGCGTTCCCCGAGGCTTATGGCGATGTTTGGATCGGAAAAATCGTCCAGGTTTTCGACTGTGCAGGAGCCCGTGGTGTCACTGAAATCGCCCGCATCCTGCTGGATCGTGGCGGCATGCCAGCCCTCGCCGCCCACTTGCGTTCCGCCTTGGCCCGCCGTGCCTTGGGGCCCGACGCTCTCATTTGGGTGTGCCGTGAGCGCAAACACCCCGCCGCCTCGGTTTTCAGTCCGGAAGTCGGTGCCTCCATCCTCAACCTCCTCGAGAACGACCATCTGGCCGATGGTCCGCGCAAGACATCCCGCCTCCAAACCTTGCTCAACGAGGACAAAAACCTCCTCGGTGATTTGGTCTCCATCATGGATATCAATGAGTCGCGCAACTTCGCCCGGCGCCTGCTGGAGTGCCCAGTGTTCGGCGAGTTGGAGAAAAAATCCCTGATGGCCCGCATTATCAAAATCCGCCCCGAAACCGCCGAACTCGTTAGCGGTGTGGGTAGCAAAAAACGCGAGGAAATCCTCCTGGTCTCTTGGGATAGCTTGGAACGCAAAAAGGCCGAACTCGACGACC
>Ga0118677_10001268_pt1 | contig 10734 bp, 3 predicted proteins | sample AliMusrvi5mmetaG_FD_86154 | JGI IMG/M metagenome (GOLD analysis project Ga0118677, IMG submission 86154)
GTGTTGAGACGCTGCCGGAGCGCTTCGGCAAGCAGAGCAACCGGAAGTCCGCGAGCAGGCGTCCTCAGGCGCACGACGTGGTGCGCATTTCCGTCCGGAGCGGCGGCAAGGTGGTCAAGCCGACGGCGATGGTGCCGGTGGGGCCGGTGTGGTCGGGGATCTCGTGGGTGGCGAAGACCTACACGGTTTCCGGTCCCTGCCGCATCGTCGTGGAACGGGACCCTGAAACCATCAAGCGCCTGCGCGTCAGCGCGTATGCCGTGATCACTCAGGCGTGAGGACGGAGCCTCAAGCCACCGCTTATCAGGGGCGGCCACGTAGCATCTTTGGAGGGCCAGCGGCCGCGCTGGCCAGGCCGCCGAGGCCGGCGGCCCTTCCAGTTGGGTTGCTGCCGGATTGTCTGTACTACGTGATTCAGAAGTAAAGGAGAGCACACATGTCGAAGATGATGAAGTTGTTGATGGTGTTGGCTTGCGTGATGACGGCATTTCTGGCGACGGTCGTACACGCTCAGACTGCGATGACCGTCCGGGTTGACTACACGTGGTGGGAGGCGGAGAACCCCAAGGCCACCACCTTTCCGCCCAGCGATGTCCACCCAGCGAAGGCCGATGCCGAGCAAGTCTCCGGTGGCGACTGGCTCAACACCGACAAGGGCGCCGGGGCGACGGCCACGTGGGAGGTTCACGTTGCAACGGCCGGCATGTTCAATTTCTGGGTGCGTATGCATGTCAAGAGCGGGTCGTTCCAGTGGCGTTGGAACAACGGCGACTGGCAGATCGTTCCCAAAGATTTCAAGTATATCGAGTACAAGGAGTTCGTCCCCAACATCATCAACATTCCGCCGTTGGGCTGGGGATTCTCCTGGGTTTCCCTCGGCAAAGTCCAGCTTCCCGCCGGCAAGAACACCCTGGAGATCAAGATGTCTCCGGAGGCCGGCAAGGTGGCCTTCGACTGCTGGCTGGTGAACAGGTTCCAGGACATCCCGTTCCGGACCGAGAAGCCGGATTTGAAGTACAACCGGGCTGATGAGGGTTGGTTCCCCTTTGAACCGGACCATGATGACTTCAGTCCGTCATTCTTTGACCTGCGGTCGCTTAACGAGCAGGAGGCCGGCTCGCAGGGGCGGATCGTGGCACGGGGCGACGACTTCGTCTTCGAGAAGACCGGAAAGAAAGTCCGTTTCTGGGGCGTGACCCTTGGTGACATCAATGGAATGGACAAGGCGGATGCGGACTACGTGGCACGGCGGTTCGCCAAAATGGGAATCAATCTGGTTCGTCTGCACGCTGGCGGTCCGCTCCAGCAGGACCCCCAGAAATGCGTGGAGAGCGTGCATTACCTGGTTGCCGCGTTCAAGAAGCAGGGGATTTACACCGAACTGAATTGGTGGTGTACAGCGCAGAACGGCAAGCCGCTCTGCTTCTACTTCGATGACGTGATGTTCAAGGGGTGGTATATCAAGTGGCCTGAGGCGCTGCTGAAGCCCGTGAACCCCTACACCGGCCTGTCGCTGGCCAAGGATCCGGCGGTGATGGGGGTGGAACTGATCGACGAAGACAGCATCTTCTGGCACACCTTCAAACCCCGCCAGTCACTCTGGCCAGAGGCCTGGGATCGCCTGGAGCACGATTACTATAACTGGCTGCAGGCCAAGTACGGCTCCCTGGAAAAGGCAACAGCAGCCTGGGGTCCCGAACAGTGGCCCAAAGGCGACAACTTCGAGAAACAGCGCGCGGCCATGTATCCGGCCTACCTGCTGGGCAGTGCCGACTGGGCCTTGGCCCAGCGCAATGCGAAGCGGGCTGCCGATCAGGCGGAATTCCTCACCCATGTGCAGCGGCAGTGGAACGCGGACATGAAGACCTGGCTCCAGAAGGAACTGAGCTATGACGGCATCGTCATCGGCAGTAACTGGCAGGGGGCTGACACGCGCACCCTAGATCCGCTGGATCAGTATGCAAACATGGCTGGCGACGCCACGGCCTGGAATTGCTACTTCGCCGGATTGTCCACCACCGAAACCCGGGTGGGGCCGAACAATTTTTATACCGACCTGTCGCTGCTGAAGAATCCGCTCCAGGGCGTAATCATGCACAAGCGGGTTTCCGGGCGGCCGCACCTCATGACCGAAGGCGACTGGTGTCTCCCCAACCGCTTCCGCGCGGAAGAACCCTTCATGGAAGCCTGCTACGGCTCCCTGCAGGGCATGAGCGGCTGGTGCTTTTTTGCCGCGGATGGCGACTGGATCAAGAAATACGTGCGTCGCTGGCCCATCCAGGTGCCCGCGATCATGGGCCAGTACCCCGCCACGGCGATCATCTATCGAAACGAATACGTCAAGGAAGGGCCGGTGGTGATCAACGATGCCCTGGCGCTCAAAGATTTGTATGCCCTGAAGGGCGCCACTTTCGTCCCGCAGTTCACGGGCTCGGTGGATTTCAATGCCAAGGCCCCCGAGGCGCCATCCGGGACCAGCGCCGCCGTCGCCGAGAACGACCCGGTCAAGGCTGAACTGGCTAAGGCCGACGGGCTGGCCTATTACGTCGGGCGGGTGGTGCGCACGATCGGCGAGAACCCGGGCGCTTCCTACTTCCATCCGGAACTAAACAAGGACATCGACCGAAAAGGCCGGATTGTGCACAGCGTGACCGGTGAGATGATGCTCGATTACGGCAAGGGGATTTGCACCGTCAATACCCCGTGTGCTCAAGGGGCCACCGGATTTGTCCAAGCCGGCGGGACAATCGCCTTGGCGGATGTCACGATCACCTTGCAGAACGAATACGGCACCGTGCTCGTGGTTTCTCTTGACGGCAAGCCGCTGAAGGAATCCGCCAGGATTCTCGTGCAGGTGATGACCGAAGAGCAGCAATATGGGTACAAGACAGAGCCTGCCAAACACTCGTTCGCGAAAGGTCAGGCCGAGATCGATTGCCTGAAGGTCGTCACGACCGGCGATTCCCCGATCTGTGTGCGCAAGTTTGCCGGAAGCGTGAGCCTGAAGCGATCTGACGCGCGCAAGTTGAACGTCGCAGCGCTAGATCCGAACGGGCACACGATCAAGGAGTTGCCGACCGGATCCGGCGATTCGCTCAAGATCGAATTGCTGCCGGACTGCCTCTACTACGCGATCCAGAAATAGGAGAAACGGGGCCGTGGACAAGAAGTGCCAGGTACTGGTGGTCCCAAAGAACCACTTCTACTTTCTGTGGAAACGCTGCTGGGATCGCGACTTTACCCATCGTGGGCGGACCTTTGTTTCCTACCGTTGTTGGAGAAGTGATTGCATGGGGAAACAGGAATGAACTACCGGATGATGGCAGTCCTGGCATTGGCCATTCTTAGCCGCGCCTCTTCGTGGGCGACGGCGGGCAATGAGGTGATCTGGATCGAGAGCGAGGATTTCACCCACGCCGGCCCGGGGCTGGAACGTAAGGAGTGGAAAGATTCCTGCCTCTCCAAGGAGGCGTGGGTCAACATGATCCTGTCCGCCGAGGAGATGGAAAAGAAGGTGCCGGAGGATGGCCTGCCGCTGACCTACGACTTTTCCGTGAACGCGCCCGGAACCTACGAAGTCTGGAACCGCATTGGCTACACCGGCGCCCGGGCGCCGCTGCGCTGGCGCATCGACCAGGGCGCGTGGCAGGATCTCAGCGCACAGGCGCCGGGTCAGGATCACATGGAACTGGCGATGTTTTGCGATGTTTCGTGGATCAAGATGGGGACGAGCACTCTCACGGCCGGCAAGCACACGCTCGAGATCCGCATCCTGCGCTGCTACAAAACAAATGAAGGCAAGAAGCAACCGGACCGGGTGATCTACGGCTCAGACGTGATCTTCCTCTCCCCGGTCCCATTTCACCCCAACGGAAAGTTCCGTCCCGGCGAGGCGTGGCAGACCGAGAAGGATCAACAAGCCGCCGCCCAGGTCTTCGACCTACCAGCCGCCACCGCAGGCCAGCGCGCCAGCGTCACCCTGTCGGGACTGTGGCAGATGGCCCGCTACGATGAACTGGAAATCCAGGACCGCACCGGCCCGGTGAAAGTACTGCCGCCGGATGCCGAGCTGAACTGGTCATCGATACGCGTGCCATCGGATCGCAACCTTTCGCGCCCGGATCAGGTCTTCGCCCACCGCTTTATCTGTCGGACCAAGGTCCATGTGCCGGCTGATTTGTCCGGCCGTGCCTTCGTGCTCGAACTGCCGCTCTACAGCTTTTCCGTGAGCGTCTTTGTCAATGGCCAGTTTTGCGGGTTTGAGAACACCGCCTTTGCACCCAGCAGTTTCGAGGTTACGAAGGCGCTGAAACCCGGGACCGTCAACGAGATCGCGGTGGTGGTCAAGGACCTCTATTACGCCTGCGACACCATGACCCCGCAGGGGTTCGCGGTCCCGCTGGGGGCGATGCGCGACAACCAGCGGTTCACCTTCGGCTACGATTTCCCCGTCGGACTCAAGACCGACGTCGGCCTGCTCTTTCCACCCATCCTGACCGCCTGCGGTTCGGCCTACACCACCGACGTGTTTGCCAAGCCCTCACTGAAGAAGAAGGAACTCGGGCTCGAGATCACCTTGCACAATGCCACCGACAAGGCGACGAAACTGTCGCTGGAGAACGCCGTGGAACCGCTGTCCGGCGGCCCGACTGAGAAGGTATTCGCCGCCAAAGAGGTCGATCTGGCGGCCGGACAGGAACTCGTGCTGGATCTCCACGAATCGTGGGCGAATCCCAAGCTCTGGTGGCCGGATGACCCGCAGCAGTACGTCGTCGTCACCACCATCAAGCAAGGCCGCACGGTGCTCGACGTGAAACGCACCAAGTTCGGCTTCCGCGAATGGGAGTGGAGCGGTCGCTCGTTCAAACTCAATGGCGTCCCCTGGCAGGGGTGGGCGGACATGACCTACCATAACGGCGTGCCGGGGCACGCAACCGAGGCGCAACTCGTTGAAGTCGCCGCAACCTGGCGCCGCACCGGGCAGACCATGATCCGCCGCGAACCGCAGCACATGACCGTTTGGAGCGGCATGACGGACCAGGAATCCTACGATTTCTTTGACCGCATCGGCATGCCGACCCGCGCCTCGGGCATTTTTGTCGGCGACTTTGGTTCCTTCCGGCTCGTTGATACGGCCAAGGACGATAAAGGCAAGGAAGTCCATCTGGCCCGGAAGCCACTCTTCGACAACTGGCGGCGTCAGATGCAACCGTGGATCCGCTCGCTGCGCAATCACCCCTCCATCTTCATCTGGTCGATTGAGGACGAGATCACCTTCATCAATTCCCGGCTACGCGGCGACTCCAAGGTTGTGGAGCCTGAGATCCGCAAGGGCGCTGAGATGGTCATGGCGCTCGATCCGACCCGGCCGGCCATGGTGGACGGCGGCGATGCCCTGTATGACCAGTCGCTGCCGGTCAACGGCGGCCACTACAACGAGACCGATTTTCGCGATTATCCCGACGAGGCCTACACCTACGAACATCTGCTCCAGATCGAAAACGTCCGAACCCCATGGAAAATGCGCGAGGATTGTCCCTACATTCTTGGCGAAGGGCTCTACTGGCGCGGCTGCGCGCCCTCGGCATTCGCTGGCATCGCGGGAGAAGGCGCCTTCTCCGGCTGGACCGAGGCCGACCCCGGCATCGCCAAGTTTGTGCGCATGATGTGCGAGGGCTACCGCTGGTCCGGTTGGTGTTCGCCGCAGTACTGGGGCGTGATGCCGGAAACGGCCGAATACTACAAGGCCTGGAAGCCGGTCGTCGCGCTCTGCCGCCAGTGGAACTGGAGCTTCGGTAGCGGCAGCGCCGTCGAACGCACCCTGAAAGTCATCAACAGCACCCGCTACGATGATCCCATTGAACTGAACTGGCAGTTCATGGTCAACGGCCAGGTTGTGCAACATGGGCAGGAAACCTGCAAGGTGGCACCGGGCCTTGGGCAGGAATTGTCTGTCACGCTGCAGGTCCCGAAAGTCTCCAGCCGTACCCCCGGCCAGTTCGTGCTGGTCTGCTCCCGGAAGGGACAGGAAGTCTGGCGCGATGAGAAGTCGCTCTGGATCCTGCCTGCCAACGCCGGTGCCAAGCCGAAGCTGAAAGCCGGCGAACTCTGGGTCTGGGATCCGGCCGGCACAGTGAAGGCGCGCCTGAAAGAGCGCGGCATTGACTTCAGCGAGACCGATGGTTTGGGCAAAGTTCCGGCCAGCGCCAAGGTGCTCATCGTCGGCAAGGATGCCGTACCCAATGAAATCCTCTCCACTTCGCCCCAGTGGCTGGCTCTGGCCACCCGCGGCACGCGCCTGCTGGTGCTCGAACAGGAGCATCCGCTCCATTATCAGGCCGTGCCGGCGGATTTCGAGGTTGCGCGCAATATCGAGGGGCGCATCGCCTTTCTGCAAAACCCCGACCATCCGGCCAGCGCCGGACTAGACCAGCCGGACTTCTTCACCTGGTCCAAGGACCACATCGTCTATAAGAACCCCTACCGTAAGGCCACGACCGGAGCCCGCTCGCTCGTGCAGTGCGACACGGAACTGGGGTGCAGCGCGTTGGCCGAATGCACCACGGGCGAGAGCGTGATGCTGCTCTGCCAGTTGGTGGTCGGCGAGAAGTTGGGCTTCGATCCCGTGGCGCAGCGACTCTTCGACAACCTGCTCGCCTATGCCGCGTCCTATGCGCCGCTGCGCCGGAGCAGCGCCGTGGCCATCGCGCCCGACAGCGTGCGCGGTCAACTGCTCGCGACCTCAGGCCTGGCCTTTGACCCGGCCAAGGACGCGCTTGCCGAAGTAGTCGCCGGCAAGCACGACATTGTCATCGCCGATGCCGACACCCAAAATCTCAAGGCGCTGGCCAATTCGGTCGATCAGGTCCGCACCTTTGCCGAAAAGGGCGGCTGGCTCTTCCTCTGGGGGCTCACGCCTGAAGGACTGGCTGACTTCAACCGCCTTGTCGGGGTCGATCACCTGATTCGCCCATTTGAACTGGAGAAGGTGGCACTCGCCCCGGTCTCCGACCCGCTCACCGCCGGTCTCTCCACCCGCGACGTAGTCATGGGCTCGGGTCAGGGCGTGGGCGCCAACAAGGGCGATACTTTCGCGGCCGACGATGTGTTTACCTATATCGTGGACACTGGTGACGTGGCCCCCTTCGCCACCTGGCCGGAAGGCGAATACTTCAAGCAGCCCGGAGCCAAACCTCGAAACGACCACTATCCCCGCAACATGGTGAACGGTTTCGGCGTGGCCGACTGGTGGCAGTACAGTTTCTCGATCCTGCTATTCAAAGGCGAGCCGACCTCGTGGTCCATCGAGTTTCCACGCCAGGAAACCATCGAGCAGTTCTCCATTCAGCCCAATGCCTCATACCACCAGTTGACGCAGGTGAACCTGCGCTTTGACGATGACCCGACGCCGGTACCGCTGAGTTTCAAGGTCGGCAGCGAGCGCCATGATCTGGCCGTCACCCCGCCGCGCGAGTGCCGCAAACTCACCATCGAATTCGCGCAGTGGGAGAAGACCGGCAAGCTGGATGTGCTCGGCATCGACAACATCTGGATCAAGGCCAAACGTCCGGCGGATTTCTATCAGAAGGTCAAACCCATGCTGAACATCGGCGGACTGGTACGATATCCCACGGGCAGGGGCGGCATCGTGCTCTGCCAGCTCAACATCCCCGAGCGCGAGAAAGTTCCGGTAAATGCCGAGAAGAAGAAGAACATCGTCTCCACCATCCTGCGCAACCTCGGCGCGGTCTATGCCGGCGGGCCGACCGTGGTCGCCGGAGCAGGGCTGGAGTATGAACCCATCCCGCTGGAGAATAAGTGCAACCAGCACCTGACCTCCGGCCACGGCTGGTTCAACGATGAGCACAACCTCGCTCACCTGCCGGTTGGTGAGCAGGTCTTTGAGGGGGTGCGCTACCAGATCCGGGACTTCAAGACCTCGCCCGCACCGGGCTGCATCATGCTGGCCACGAAATCCGCCCGCGAGCAGATGCCGGACAAGATCGAGGGGATCCCGGTGAACAAGCGCGCGGACGCCCTGTTCTTCCTGCACACCTGGAATGCACACGGCCAGATTGAGTGGGACTCACGCGGGCACCCCCAGCGTCCGGTGCTCTTCAAATATGTGGTCCATTATGCCGACGGCCAGACAGCCGAAGTGCCGGTCCTTCAAGGGTTGGGCGTTGGCAACTGGTTTGTCAAGGAACCCAAGAGCCTGAGCCAGGCCGCCGTGGTCTGGTCCGCGCCCTTCCCGAACGCGAAGACTGCCGGCGAGCAGGCGGTTGTCTACCAGTTCCAGTGGAACAACCCGCGGCCGGACGTAGCGATCCAGACGATCGACGTAACCTACGACGCCAAGGATAAGAACGAATTCGGCGGCGCAACGGTGCTGGCGATCACCGCGGCGCGGACCTTGCCAGCTCATGGATTGTAAAAGGACGCCATGAGCATCTACCTCGCAATCGAGCACGGCGTCATCGGCGACGACCGCACTTGCAACACCCAGGCTCTTCAGACCCTGATCGACCGGATCGTGTCCAAAGGAGGCGGCACGCTCCTGCTCCCCCGCGGAACGTACCGCAGCGGCACCCTGCGCCTGGGCAGCGGGCTCACCCTGCGCCTGATGGACGGCGCGGTGCTGCGCGGCACCGGGCGGCTGGCCGACTACCGGATTGACGGGAAGCTCGCGGGCCTGCTCTACGCCCGTGAGGCGAGCGACCTGCGGATCGAGGGGCCGGGGCTGATCGACGGCGTCGGCGAAGCGTTCTTCGACCACACCCGGCCCCATGATTTTATCGACTACGACCTGAGTCGGACGCGCCAGGGCCGTGACTTCATCGACCCGGCCACCCGCTGCGCGAACGGGCCGGTCCATACGTTCGAGCGGCCGGGCAACCTCATGGTGTTCGCCGCCTGCCGCAACCTGGTGCTGACCGACTTTGCGGTGAGAGGCGCGGCCTACTGGACGATCCACCTGGCCGACTGCGAGGACGCCCTGATCCAGCGCCTGCACATCGACAATGACCGCCGCCACCCCAACAACGACGGCATCCACCTGACCACCTGCCGCCGGACCCGGATCCTCGACTGCGTGATTTCGACCGGCGATGACGCCATCGCGGTCACCGGCTTCCGCAGCCTGCCACTGGAACCTAACACCAACCTGGGCTTGGAGGATCGCGACGGCGTTGGCGAGGACATCGAGATCGCCCGCTGTCGCCTCGCCAGCCGCTCGAGCGGGATCCGCATCGGCTACGGCCAAAACGACGTCCGCCGGGTCAGTGTCCACGATGTGCTGATCCACGACTCCAACCGCGGTATCTGCATTCAGAGCCGCAACCAGGGCGCGCTGGCCGAACTCTCCTTCGAGCGGATCCGCATCTGCACCCGCTATGAGAACGGCCCCTGGTGGGGCCACGGCGAGGCGATCCACCTGAGCGCCGCTGATTACGAGAGCGGCGTCGCCCCGGGGCTCATCCGCGATGTGAGTTTCCGCGACATCGACGCCGAGGGCGAGGACGGCATCCTCCTGTGGGCCCAGCGCCCGGGCATGATTAGCGATGTGCGCCTGGAGCGTGTCAGCATGCGCCTGTGCCCGGGTGACCTGAGCCCGCGCATGGGCGGCAATCGCGACCTCCGCCCGACTTTGAACCCTGCGAGCGCGATCACCGCCGGCCCCCTGGCTCCGCTCGACGCGACCCGCATCGAAGGGCTGGAGCTAAGAGAGTGCCGCTGGAGCGCCCTGCCCGGGATGCCGGTCTTTGCGAACGACCAGCCGCATCTGGATGATTCCGGCGAATGATCGAGAAAATAGCGTGAAGACCATGTCTACAACACATCAGCCAACGGTGCACGTCGTGCTCACCACTCACTGGGACCGCGAATGGGTGCAGAGCTTCGAGCAGTACCGCTTCCGCCTCGGCGAGCTCATGGACCGCGCCTGCGACATCCTGGAGCGCGAGAGCGGGCTCTGTTTCGTCACCGACGGGCAGACCGTCATGCTCGAGGACTACCTCGAACTGCGGCCCGAGCAGGCCAGCCGCGTTCGCGCCCTGGTCGCGGCCGGGCAGATGGTCGTCGGTCCGTGGTATGTTCTGGCGGATCAGTTCCTCGAGAGCGACGAGGCCGCCGTGCGCAACCTGCTCATCGGTCGCGCCCTGGCTGAAAGCCTGGGCGGCAAGCCCATGGCCGAGGGCTATGTGCCCGACAGTTTCGGCTCCATCGCCACCCTGCCCATGATCCTCAACGGCTTCGGCATCCGCTGCGCCAACGCCGGCCGCGGCGCGCCCAAGCGGGAGCACGACGGCCCACTCTTCCACTGGACCTGGAAGGACGGCTCGCGCGTGCTGACCCTGGCCCTGGGCTACGCCAACGCGCTCAGTCTGGCTTATCCCGAAATCTGGCACAACCCGGATTTCCACCCCGCCGACCCCGCGCTTGCGGCCGAATGGGCCACGCGCTGGCTCGCAAAGAACGGAGACCACTTTTCCGGCGCTCAGGTTTACGCCTCGGTGGGCATCGACCACATGGAACTGCGGCCCGGCATGACGGAAGTGCTCGCCGCGGCTTCCAAGGCGACAGGCGCTCGCTGGACGAGTTCCACCCCCGAACGCTACCTGAACTCGGTCGCCGCCGAGGCCGGGACGCTGCCCGTGGTCGAGGGCGAACTGCGCGGAGACCTCGAGCGGCCCATGGAACTGCAAGGCGTGCTTTCCACGGACGCGAGGCTCAAAC
>Ga0118677_10015178_pt1 | contig 10734 bp, 6 predicted proteins | sample AliMusrvi5mmetaG_FD_86154 | JGI IMG/M metagenome (GOLD analysis project Ga0118677, IMG submission 86154)
CCATCGATAATACTGTTGATGCGGGCGACCCCAAATATAGCGGGCTCTACGGGCCCCCAGCTCCGGGCAGCCCGTTTAATTATCATGGCTACCGCACCCACCCGTTGATTCCTCCGCCGCAGAGTTTCCAGGACAATTGGGAAGCCAAGGTCAAGGAGGTGATCGATAAGTATCATCCCGACCACATCTATTTCGACAGCCGGATGGAAATCATCGATGAGCGGCGGCGCATTGACCTGGTTGCCTATCATTACAACCAGGCCGAAAAGTTTCAGCATGAGGTCAGCCTCTCCTACAAGCAGGATGCGCTGCCGGCCGAGGTGGCTATTCTCGACCTTGAGTGCGGCAGAGTTCCGGGAATTGCGTCCCGGCCATGGCTGACGGATGACGTAATCGATTGGACTTCGTGGTGCTACGTGCAGAAGCCCGATTACAAGTCGGCCAATCGGCTGATCGGCCAGTTGATCGACATCACCAGCAGGAACGGCACGCTGCTGCTCGACATCAATCCCGACTCCGATGGAGTGATGCCGGAACCAACCGTAGAGCGGTTACTGGCCATCGGCGAATGGTTGCGCGTTAATGGCGAGGCGATCTACGGCTCCCGTCCGGCAGCCCTTGCCGCGGAGGGCCCAACTCACCCGATTCCCAAGGGACCGGGTCATGATGCCGTCGAGGCTCCCTACACAGCACAGGACTTCCGATTCACGACCTCCAAGGAGGGAACAACCCTTTATGCCATGGCGCTCGGTTGGCCGGCGGAGGGTTCATGGACCATCAAGCACCTCGCTTTGGGCAGTAAGAACCTGATGTCGGGCGACATCGAGAAAGTGGAGCTCCTGGGTGCAACCGTACCCACAGCATGGAAGCGAACACCCGAAGGACTTGTAATCACGGCTCCCAAGGAAAAGCCGTGTGACCACGCTTACTGTTTCAAGATCAGCGGTTCCGGCATTCTTACCTTTCATCCATAAGCATCATAACCAACCTTCGTATTTCCCATGAAAGTCCCCCCATTCACCGTAGCTACCCTGTTCACATTCCTCGTCTCATGCCCTACTCCTGCCTTTTCTGAAACGCAGGCAGAGCAGTTTGCGTTTCTCACTGCAGCCGCCAACAAGGCCAACCAGCAGCAAGAGCCGGTTGCCCAAGGGGAGTTCCAACCGACCTGGCAGTCCCTGGAAAAAGACTACCGTTTCCCCGAGTGGTTCCGTGATGCCAAGTTCGGTATCTGGGCTCACTGGGGCCCTCAATGCGCTGCGGAGCATGGCGATTGGTATGCCCGCAACATGTATGCCCAGCACGACAAGAAGGGCGGCACCAACGGGGTCTATCAGTACCATGTTGAACACTACGGGCATCCCTCAGTCTTTGGGTTCAAGGATGTCATTCCTACGTGGAAAGCCGAGAACTGGGATCCGGAGAAACTCGTCGCTTTTTACAAGCAGTGCGGTGCCCGCTACTTCATGGCCCTGGCCGACCATCACGACAACCTCGACACATGGGATAGCAAGTACCAGCCGTGGAACTCAGTGAATCTGGGCCCTCACAAGGATCTGATTGCCGGATGGGCCAAGGCGGCCAAGGAAGCAGGACTCCCCTTTGGCGTCAGTATCCATGCGGCACGCGCCTGGGGATGGAATAATGGAACGACGAATTGCGATACCGAGGGCCCCAAGATGGGCATCCCTTATGACGGAGTCCAGACGACGGCTGATGGGAAGGGAAAGTGGTGGGAGGGACTCAACCCCCAGGATCTCTATGCCCAGAACCATGGTCCGAAAGACAAACCGAGCGCCGAGTACATGACCAAATACTACAACCGGGTCATGGATCTCGTGAACCGCTACCACCCTGAAATGCTCTACTTCGACGATGACATCAGCAGGGGCCTGCCACTCTACAATGACGATCCCAGTATCGGTCTGAGGATCGCGGCCCACTTCTATAACAGCAACATGGCTCTGAACGGTGGTTCTATTACGGGACTCATCGCCGCCAAGAAACTGACTCCGGACCGCAGGCAGGCACTTCTCTACGATATCGAGCGGGGAACCGCTGATGAGATCCTACCCCAGCCTTGGCAGTCCGAGACCTGCATCGGATCCTGGCATTATGATAAAGGCATCGGCGAGCGGAACGGATACAAGAAACCTGGGGAAATCATCCCGCTCCTTGCCGACATTGTCAGTAAGAACGGTAACCTGATGCTGAGTGTGCCCGTCCGCTCCGACGGAACGATCGATGACAATGAGCGTAAGATCGTTCAGGAGATTGGTGACTGGCTCTCGGTCAACGGCGAGGCGATCTATGCCACGCGTCCCTGGAAACTCTCCGGAGAGGGGCCACCGCGTCAGGACACGGCTGTTGCACTGCCAACGGGTGAAGTGAAGGAGAAGAAGGTCCGCCCTCTGGATGCCAGCGATGTCCGGTTCACCACCTCAAAAGATGGAAAAACCCTTTATGCCATTGTCTGCGGCGTGCCTCAGAAAGAGATCATCATCAAGGCCCTCGACACAAACACCAGCAAGGTCTCCTCCGTGGAGCTAATCGGCACCACGGAAAAGCTCCAGTGGAGGCAGAGCCCCGAGGGGCTGATCATCCAACCCGTCGCCAAGTGGCCGACCTCCTACGCCGTGGCCTTCAAGATCGGACTGAATTAATCCCCCATGCAGAATCCATGAAAACATCTGATCCTCTCTTCAGAATTCTCTGTTCTCTGCTCCTTCCCTTGGGAACGATTCCTTTGATTGCACAATCTCCGGCGGCGTCCCCGAGCGTCACCACGAATGCGGAGCACCCATTTGCCCCCACAGCGGCTTCCTTTAAAACCTATGAGTGCCCCGAGTGGTTCAAGGACTGCAAGTTCGGTATCTGGTCGCACTGGGGCCCCGATTCGGTTCCCGGCCTCTTTAACAATTACGCCCACGACCTCTGGCATCAGGGTAGCGAGGAATACAAATGGCACGTCGAGCATTACGGCCATCCCTCGAAGTTTGGCTATAAGGATGTGATCGAGTCGTGGAAGGCTGAGAAATTTGGTCCGGCTGATTTAGTGGCCAAGTACAAGGCTGCAGGAGCGAAGTACATCGTCGCCCTGGCCACGCATCACGACAATGTCGACTGCTTCGACTCTTCGTTCCATGAGTGGAATTCGGTGAAGCATGGTCCCCACAAGGACATCGTCGGCCTCTGGCGGGATGCCACACTCAAGGCCGGACTCCGCTTCGGCGTCTCTTCCCACGCCGACAACAGAGGCTGGAACTACATGTACGGGGCACAACTCTCCGACACCAATGGCCCGCTGGCCGGTGTCCCCTATCAGGGCAAGGATCCCTCCCTAGTCGGCCTCTACAACTCACCAACTAATGAAAAGGCCAAGCCGAGTCAGGAGTGGCTCGATGGTTGGGAGAAACGCCACCTTGAGCTCGTAGAAAAATACACTCCTGACTTCCTCTTCCTTGATGGAGGGATTCCACACGGCCAACTCGGCATGAATGTTATCGCCGACTACCTGAACATGAATGCCAAGGAGCATCACGGCGTTGAGGAGGGAGTCGTTACCACCGGAAGCCTCCTACCTTATCGTGAGCGTGGGATGTCCCCCACTCTGCAGGAGAAACCTTGGCTCGATGTCAGCTCGATCTCGGGATGGTTCTACATGAACCACAATCCACACAGCGACTGGCACTCAAACATCAAGGATGCGCCTACTGTTATTCATACTCTCGCCGACGTGGTCAGCAAGAACGGCAACCTCCTGATGAACTTCCCCCAGCGTGGCGACGGAAGCCTCTATCCCGAGTGCGAGCAGGTGCTCGAGGAACTCACCAAATGGATGCCGATCAACGGGGAGGCGATCTTCAACACCCGGCCTTGGAGAACCTATGGAGAAGGTCCAACGCAACTCGATCCAAAAGGGATGAACGAACTGATGCATCCCATGACCTGGCAAGATATCCGCTTCACGCAGTCTAAGGATGGCAGGACGCTTTACGCGATCGTCTGCGGCATCCCGCAAGGCCCGCTGACCATCGCCTCGCTCGGTTCGATCTCGGATAAAATCATGGCGGTAAGCCTTCTTGGATTTCCAGACAAAATTGCTTGGAAAGCGGATCCCGCAGGCCTCGTTATCCAACCCTCGGCAACCTGGCCCTGCGCCCATGCTGTGGTCTATAAAATCAGCCTGAAGTAATAGGTTCTGACTCAATGAAAAATATTTTTCTTGGCGTTTTGATGCTTTCGACACTTCGAGCCGAAGTGGTCACAAAAATCGACTGGGTCCAATTTCTACACCGCCAAGATCCTGTCTGGGAAGTTATACCGGAGAGTTGGAACGAGGGGGCGTTTCTGGGAAACGGGGAATTGGGGGACATGGTCTACGCGGATCGCAAACAGAATGCCCTGATTATCCATCTCGGACGCTCCGACGTAACAGATCACCGCAACGAACCGAAGAACCTCCCTCCCTATCTGAAGGGAAAAAGGCCGGACAGTCAGGTCTGGGGTAGCGGTCACACGGAGACCTTCCGGATCGATATCGGGGACCTGGCGCTCCATCCGGCGGGTGTCATCCAGTCGGGCACGATGCGACTAGATCTCTGGAATGCTGAGGCCAAGGGCACGCTGGTGACCAATCTAGGTCAGGTAACGTGGAGAGTGTTTGTCCATGCGAAGGACATGCTAACGGTCTGCGAGGTCGTCTCCACTGAGAAGGATTCCGAAGGTAAGTCGGTTCCGTGGCATTGGGATTTTTACCCCTCCTCGCCGAACTCTGGACGATGGCTTCTGAACCCGAAGGACAAGATGTTTTCGAAGGGATACACCCCAAATCCTACCGCGGTTGCAGGCAAAGATGGGGATATACAGACTAGTACGGTCAATCTGTTAGCCGGAGGCGATTTCGCAACGGCATGGACAGAGGTCCGTAAGTTGGCAAACCGGGGCGTGCTTTTCGCTTCGGTGGCCAATGAGGTTCCATCAACCGGCTCCGCTACCAAAGCCGCCGAATCGGTCCGCGCCGGACTGGCGCAGGGGATGAAAGCCTTGGAGGCCTCGCATCGCGGTTGGTGGCATGAATACTGGCCTGCAAGCTTTGTCTCCGTTCCCGATCCCGAACTCGAAAGTCACTACTGGATCCAGATGTACAAGATGGCCACCGCGACGCGTGCGGATCGGGCATTAATTGACAACACCGGCCCCTATTTCAAGGTCAACGGCTGGCCCTATGCAACGTGGGATCTGAATGTACAACTCTCTTACAAGCCGATGGAGGATGCCAACCGGGGCGACTTGGGCCTCTCCCTAGCACGATACATGCGTGAATGCGGAGCCTACCGGATCGAGGAAAACCGAAAAAATCCGAGGAAGATCGGGGATTGGCTGTGGGTGAGTTGCGACCTCTGGAACCACTACCGTCACACCATGGACAAGGACTTCCTGAGCGACTCTGTCCAACCCGTCCTTCACCATTGCATGGAGATTGCACTCAATTCCCTGATTCCCGGAGAGGATGGGAAACTTCACCTGCCCAAAATGCAGTCACCGGAATATTCGACAACAGGAGTCGACTTTCCCGATAACAACTATGATCTCGCCTTGATCCGATGGGGCTGCGGGACGCTTATTGAATCGGCTTCCATTCTTGGTATTGACGATCCCCTTGTTCCCAAGTGCCGCGAGGCGCTTTCCAAGCTGATCACGCCACCGCTCGACAAGGATGGAACGCTCATGATTGCGACTGGGGTTCCCTACGCCTATTCCCACCGTCACTATTCCCACCTCTTAGGCATCTATCCGCTCTATCTATATAACTGGGATAACGTCGCAGAGCATCCCATGATTGAGCAATCTGCCCGCAAGTGGTTCACAAAGGACAACGAGGGGCATCTTGCCGGTTATTCCTACACCGGATACGCCTCCATGCTGGCGGCCATGGGCAAGGGCGATGAATCGGTCGGTATCCTTCGTCGGTTCATCGAAGGCGTTCCCCACCGCTACATCCTCGGCGCCAACACCATGTATTTTGAGGCCGGCGGACAAGCCGAAGTCATCGAGACGCCTCTCTCAGCGGCACAGTGTGTCCAGGAACTCCTTCTACAGAGTTGGGGCAATACGATCAGGGTTTTCCCCGCCGTTCCCCAATCATGGAAAGATGTCACCTTCCACGATCTACGGGCGGAGGGTGCATTTCTGGTCAGCGCCGTCAGAAAAAACGGGGTAACCCAATTCGTAAGGATCAAGAGTTTGATGGGTGAACCATGTCGCATCCGCGTTGGCGAGAGGGAAAAGATGCGTGTGGATGGAAACACGGTGTCAATTCAGACTTCTCCGCAAGGGGAGATCAACCTGGATTTGAAAAAAGACCAGGAGGCTGTGCTTGTCCCCATTGGTGCAAAAGAGGATTCATTCATGATTTCTCCAGTTCCCAACACTGCCGGCTTCAATCCCTTCGGTCTGAAATCCAAAAGCGCTATTCCGTGAGACTCTCAAATGTTCATGCTTCAAAATTCGAGAGTTATCCCAACCCATGAAAAAAAGCCCCCTCTTACCACTACTCTCACTGACGGTTCTGATCACTACGGTTCACGCCGATTCCCTTCCTGCTGATGTCTACCCGGGACTCAGGACTTCATCGGGAGCACTTCTACCCTCGGTCAGTTCCTATCTGGGCCAGCAGATGACCTCCTACGATCTTCCCGTAGACGTAGAGTTGATCAAGCGCCGTAATAACTTTGGCTACACCCAGGACGAGATTCAAAAATACTTCAGCGTCCCCCTGCACATGCCCCTCGATGAGACAGGCATGGACAAGAGCTACATCAAGGCACCACCGGCCCCCGGCATTCACCCCCGTGTTATCTTTAACCCCGAGGATGTCCCGCTCATCAAGGATCGCCTGCAGAACACCAAGGCCGGACAGTCTGTCAAAGCAGCCATCTGGGATCACCTGAACCAAATGTTCACAGGGCAGAATGCAAAATTCGGAAAGGAATATGCGTCTCTCATTGCCGGAGAGCAGAAATTTGTCGATCGATGCACCCTTCCCTACAACGAGCTCAAGGCGAAGTATCCGAACGAGGGCTTCCCTACGCCAGATCCGAAGTCAGACCCCAAGGGGGAAAAACCGCTACCGATGGATCGCAGCATCGGATTCATCATGATGTACGAGGCTTTTCGCTGCCTGATCGACAACGATCAAGCAGGTGGAAAGAACGTGGCAGCCGCGATCACCACCCTCTCCAAGATCGCTGATATCCAGCTCTCCTCGAACATTGCCAACGAGAAGGCCCGTTACGACAAGGCACTGGCGAACTATCAGAACGCACTCAAGAATCCGCCAAAAAACGGGAAGCTGCCACAGCCTCCATCGGACTCCTCAAACGATTGGCGCGTTGTCGGGCAAGGCCCCTCCTTCGAGGGGGAACTGGGTCTTCAGTATGACTTCGCCTATAACTTCATGACCCCGGAGCAGCGCGATACCGTGCGCAAGTTCCTCGTCCATGACACAGCCGGAATGAAGAATCAGGGCGGCGAGTCGCTTCGCGCCCTTCATTGCGGCCCGAGCAACTGGATCAGCTGGTCCTGCCGCGCTCTCTTCCCGATCTGCGCCATTGAGGGAGAGCCCGGATTCGACCTGGCGATGCAGAAGCAGGCCATGAACGCCCAACTCAATTTCATTCATTCCATGTTTGCCTCGGGTGAGGCCTTCGAGGGATGGGGCAAGGATTTCATCTTCTTCGAGCATCTGGTGATCATGGCGAAGCGTGGTGTGAATATCATCGGCAGCACCTCCATCCGTTCGGCCTTTGTGAACTACTTTGTGGCCTCACTGACCCCATGGGGTGGCGGCTTCACCTTCTGCGACTCCTTGGCAGGCTCCGGCGGGAAGGTGGCCCGCAATGCGGACGTCCTGATGTACCACTCCCTCTTCCCGATCGATGTTGCCGGCGACTTCATCTACCGCAACCAGATTGATGGAGATTATGCCGGGGTCGGACCGAAGAGCCTCAACACCCATCACCCCTTCGCCACGATGGACGCGCTCTGCTGCGCCATCTTTGCCAGCGATCTGATGCCGACGACCTGGGATCAGGAATATGCCGAGGTGACGAAGGATCGTCCTCTCACCTACTACGGCGAGGATACAGGAAATATGATCACCCGTTCCGCTTGGAACAAGGATGCCCTCTACATGAATTACCTCACGAGGACTATTCCGGGAGGGCACCAGTATTGTGATCGTACCCACTTCAGTCTCTATGGGCTCGGTCGATTCTGGAGCATCTATCACTTCATGCGTCAGATCCACGACCAGTACCTGCCTCAGAACAGGACCGTCCTCACCGCCGATGGACACGGTCCCTCGACCATGGAATGCCGTAGTGTGGCGCTTGCAGACATGCCTGAGGCCTCCTTTACCGCAAGCGATCTCTCGATCACCTGGAATTATCAGAACAGAGACCTCATGAAGCCTGAGCCCGGCGCAGAGCTGAAACAGAATCTCTTCAACTACAACCAATTCCGAATTCATCCATCACCCCTCCCCTGGATGGACTACCCGATCGCCCTCCTCCCGAACTGGTATAGCTCCGAGAAGGCTCAGCAGAGCGATGACCTGAACTGGTTCAAGGCCTTCGACGTGAAGAAGGCCTTTCGCTCCGCTGGAGTTGTCCGCGGCTCCCATCCGTATGCCCTCGTCGTGGATGACCTTCAACTCGACGACAAGCCGCACGACTACGACTGGGGGATGATCCTGGATGATGACCTCTCACTGGGATCGATCAAGACGACCTCCACGGATCCCGGAACGGCCTCCGCGGACATCATTATTGATGAGCGCCAGAAACCTGCCAAGGAAACCACCACGCCTACCGCGAATGATCGTCACCTGCTGGTACGGGTTCTCTCGGCCAGCTCCCTTACCGAACCTGCCGGCTCAGTCGGCATGATGGCCGTCCCGAATCCTCCCCAACGTGACATGCAGATCAACAAACTTCATATCAACTCCCACTCCGTGAGTCCGGAATTCAAGATCCTGCTCTTCCCTTTCCGTAATGGGGAAGCGCTGCCCACCACCACATGGAATGCCGATCACTCGATTGCGACCATTGCATGGGCCGATCAGACAGACACAATCACCTTCACTCCCGGCAAGGATAGGCGGACTCATTTCACCATCACCCGCCAGGGTAAGGAATTGGTTTCGCTTAACTAGGTTCAGGTATCCCACAGAACATCTCCCCATGAAAAAGATCCCCCATCTCCTGATAGCGTTGGCCTCTCTCCTACACTTGGAGAGGGAAGGAATCGCTGCGCAGCCTGATCCGGAGGTCGATCGTATCTATCAGTATTTCGTTCCCTCGGAGGCCTCCAAGGAGAAGGGGAACCTCGGGATGTATCTCTGGATTCCGCCGAACACGCCGAAGATCCGTGCCGTCATGGTGGCCATGCACAACGGACTGCCGATCAATATCCTCCAGAGCGCACCCGTCCGCGAGGTCTGCCGGAAGTACGGCATAGCCCAAATCCTGATCACACCGTGGGCCAAGGATATCGGGGGCATCATGATGAAGGAGAACACTTACGACGTGACCGATCCGGAACGGACCGCTCTCTATGACGGCTACATCAAGCGCCTTGCGGATCTCTCGGGACATCCCGAACTGACCAGTGCACCCGTGGTTCCGCTGGGGCACTCGGCGTTTTGCGGCTTCCCGTTCGAGGCCGCCATCCGCAATCCCGCCCAATGCCTCGCCACCATCCCGATCAAGGCCGGCCTCCCCGACGTCTACAAGTTCTTCGGGACGGGGGGCAAAGCCCTGCACCCTGATCCCTCGATGACCCTGAGCAACGTTCCCATCCTCTTCGTGACCTCCGGCAGTCAGGAGACCGTCTCATGGAATCCTTATCCCCGCGCCTACGGGACCTATCTGAACGCCTATCGTCAGGATCACGATGACAATCCCGGAACAGCCTACGAACCCCACAATGAACTCTTTAGTGGGTGCTGGGAAATGACGAGCGGTCACTTCGACATGTCGCCGCGCAACTACCAATTCGTGGCCGACTGGCTCGATGCGATCGCTGCGGCTCGTCTTCCGGAAAAGCCCGGTGACCCGCTGAAAACCATCACACTCAAGGATGGCTGGCTGATGAATTCCAAGATCCCGGCCACGGGAGAACTACCCAAAGATTACCCGATGCCGGCACCCTATCTCGACTACAAGGGGCACCGCAACGAGGCTCTCTGGTTTCCGAATGAAAAACTCGCCCGAAACCAGTTCGCTCTGGGAGTCTCGGAACCGCGTAAAAAGATCGAGATGTTCACCTTCCTCGACCCGACGAATCAGCCGGTCAGCCTCGCCATGGGCTTGATGGCCCCGATGACCAATCCCTCGACCCTGCTCCATGACGACGGACTCTTCACGCTCACGACCCACCGCCTCACGACACCTCCGGAGATCTCCACGGTTTCGGAAAAAGATCGCAAAGCCCATCCCGATGGAGCCCCAGATCAACGAAGCGAAGAGAAAGCTGGAACTACCTAAGCTCATGCTGAACATATACCCTAGCTTTCCGAAGGACGCTCCGCCACACTTCATTTTCGATCCATGACCATGCCAGCCTTTCTTCGCGTTCAGGCCGACGGAGTGCTCCTGTCGGTGAAACTCCAGCCGCGCGCCTCCGCCAACGAGATCGGCGAGGCGCTGGGCAGCGAGCTCCGCATCAAAG
>Ga0118677_10015179_pt1 | contig 10734 bp, 4 predicted proteins | sample AliMusrvi5mmetaG_FD_86154 | JGI IMG/M metagenome (GOLD analysis project Ga0118677, IMG submission 86154)
AAATAATTTAAAGTTATTGATCGATTTGTTTAATTGCTGCCAAATTGTATTTGTCAGATTATTCGATACAAATATACATAGACTAATAACTGATTATTTTCTACAAAAAAAATATATAATGAAATATTTGCATTTTGGAGCTTATATATCAGATAAACAGATATATGTATTTAGACACTGGGATGAAATATATAATGGAATTATGATTAAACAAATGAATATTTCAATAGGTTTTAACGATTCTTCTATTGGGTAATTTTTAATTCAAACAAAAGAGTCGTAGAGTATTAACTATTGCCTGATTTACTGAACCATTCATATTCTCGTTTTGGGGTTCAAAAACCAAGGTTAAAGTATGTGTTCCTTCGGTCAGTTTTATATGCACAAAATTGCTATTTCCCCGGTTCGACCATTCGTTTTTTCCACGCTGTGGAAACACCACAGTCCCGGCAAAATTTCCATCTAGATGCAGACTGCGGATAGCACATTTGTTCTCGGTATTTATCGGCCCATTTCCATTTGAATAACAAAACTGAATGGCATACGTTCCGGTTTTATCTATTTTCACAGGAATTGTGACCTTTTGATTTTTTGATTTACTAATCTCTATGCCATTTTTTTCCGTATTTGTTGAACTTACCGAATCAGGTTGTTGTGGATTTAACGTTCTTTCAACCAGTGCCGAACAAACAATAAGCGGTTCAGAAGCAAAACCGCCTGTTTGCATTTCGTCCACCGCAATGACCTGATATTCAGCAAATCCATTGGATGTGATTTGAATTGAATTATCGGTGGTTTGTGCTACTTTTTCAGCATTTCTCAAGATGCAGTACGAACCTGCTCCACTGATTTTTGACCAGCTAAGTTTTCCATCTTCATATTTTAGTGCGGGTGTTTCAATGCTTGTATAATTGCCTACTTTATTGATAGTGGCATTGGCCAGATGTTTGTCGGCCAATGTTATTTTAATACTGTGTTTGCCTTTCAGAGTATAGGGAATTGACGGAGATTTAAGAGATGAACCATCCAGTTCGATCTTTTTGATTATATTTCCAAATCCTTGTAAATCAATATCCAATAGGGCATTTCTGCATTTAAAATTGCTGAGTGTGCGTTTTCCATTGAACGATTCGGGCACACAAGGATGGAAATTCAGACTTTCATTTCCAAATTCAATCCCGAACAGAACCTTTTGAACCAATGCCAAACTGCCCGAAAGACTCCACAACATATTGCTTGAATTGATTTGTGTTCCGGCAAAATCGCCATTATCGGCAACAAAATTTTCTTTATCTGTAAGAAACAAAGCAGTAGGACGATATACCGCAGCGAGGCTTTCGAGAACTGAAGTCTGATTACCGGCTTTGGCCGAAGCTATGGCCCAGTAAGTCTGCACAAAAGGCCACACTGCATTATTGTGATAAGGCGGAATTCCGGGAATTTGAGGAAAAATACAAGAAACGCCGTAGTCCATTTGGGGCATTTTTGAAATAATACTTCTCGCCTGATTTTCATCGGCAATCCCGAAAATCACACATAATGCTTCACCCAAAGCCTCAGCACGTGGCGAGACGATTTTATAATTCCGTCCGTACAGGTATTGACCATAATAGCCTTTATCGCTTAACCACAGATATTTATTGATTCCTGCTTTTATTTGCTTTGCAATTTTGCTATGTTTTTCCGCTGTGGATTTGTCGCTGAGCAACTTTGCCATTTCCGACAAAACAATATTTGCCTGATAATGAACAGCATTTGTACCCAAACATTCCGATTCAAAAATATCGGCCGGTTGCATCCATCGCGGATAGGTTTGCTCACGCCAGTCGAGAAATGAAGATTCACCTTTCACCATGCCTGTAAGTGGGTCGTACACATTTTTCAGGTCATCTTCAATCGAGTTTTTAATGATAGTGTATGCTTGCTTAAGCCAGTCGTTGTCGCCCGTTACTTTATAAAGTTCCCATGCGGCTACAGCCCAGATAATGCGGTCGGTAGAAGCGGGATAAGCACCACCGGTTCCGGTATCCTGAATAATGCAGTTGTTTTTTACTTTGCACAACAAACTGTTTTTAGCCACTTTGGGTTGCAGCTGAGCCATAGAAAGAATAATGCTGTAACTGATATCGCGCGTCCAAACTCCTGCCCATTCCTTGCCTGTACGGAAAGTACTATCGGGTTCAACAGCTTTAATCATTTCCTCGGTAGCCAGATTGTAAATGGCATCCGAAACAGGAAAATCGGATTTGTATTGCGGAAAAGCTGAAATATTTTTGCTAAGTTTCCATTGACACCCGCTTTGTTTTTCATCCTGTTTATTGTTCATAATCAGGGTAGTTTCGTAAATTCCGTCACCATCAGGGTCTTTTAGTTCCAGTTCCGGTCGGGTATAAAGATTGTTGAAATCCCAAATCAGAGGCAATGAACAACCGGCAACAAAAACTCCTTTAAAATCGCCCGGATACAACTTATCTCCATTAAAAAAAGAATAAAAACCACTTGTTTTAAATGCATTCAACACCGGATGCATATCCAGGCGAACAGTCCAGACAGTATTCAGCGGAAGGTTTGATTCGGGCAAAACGGCATTAATATCCGTTAATTGCTGTCCAAAAACGACATTGCTAACACATTTGCCATTTTCGGGAATAAGCATAACCCGATGATCTGTGTCCGATGGCATTTCATTGTCGCGACTATTTATGCTGAATTTAAACTGAATTTTCGGACAGTATTTATCTGCTTCAGGACTACGATAATTTGATGTAAGTTCGGTAGGCGAAATAGCTTTTGCTGTAAAATTTCCCTGACTAACCCGGTCGGAATAAATACTGTAGGCTTTTGATTGATAAATTGTCTGCGCACTCATTTGCCACTGGGTAGCAATCAACAACACGATAACTATAATACTAATTTTCCGATTCATTCCTGATATTTTTTAATTCACTCTCAAATCTAATTCCCTAATCAACTAATATTCAACCACAACCATATCCCAGTATTTCAACTCGGGTAATATAAAACTCACTTTATTAGCCAATTGGGTGAAATTGATTGAACGCGATGCTCCTCCGACCACATCGGGTGAGGCAATCCACATTTTCTTCACGGTGGCTTCGGAAGTCAGCACCACTTTCGCCTCTTTTATCAAAGCCGGTATCACCTGAATTCCTGTATTGTCTCGCCATTTCAGAGTCGAAGAGTTCGTAAGATTAATAAAATGAATAACCTGTCGCGTGTCAACTTTTTTTCCGAAAACGGCTACTTTTCCCAGCGATGCCGGCCAGGTTGAAATCGCAATTTTACTGTCGATTGAAGCCATAGTCACCGTGTTGAAAGTACCTCCACCTCGCAGCAGATTTTGATATGCCACTGAGAAATCGTAATAATTAATCAGTGATTTTTTCAAATCATCCTTTAAAGACAGACTGCTGTTTGGAAAATATTCACGGCAAAGCATGTGTTCTCCCATTTCGATATGTGAACCACCAAAAGCAAAAATAACGGCATCGGTTGTCAACACCGAGGCAGTATTGAAATAACCCGGACTGCTTGCCATGTCGTAGTTCATGTAGGCAGCCAACACAGTATTTTTAGTATTATTGCTCAAGGTGTTATTCTGTTTGATAATATTGGCTAAATCATTATAACTGTCGGATGGCGACCATACTTCAGTGTACAAAAAGTCGGATGTGGACGTAGCTATTCCCTGCTGTCCGTACTGAGCCACCGCATTCAGCACATTAAATTTTGTTGGTGCAGCAGTTTTAATGGCATCGATAAATGGTTTAAATGCATTTGTCAAATAAGCGTTAGTTCCATCGTAGCGATAACGTGTGCTGCGGTCGCCCACCTGATCCATGTGATAACCATCGAAAGCTAAATATTTATACACATTGTTTACTTCGCCGGCCATATAATTTTGCCATCCGGTATTAGCAGGGTCGAGCAGATAAAGATTGCTCAAAAACGGTGAATTCAGGGCAAAAAAATCGCGGTTGGTGTGGGTCGGATCGTTATAAATATACCATTTTACATCCACTCCATCGGCTTCGGCATTTTCCCAGGCCCCGTAGACCAGATCGTAGAACATGGTCTTCATTCCACATCCGTGAGCAGCACTGATATATTGCTGAATGGTTGCAAAATAGTTATCGCGTCCGCCAATGTCTTTCCATGTGGCAAGTGGAGTTGTACCAACCACAGGCAGTGGTTTATGATGCTTGTTTTGCCAGTCGTAAAACTGAAGACCATTGATGTGCAGGCGGTTCAGATTATCAATAACCGAATCGACGGAAGTCTGAGCGAGAATCGGGTATTTAGAAATAAATCCATAGCGCGGAAATTTGGTCCAAACCGATGAAACATCAACGCCTGTAACCGCATAAATGGTTTCAATATTATTGGCAGTAGCATATACTTCGGCATTGTATCCATGGAAATCGTCGGTAGGTGTTGCCCATTTCCAGGTTGAAGCACTTACAGTAGCTTCAGAGATAACCGTATTCAGGTATTTATATCTAACTTTTGCTCCTGCTGGTAGTCCCGAAATATCCATAGAGAAAGTAACATCATCGCCCGGTTTATACACTGCTTTATCAGTCTGAATACTTAAATTGCTGAATGCAGGAGTTGCCTTATTGGCAGGCGGATCGGGAGTTATATCGGGAGTTGTTCCCTTGCAACAACAGATGGCGCTGATAGTAAACAGAAACAGAATAAAAAAGGATGGCTGACTAAATTTGTATTTTTTCATGACTTGGAATTATTGATTTTTTGATACTGAAAACTGCATTTTTTACATTACACGACTATTTTTTATTACTTGCTGATACCAATGATAACTTAATTTCGGAATACGTTTTTGTGTTGCATAATCTACATAAACCATCCCAAAACGACTGGAATAACCATCGGCCCATTCATAATTATCCAATAAACTCCAGGGAAAATAACCAATTAATGGAAAACCTTCTGCAACCGCTCGATGAACCTGAGTAAGGTAACTGCGATAATACATAATCCGGTCAATATCATTTAGTTCTCCTTTCGCTGTCAGTTCCGTGCCATCAGCTAATCCGTTTTCGCTAATAAAAATTGGTAAGTTGGGACAACCCGCTGTTTCGCTAATATGTCGAACACCCCAGTAGATAGATTCAGGTAAAATATTGAGCCAATACACATTTCCTTTCGGATATCTTGAATTAAATGGTATGGCTTCGAATCCTTTTTCGTTATCAGCAGTAGCAACATACACTCCTGAATAACAATTATAACCTAATTCATCCAGCGGCTGTCCTATAAGTTTCATATCTCCACCCGCAATGGTTGGAGCATCGGCACCACAATCGGCAAGCCAGGTTTCAGAATAATTCCCTGTGAGAACAGGCATAATGATACCACCGTTTTTTTCATCCCTCAGAAATGCTTTTCGGGATGCAATAATGTTTTCGAACGTTTCAATAACAGGCACATAACTGTTGAAATTTTCGGCAATGGATACAAAACTTTTGCCGGGCGATGCAGCTCTTATTGCCTGACAACATGCTCCATGTGCCAAAAGTGCATTGTGAATAATTTGAAGAAACTCTTTTCTTGAGTTTAACATTAATCCGGGGGCATGAATCGGTTTGTTTTTAACACCATATCCGTTGTAAGTCATAGACGATATTTCATTCAGGGTCATCCAATGTTGTACTCTATCGCCCAATCGTTTGACAACTACAGTTGCATAGTCGGCAAAATCTCCAACAATTTCTCTGCTTTGCCAGCCTAAATACCGATTTTGAAGTGCCTGAGGTAAATCCCAGTGATACAATGTTGCGTGTGGCTCAATTCCATATTTTAGCAAAGTGTCAATCAGGCGGCGATAATAATCCATTCCTTTTTCATTTACCTGACCTCTGCCATCAGGCAAAATTCGAGACCACGATATACTAAAACGATAATGTTTAATTCCTAGCTCAGCCATCAATTTAATGTCACTTTCGAAAAGCTGATATTGATTGCAAGCCACATCACCTGTATCTCCATTGAATGTTCGCCCGGCTGTATGACTAAAAGTATCCCAAATGCTTTGTCCACGACCATCTTCATTTACTGCTCCCTCAACCTGATATGCAGCTGTGGCAGCTCCCCACCAAAAATCTTCGGGGAAAAAACCGGGCTTAACTGATTTTTTTTTCGGAGTTGATAAGCCTTTAGCAGTCAATTCAAGCGGAATAATGGAACCCATAGCAAATGTAGAAGCAATGACTGCGCTTCGTTGAAGAAAAGTGCGACGTGAAAGATTTGTCAAATAACTCATAAATTTTGAATATTATCAAGGGAATAAAAAACCTCTACAATACAATTTTACAGCTGGAAGTAGTTGAATTTGTCTTCACCCGTACTATAAAGAAACTGTTTCGGATATATGGTTTTAAATCAATCACATTTTTCTTCAAATCCGAATTCATTTTATAAAGTAATTGCCCGCTCAAACTAACAATTTCAATTTCAGCACTTTCGTTTTTGTCAATATCTACTACAACCTGATTCAATGATTTAATTGCTGAAACATGAATATCCGAACTGTTTAATCCTGAAATCCCTGTCAACATACTTGTGATTGAATAAGCTAAACTAGCATCGTTAAACGAAATGCTGTAATTTCCTGTCGTTGGAATCGTGAAGCTAAGATTCGGTAACCCGCCTGTACTGAGCGATGCTATACCTTTTAACCCGGAAGTATTGCCCCAATCAATTCCCGACCAGTTTGACGAGTTGGCAAACTTCATTTCGTGATTACCTGCTGTCATTGAAACGAGACCTGACTGCCAGTTATTGTTTCCCGAATAGGACATGGGCAACGATGGCAAATTCCAGCCATTAAATGTTCCACCCACGAACACAGCAGTTTGTGGCACAGGAATATTAATCGTATACGTTTCTTTGCTGATATAAGAATCTGCCATGCCCGACTTAATGGCTATTGCGCTGAGTGTAGAAGTGCTGGTAATTATAACCGGATTTGAATACAATTGAGACGCAGAACCGGGAACAGTACCATCAAGGGTGTAATAAATAGATGCACCGGTTGTAGTAGTTGCTAAACTTACCGAACATGACCCTGTAAATACTCCACTTTTTTGACTTAAAACCGGCGAAATAACTTTAGTTGGATTGGCCGAAATACGGTATATCTGGCAGGCATGTGATGCAACACTTCTGCTTAAAGAACTTACACTTCCAATATCGGAATGACTCCATAAATCACGAACAAATACATTTCCGGACAGCCCCAGATCAGTTGACAGACTGATACTTCGGGTTTGCAAACTTGTTTCACGGTTAAAAAACCCAACTATCCAATCACCATTCGTAAGTTGTCCTTTCCAAACCTGACTTAAAGCATTCGTAGGGTCGCCAGAGAGAGGTTTTCCAACAAATCCGTCTTTATTCAAAGCAAGCATTTCGTCATTCTGATAAATCCACAAACTTGCGCCAATACTATTATACTGATCAGCAACCGAAATCGTGCCACCTGCCATCAAGTGCAACGAAACAACCGTTTTGCGTTCTTCGTCATTACTGTAAGTATTCAACCTAATAAAATCACCATCGAGAATCAGTTTTCCTTTTCCTGCTATTTTCGACCAATAGCTATATCCATCAAATGGATTAGCATACTGTGACCAACCGTTACGTTTAACGCCACGGGCATTATCGCTAAACCGTGTCCATGTACCTTCTGAACAATCTTCGTCAATTCTGACCATGTGACCGTATTTTTGTTCGGTAACACCATCGTTATTCAGATTCGGCATAACCAAACTCAGAAACATTCCGTTTGCATCACAGGCTTCATGTATCCATTGTAATGCGGTTTGGTAATTGGCAAGGGTGCGAACAGGTCCGACTGTTCCCAAATATCTGTCCCAGCCACTTTCATACCACGATAGAAAATCGACCCGAAAATACTTCACTCCCATATCAGCGTAGTGTTGCACACATCCTTTTACATATTCCTTAGCTCCCGGTCGGTCAACCTGAAGCCAAGTAAACCATTTCGCGTTTTCAGAAGTATTTATCAAGCTTGAAAGTAAAATATTTGTTCCAATAACTTTTGCACCAGCATTGGCAGCGTTACTATTTACCCAAAGTGGATTGTCATAAATTCCGAGTGTCATTCCTTTACTTTGCAGAAATGAAGACCACCAGGCATAATCATGTGCCCACATCGACGAATGTTTGGTACGATATCCGTATTGGTCATAGCTCATTACATCACCCCAGCCATCAACACAAACCATAGTGTAACCACAATTTTTCAAATTTGTATCCACCCAATTAATATTAGCCAGGAAATCGGATTCTGAAATATAATTATTCGCAACACCTGCTTTTTCCTGTAGATAATTATTTTCATAAACATCCCAGTATAGTGGTGCTTTATATGGATTTACAGGGTTTTGAGAAATTAGATTCGTAGAAATTAATAGCAATAAAGAGGAAATTATTGATTTGATATTATTTTTCATTCAATGGTTATTTTTTGAAGATTTAGGTTTGATTTATTTTATCTTTTTAAAATTATTTCCTGTCTGCAACTCTTTAGTACAGACAGGAAATTACCCGGAAAAAGTTGTTACGGTTTATTTAAAAATCAATCAATTATTATTTTCACTGTTGTTGTTTTCCCCGCGTTTTTCAATGTTACTAAATAAACTCCTCCATCAAGCTGTGATTGTAGTAAAGTATTCTTTTCAGTCAATTTCTGTACTATCATTTTCTGACCTGATATGTTGTATACCGAAACAGAGCTTTCACTAGTTGGAGTTCCATTCAACATTATCTGATTATTCGCATTTTTGTAAATCCAAACATTATTATTCGAATAATTACTAATTCCGGTAGACACCGATGGTGCTTTGAAAATAAGAGAGAATCGATTGGTTGTTTCACTTATATCAGAGTTGAAAGTATAATCAGATGCAGTCAAATCCTGCTCTGCATTAAACAATTTATCACGGAGAATAACCTGAGTTCCTCTATCAAAATTCAATATCTGAGATGCTTTGATGCTGAAATTTCCTATTGAACCTGTTGAAAAGCCAAGCGGTATTTCTGTGTCATAAGGTATTGAATTCATGCCGTTAATGGCCAACTGGTCGCTGCCAGTTGTGGTAAATATCTCCGGAATGGATGCAGATCCATTAGAATATTTACGCGAATCATAATCATCGAACCCATTGGAAGCATCTGTATTACTGTATAAAACCGTTTCGTCATAATTAAGACCATTGGATACCTGCAAACGCAGCAAGGATTGAGTCATTGTTTTTGCAACAGGTACACGCAAAATATTATTACTATCATCAATATGTGAACGTTTGCTATTTCGGAAAGTAAGGGAACCGGAATTGAATCCATTCTTTATACGTACCCAAAATGATTGCATAGGTGAGATAACACCTACAAGTGGTTTTCCACTAAGTGAAATAGAAGCTGCAGGGGTTTTCAGATTATAGGTATCAAAAACATATGCACTATTCCCGGCATTTCTTGAACGCAACCAATAAGAAGATTCTAAATGAACGGTATCACTTATGGAGGTGAATGTTGCCAGGTTGACATACGATGGATAAGGATTCCCAATCAGATTAAAACCATGTTTTGGATTGGCTGAGGTATAAGTCAACCCACTTACAGTTTGATCACCTGTATTCAGTCCGGTTCCTGTAAAGGTTAGAGTAGAGGTAATACTCGGTTTTACAATATACCCCGTTCCAATGGCCATGGTTCCTGCACTTACCGTATTCCAAACTGCACCGGCAGCATATCCATTGACTCCTGTTGCCTGATTTGCATCACTTTCGGTGTACGAATAGAAAGTTGGTGTACCTGTATCTACCGTTGGTAAAGATGATGCTCCTGAAACAGGTGAACTCATATACCAGTTACGGGAAGATGCAAGGTATTGCTTCACATTCACCGTTCCTGAGCCACTTATAGTAGCAGGAGTAAGTATGGTGGCTGTACCCGTAGCATCTGATAATAAATTCAATGTACCTCCATTGCTCATGGTTGAACTTACAGTTAATTGCTTGCCTGCAGCTACTGAAAGTGAACCTGAACTATTAATCGTAAGATTAGAAACTGTAAAATTGGCAGCAAGTGATTGAGTCCCACTCGTATTTCCAATTGCAAGAGTAGTATAAACAGGTGTTCCATAAATTGTTTGTCCACCCGTTGCAGCATTGTAATTTACAGTACCACCCATCGTTACTGTAGAATAATTTGTCGGAAAATTGCTTCCTGTCTGACCACCGCTTATTCCGCCCAGATTCATTGTACCAGCAACGGTTAATGTTCCACCGGAAGAGCCCCTATTGGCTGTATAAGCACCTAAATCCAATATTGCTCCTGAAGCAATACTCAAATCACCACCTATAGTTTTGGAATTATTTAAAACTACTGTAGTACCCGGATTTTGTATTGTAACATTTAATGGATAATTAGTTGTAGGCCATTCTTTATCAGTTACGGTAAATGATCCGCCTGTGTTATAAACAATTGACCCACCTGAAGAATAGTTTGCTGCAGCATTTGTTGTAGCTAATGCTCCGTTGGTGGTATTATTACTTTGAATATATCCATTTAAATTTATTTGCAATGTACCGTTTACAGTAAATGAGCCATGTTTACATAATATACCCCGACTGAGTGCCAATGTGCCACCACTGTTTACAT
>Ga0118677_10015180_pt1 | contig 10734 bp, 9 predicted proteins | sample AliMusrvi5mmetaG_FD_86154 | JGI IMG/M metagenome (GOLD analysis project Ga0118677, IMG submission 86154)
ACGGGCACCTGTTACCGGGCGGCCAACTGGATTCATGTCGGCCAGACCCAGGGGCGCGGCAAGCTCGGCCCATCCGGCAAGCAGAGCGTTCCCATCAAGGACGTATGGCTGTATCCCTTGGAAAAAGGCTTCAAAAATGGGCTGATCCGGTAATTTTCGGATACGGGTTGGCCGAATATTTACAAAAAATGTAATAGAATCTAGTTTAGCTATAACGCGCACCAGAATAGTGTCAAGGGTCACTAACATTAAGTTAAGCGCTTAATCGGAACGCCAAGCCCCAGCTTGGTACAAGGGTGTACCGCGCCAAGCTGGGGCTTGGCGTTCCGTCAAGGGCTGATTTCACGCTTAATGCATCTTAACTTAATGGCAGTGACGCTGGAGCGTGGGTTCCAGAAAACGCGGAGTCAAATATGCTGCAAGCAATAGAGGCTGAAGTAAGCAAACAAGGTATCATAAAGTTCTGTGAACCGCTCCAATTGGAGAGGGGCTACCGGGCAATTGTGACGCTAGTTGAACCCATCGAATCATCCGATGAACCATTGCCTAGCGACGAAGACTTGGAGATGGCTTATAGAAACGCCAACCACGAAACCGATTCGACATGGGAATGTGCCATAGCGGATGGATTGAGCGATGAAGCGTGGTGATATTTATTATGCCAATCTTACAGCGTTTTCAACATCAAATAGTTACTTGATAGCCAGTATGAAAGAGCAGGGAATTCAGGTAACTTGTAGCGTTAACTAAATATCCATTTTTTAGGTATCTTTTAAAGATGAAAACGCTATACATAAAGATCATTACGCCGCCTTTGCAGACCTGTGGGGCGGTTATTTTTGAAACCTGTTTTCTGTTACGCGACTATCGATAGCTTTACCAAAGAGATAATATTTTGAATATTCAAGTGAACTTACATCTACCAGATACCATTTTTTCCGCGCTACGCAAAACCCCTGATGAATTTGTTTCAGAAATGCGGGTCACGGCTGCGGTAAAATGGTATGAAATGCAATTGGTTTCTCAAGCCAAGGCTGCCGAAATCGCCGGTTTGAGCCGTCATGATTTCTTGTTGGCGTTAAGTCGGTTCAATGTCTCGCCATTTCAAACAACGCCCGAGGAATTGCAAAAGGAAATCGAGCGTGACTAAAACTTGGGTTGTCAATTCATCGCCCACCATTCTGCTTGGCAAAATACAACAGCTTAATTTGCTTACGGTATTATGCACACAACTCGTGATTCTTCAAGCGGTTGCCGACGAAATTAATGATGGCCCCATCTATGATCCGGCGAGACTTTGGCTGGCTTCGTCGGGCCGGTGTTTTATCCGCCCTGATGTCTCAATACCCAATATTGTCGCCACTTGGGATTTGGGCGCGGGGGAAACCCAAGTTCTTTCTTGGTGCTTGTCGAACCCCGCCTGTGAAGCAGTATTAGACGATGGCGCAGCGCGAAGATGTGCGAAAACTCTGGGTATCCCGATGACGGGTACTCTTGGTGTACTCATGCGGGCAAAGAAAAAAAGCCAGATTGCCGCGCTCACACCACTTGTCGAACAATTGGTTCAAAACGGCTTTCGTATTGATCCGCAGACTTTAGAATATGTGCTTGATTGGTCCAATGAGGGCGGCTAAGCGGTTGAGCGCAGGGCGCAATAGCGTACTCGCGTATTGCGCCGAATGGCTACACATGCGGCGGAATACCCCGGAGTACCGCCTATTCCGCCCTACGGGTCCTGCATCCGATTGGGATATGAAGTGTTGTTATCGGCGGAGGGCAACGCGAGTGATGTGGTTCGTTCCTCAGCGTATCCTACGGCCCTTTCAACGAGGGAATATTGACGTTGTGTAAATACAATTTATGTTATATACTTGGAATGAAGACAAAAATCGCAGCAACATCAAATGGCATGGAATTGCCTTTGAGGACGCACGGCGGATTTTTGAAGGGCCGACCGTTGAACGTGTTGATGACCGCTTTGAGTATGGCGAAGTCCGCATATACGCTATCGGCCTTGTGAACGGCTTGGAAATAACGGTGATTTATACCGACTTGGACAACGATGAACGACGCATTATTTCAGCGTGGAGGGCAGAACCCCATGAACGACGAACCTACTGGCAGCGGGTTGGAATCTAACCGTGACACGGATTGGGAACAGTTGCGGTGTATGAGTGATGCCGCAATTCATGCCGCCATAGAGGCCGACCCAGATGCCATGCCCACGGATGAAGGGTTTTGGAAAAGCGCGGCGGTCGTCTTGCCGCGCCGTAAAGAAGTTGTCACCATGCGGCTTGACGCTGATGTTTTGGAATGGTTTCGGAAGGATCGCGGTTATCAGACGCGCATCAATGCTATTTTGCAAGCCTATATGAAGGCACACACGTCGCAACACAACCAAGAGTAACCCGGAATTGGTTTCAGAAATTGCGAACTGAAGCTGGTTTTTACCGATGGCGAATCGGGAATTTATGATTGCTCAGATTTACTCGATTTTGGAAGACGGAATAATTTATGAACGCACCAGCCAATAAAGAAGTTGGAATGGAGCAGACTTCACTCTGTTTATTGTTACAGCGATTTGCTTGTATTATTTTAGTATTGCTCGTGAGTTTTTGTTTTATACTTGATGCTCAGGCTTTGACGCTTACATATAATTATGTTGGCCCTCAATTGACAGTACCATCTGTTAATAACCCTCCTCAATGCCCTGCATCAATTGGTGGTATAACGATCACAGCAACTTCGCTTGGATACGGCGATTACAGTTATACCATAACAGCTTTCGGTGTTTCAGTACAAGATAAATACGGTATAATTACTCTAGGAACTAACGGAGAAGTAATAGAGTCTTCAGCTGCCCTCTCTGGGCGTCTTGGTGCATCCACTGTCGTTTCGATGTACGAAGCATATCATCTAAATCTAAATTGGGATGACGTTACTATTTACGGGTATTTAGCTTCTCTACCTCCTACCAGTGAGAATGGTAACGGGATGGGATTTGATTGCGACTACACGACTACCGAGCAAGGAACTTGGAGCGGAGGAACTGTACAGACTCCTCAAAAAGACATCGGGAAACCTTCGCAAAACACCTGCCCAGGGAACAACGCAACCGACCCCGTACTCAATGCGCTGTGTGGTAATCCGATCAATGCGGCAACGGGTAATAAGCTACAAATTGAAACTGATTTTACCGCTTCCCCGAATACGGGGCTAAGCCTTGTGCGCTATTACAATAGCTTGGATACGGGAGGGTCGGCCTTTGGCTCGAATTGGCGCACGACATGGCATCGCGCCCTTACCGTCTCAGGTACGACTGTGACCGTAACGCGAGCCGATGGGCGGCAAGACACCTTCACCAATAACAACGGTGTTTACACCGCCGACCCTGATGTCACCAGTGTGCTGACGACCACGACAGCTAACGGTGTTATCACTTATCAGTTGTTGACTGCTTCCGACTCTACAGAAACCTATGCGGCAAATGGCACTTTATTGTCTATCGCCTCGCGTGATGGACTGGCCACGACGCTGAGCTATAACGGCAGCAATCAGCTAACCACAGTGACCGGCCCGTTTGGGCATGTCATGAGTTTTGCCTATGACTCATCGGGCCGCGTTGTTCATATGACCGCGCCGGACGGCGGTGTCTATGCCTACGCCTATGATGCGAACAACAATCCCATAGCGGTAACTTATCCCGATAAGACCACTCGCCACTATGTCTATAACGAACAGACCAACACCGCGAACACTAACCTACCTCATGCCCTGACCGGCATTATTGACGAACTCGGCAATCGCTTCGCCACTTGGGGCTATAACGCGCAAGGCGCCGCCATATCAAGCCAACACGCGGGCGGCGCGGAGCTGACGACGGTTTCCTATGGCGACAATGCCTCGACAGTGACCGATGCCAACGGCAATGTGCACACTTATGGATTTACAACACTGTTCAATATGATCAAGCCGGTTTCTCTGACTGGTGTCCCCATCCCGTCGTTAGGCGGCAACGCGTTCAGCTATGATGCCAACGGTTTTATCGCCAGCAAAACTGACTATGACTACAACGTCACGACTTATACACATGATGCGCGGGGCAACCAGACCTCGCGCACCGAGGCAACCGGCACGGCGCAAGCGCGAACCATCACGACCACATGGCACCCGACTTTCCACCTGCCGACGCAGATCACCGAGCCGAATCGCGTCACGACATTGTCCTACGACAGCCACGGCAATTTGACCCAAAAAACCATTGCCGATGCCAGCAACAGCAAAAACACCCGGACGTGGAGCTACACCTACAATGCCAACGGACAGGTGACCCAAGCCGACGGGCCGCGCACCGATGTCGCCGACATAACCCAATACAGCTATGATGCCAAGGGCGACCTTGCCAGTGTCACCGATGCGTTGGGCCATGTGACGGCCATTTCCGCTTACGATGCCGATGGGCGGCCCTTGACCCTGCAAGACCCGAATGGCCTGATAACTCAACTGGCCTATGATCCACGCGGGCGGCTGCTGTCGCGCAACACAGGCGGTGAAACGACTGCTTACAGTTACGATGCCGCCGGACAGGTGTTGAAAATCACTAAACCCGATGCCAGCTTTGCCGCTTTTAGCTATGACCCGGCCCACCGCCTGACCCAAGTTAGCGATAATCTAGGCAATAAGATTGTCTACACGCTGGATGCCAACGACAATCAAACCAAGAAACAAGTCTACGACCCGTCCGGCACCTTGACGCGCAGCCTGGGCCAAACCTTCGATGCGGTCAACCGGCTACAAACGTCCGTCGGTGCGCAAGGACAGACCACCACTTATGGCTATGACAGCAATGGGAATTTGACCTCCGTCACCGACCCGCTGTCCAAGGCCACCATCCGCTATTTCGACGCGCTGAACCGGCTGATCGCCAGCTTCGACCGGCTGGCCGACAAGACCCAATACCAATTCGATGCCAACGATAATCTAGCCCAAATCACGGACCAGCGCTCCGCCAATACTGTTTACACTTATGACGGGCTGGGCAATAAAACCCAGCAAACCAGCCCGGACACCGGTATCACCAGCTATACCTATGACGCGGTGGGCAATGTCATTACCCGCACCGATGCCCGTGGTATCCAAACGCTCTACAGCTATGACGCGCTAAACCGCTTGGTCAAGAAAAGCTTCACGCCTAACAACAGTTATGGCGACATTTCCAGCGCGACCTACCAATACGACCAAGGCAAATACGGCATTGGGCATCTGACCGGCATGACCGATACTTCCGGTGCATCCACTTGGCTGTATGAAATCCATGGACGGGTCGTGCAACAGCAGCAAATCAGCGGCTTGATCACGCTGACCACCAACTATCAATACGATGCGGCGGGCCGCTTAAGCCAGTTGACCACCCCGGCCAATCATGCGATTGCCTACCAATACAATGCCAACGGCCAGGTGAATGCCGTCACCGTCGGCGGCACGGTGTTATTCAATGCCGCGCAATACCAACCGTTTGGCCCGATAAGTTCATGGGTCTGGGGTAATGGCACGGCCTATAAACGCAGCTACGATCTTGACGGTCGGCTGGTCACGCTGCCTTTAGGCACGGACAATCGCAGTCTCACCTATGACGCGGCCAGCCGCATTAGCGGCGAAACCAGCGACGCCACCGTGCAGAGCGTGAGTCCCAGTTTTATCACTGCGACGACTGCCGGAACGACAAACTACGCCATCAAACCTACCGGCAACGCCTTGTTGTCAGAAACCATTGCCAATGGGACCGTGTTTAACATGGGCTACGATGTCGTTGGCAATCTGTTTAGTGACAGTTTCTACACCTACCAATACGACCTAGGTGGTCGCTTGATGACGGTCGGGTCCGACAGCTTCCAAATGGATGGCCTAGGCAAGCGCGTCGCCAAGGTGTACCTTTCGACGGGAAACCGCTATTTCGCTTATGACAAAGCAGGTCATTTGCTCGGTGAGTACAACGCCCAAGGACTAGCGATTCAGGAAACTATCTGGTTAGGCGACACACCGGTTGGGACCGTCAGCGCCGGCACCGGGCTGCTGTATGTCTATGCCGACCACCTCAACACCCCGCGCACGGTGACGACCCAAAGCAACCGCGTGTTGTGGAGTTGGGTCAGCGACCCGTTTGGCAATGGTGCGTCGATCACCAGCAACGACGACTCCGGCAACCCGTACCAATACAACCTCCGCTTTCCCGGTCAGTATTACGACGCAGAAACCGGGCTGCATTACAACATGGCACGGTATTACAACCCGGCGATAGGGCGGTATACCCAGAGCGACCCGATTGGGTTGTGGGGAGGGGTGAATACCTATGTGTATGTGGGGGGGAATCCTGTTTCGTTTATAGATATTAGTGGCTTATATGAGCAGCAATATGCATATACTTCGTACCCCATACCTTCTTATACTCCAACTGCGCAACAAAATGCGGAGCAACAACAGATATATAATGAGAAACTTGAGCTTCTTGTAAATCCACTGAAAATAGCATCATATCTAGCGGATATAGTAAAACTAAAACCAGTATCGTGTGTTCTGGATTATGCTAGTCAGTTACTTGATGATCCTTCTACAAGAAATGATATTTCTAATGTGCTTGTCAATGCTTCAAACGCTGAAACAAATGCATATATTAATCGGATTAATAATCAGATAGGCCAATCACTAATACCTTCTAATTTTAATTACTTGGGGTTCTAAGCCCTATAGGTAGGGCGCATTTCTTTGCGTAGCGCCCGACAATTGGCAGCCCTGTAGGTCGAGCGCGTCTCTTTGCGTTGCGCCCGACATTTCGGTGGTTGGATGTGCTAACGGCCTTGGGGAAATGCTACGGTGTTGATGATTCGGCGCTGGAATGTCGGGCAACGATGGAGCCGTTGCCCAACATTTTATGACCGTATTCGGGGCTTGAATTATGCAACAAATCTTAGGAGTCAACGATGTATGTATACAAAGAAACACTGACGATAAATGACCCGAAAACCTTGGTCTTATCCCAAGAATTGCCTCTTGCTAAGGGGCAACAGGTGGAAGTGTTGATTACGGCTTATGAAGAGGATACCGAGTTGGAAAGTTTGCGAAACATTATTGATAAGCGTGGAATCACTGAATCCGATGTCGAGGATGCTATAGCTTGGGCTCGGACACAAGCCTAATGCGGGTGGTGTTCGATACCAATACAGTTATTTCCGCGCTTTTGTTTCGCGGTCGCATGGCATGGTTGGTTGCGCATTGGCAAAGCAAAACGATCACGCCACTAGCGAGCCAAGAGACCGCTCAAGAATTTCTACGAGTTTTGGAATACCCAAAATTTAGGTTGAATGAACAACTCATCCATAGCTTTGCCGTACGCTACTTGCCATATGTGGAGCGAATAGAAAGAGTTTCAGGATTCCTCAATTGTGTGGAATGCAGGGATGTGAATGATCAGAAATTCATTCAACTGGCAATTGTGGGCAAGGCCGATATTTTGGTGACTGGCGATGCAGACTTGCTTGTGTTACAGGATCAAACCCCGTTTGAGATCATCACCCCGGCAAAATACCGTAGCCGGTATGAATAATCCAAAAATGCATTACTTCCCGGAGCAAGATGTGATTCACCTCACCATCACCGATGAAGATGAAATTGAAAGTGTGGAATTAAGCCCTAATATCACTGCGGAACTTAATGCGGAGGGTGATTTAATAGGTATTGAAATATTAAAAGCCAGCACATTCCTGCGAGATTTTGTTTCAGAAAGCACTCAGGCAAAGTTGATGCAATTATAGCAATCGGTAAAGTAACGCCACACAGGCAATGTGAAGAATATGGGGAAATAATGTAATGGGAGCTTTTATTATCGACTTCAAGACCTTGGCAGCTTTGATGGTGCTAGTTGTCTCTAGCTTCGCTCTCGCCGACGGCGTAACCTATACTTACGATAGCCTAGGTCGCATCACCGGTGCAACTTATGCCAACGGCGCGGCTGTGCAATATGCCTACGATGCCAATGGCAACAGAACAACTCTTTCCATAACGGCCCCGGTTATTCAGCCCCAGACTATCAGCTTTGGAGCGGCCCCTAATAGAGTCGTCGGCGGTACTGGCACGGTTTCGGCGACTGGCGGTGCGTCGGGCAATCTAGTGACCTTCACTTCGCAGACCACGGGAGTATGCACCATCAGCGGAAGCATCGTCACTGGCATTACGGCAGGCAGTTGCACCATCGCTGCCAACCAAGCGGGCAACGCCACCTACAGTGCCGCGCCACAGGCCAATCAAAGCTTTAACATCGGTATGGGTAGTCAGACAATCGGCTTTGGTTCAGCCCCGACAGTGAGTGTCGGTGGCATCGGCACGGTTTCGGCAACTGGCGGTGCGTCAGGCAACGCAGTCACATTCACTTCGCAGACCACCGGTGTATGCACCATCAGTGGAAGTATCGTCACTGGCGTTACGGCAGGTGTTTGTACGATTGCCGCCAACCAAGCCGGGAACACCAACTACGGCGCAGCACCGCAAGTCACGCAGACGTATAGCATAGGTAAAGGCAACCAGACAATCAGTTTCGGCACGGCCCCGACGGTAGTTGTCGGCGGAATTGGCACAGTGTCAGCAACCGGTGGTGCATCCGGCAACCAAGTGACGTTCAGTTCGACGACTACGGGTGTATGCACCATCAGCGGCAGTACGGTCACTGGGTTAGCTTTCGGCACTTGCACGATTGCCGCCAACCAAGCGGGCAGCACCAACTACAACGCAGCAACACAGACTACGCTGTCTTTCAACATAGGCGTGGCAACACTACCTGGCAAAATCATTTTCGTGTCTAACCGAAACGGGAATAATTATGAAATTTATCAAAAAGACCTATCGACTGGCAATATCATCAATCTAAGCAACAACCCTGCGAATGATATGAATCCTGAAATATCCAGCGATGGCAGGTGGGTGGTTTTTTATTCCGACAGAGCTAAAGATAAGAACAACAATCCGCTAAATCAGATTTACAAGCTTGATCTACAAAATTTAAACCAAGTCACTCGCCTCACTAATGACGGAGCCAGTGATTACGACCCCGCCTTCATGCCAGACGGAAGAATACTATTCAAGTCAAATTATAATGACGGCCTTGGAGATATCTGGATAATTAATTCCGACGGATCGAATGCATACAATTTAACCCCCTCGCTTTCCAAAACTGAAGAATCAAAGCCTGACCCAATCAGCAATACACAGATTGTTTTTTCATCAAGATTGCAACAGGGAAATCCAAACTCTGATGAAGTTTTCACGTTAAATATTTCAACGGGTGCTTTGACGCGCATCACTACTAATAATGTTCCAGACTGGTATCCGGCAGTTGACCCCAGCGGGTCAAGGATTGCCTTTATTTCTAAAGAAAATCAAAGTGATCCAGATGCCATCTACACGATGACCACCGATGGTCAGAATCGCGTCAGATTAACTGACCCAACAATAATATCCAATGACTCTGGTGATCCTTCTTGGAGCCCGGATGGTCAGTCAATTATTTTCATCAACAGCAAACTAGGAAATTATAATGTCTATATAATGGATAATAAAGGTGGGAATATTTCTGCACTCGAAATAGCACCCAGTGGTGTTGATCTTTCGCCTTTGTTTGTACCTAGTGCATCGCCTTTGCCCTTCAATCAGTTGACTATCAGCAATTCGGGTTTCGGCACGGTCATTAGTGATGTGGGCAGTATCAACTGTGGGGCAACTTGCAAGCAAAACTTTGTCAGCGGAATGAAGGTCACGCTGACTGCGATTCCGGTCAGCGGATACCAATTCACTGGCTGGGGCGGTGCTTGCAGAGGTTACGGAAATTCATGTACTGTTATCACGACAAATGCAGCCCAAACCGTCACCGCCAATTTCGCCGTCTTTAAGGTTCACCAGCCGCTTTGGAAGCGGGCTATAGGCTCAATCGTCAAAAAGGGCGGGTAACCCCAACGCAAGGCGGGTGCGATTAAAAGTCAACCCAAACATCAAGTTTGTTGGTATGCGCACCTAACATTCATACAAATTGGTTTGCACCCCCGAAGATGAAAGCCATACCAAGTAGGGTACGCTGTGCGTACCTTTAAGGGCTTACAATGGTACGCACAGCGTACCCTACTTGGATTCCGTACTTTCATGGTAACCCGCCCTTCTACGACAAGTGGGTTTTCAACAAAATGAGAATTGCTGTCGGCGATCACAGTTGCGTAACATCACTCAGGTAATTAGAATTGCTTCATCTCTTTCAATCCAACCGGCTTGAGACCCTGCTCGAACAGCTTGCAGCCGAAGTTGCACGTCCTCAACGCAAGCCTCTGGCTTCCGAAACCATCATCGTCCAAAGCAAAGGCATGGGGCGATGGATTTCCATGGGGCTGGCCGCTAAACAAAGCATTTGCGCCAATGTCCGCTTTCCCCTCCCTGCCTCAGCCCTGTGGGAGCTTTTGCGTGGCGTTTTTGGCGAATTGCCCGTGCGCTCAGCCTTTTCACCCGAAGCAATGACCTTCCGCCTGATGGATTGGTTATCCAAACCGCAAAACCTTAAGCACACACCCATACTGGCAAATTATCTGCGTGGAGGTGACGACCTCAATGCTGTTAAATTTAGCCGTCATTCCGGCATGGATTGCCGGAATCCAGATTGCAGGGATGCCACCAACCCATGCCATCCATGGAGCCTAGGTTCCG
>Ga0118677_10015181_pt1 | contig 10733 bp, 11 predicted proteins | sample AliMusrvi5mmetaG_FD_86154 | JGI IMG/M metagenome (GOLD analysis project Ga0118677, IMG submission 86154)
TTCGTCTTGTATGGCATTCAAGTCAAGGTTGTCTAACATGATAAAGAAATTTTAACAGTTTATGACTAAAATTAATAGGTCTCAGCTTTTCTGTGTTTTCCCCGATTTATTGAGATGATACATTATTTATACCCAAACGACGGTTATTGTCAGGAACACCCCATTGGTTCTCAAAATCAATCTGGCAGCAGTTATCAATTTATTTGGACCCTCGCAAAATTATTGGACCGGAAATAAAGCCTTTGATAAAAAATTTATGGTTAATACCAATGAGCCCGATTTGACCCGCTTCATGCTAACAGCTGAAATTCAGGCTGCCTTATTGGAACTCATCCCTTATACGATCCGAATCAACCAGGGTACACTTGTTTTTACCCGTTATGGGATAAACAGCCAGCCAGCCGATTTCAAATCGCAACTTGACTTGGTTTGCAAGATGGGTTACCAGATCGCAACCTGGCAGCCCGCACCCACTGCGGGGCGTGTATCCTGAGGTAAGTTTTTCGAGGATAAACAATAAACAATTCCCTGCCCGGTTGAACAAACAAACGGGCTTTTTTAATTCTGGCAAAAATGGCGAAGACCTATTTGCGATTTTTGTGTCATAATTAGATTATTAATCCACGCGTTGACGGACCCAACCATGACAGATCAATTACCTCCACAGAACAAAACAGACCTGAGCAAAAAAACAGTGATGCCAACCGGCTCCTATTGGACCCTGGAGCGCGAGGCTGACGGTCATATATCCAGCTACCAGTTTTCACCTTTCATCGAGATGATCACCGGTTTTAAAACGGAGTATTTCAACGCGGGTCTCAAACAGTGGCTCGGGGTAGTTTACCCCGAAGACCGCCAGAAGGTGTTTGATTTTCTTTCCAACCTGATGAATCGCGAGAGCGAAGGGGTCATTGAATACCGTGTGCTGCGTCCCGATGGATTGGTGCGTTGGGTGTCAGATTGCGCCACCTCGGTGCGCCTGCAGGATGATCTCATGCGCGTGGATGGGGCGGTCAGTGACATTACCGAACGTAAACAGGCTGAAGAGATGCTCAAACGCTCCAATCAGCAGTTGGCAGTGTGGATTAATGAACTGCAGGAACGCAAAAGCAAGATGGACCTGCTGGAGAACATCAGTAACGCCTTGCAGCCCTGCAACCGGCTGGAGGAGGTCTACCAGGTGCTGGTCAAATATGCCGAGGAGATTTTCCCCAACCAGCCTGGCGCGTTATATCTGTACGACGTCGACACGGCTTCTCTGCATCAGTCTGTTCAATGGGGGGATTTTGCCGCTGATCCTGCCTGGAAAGCGGATACCTGCCATGCCTGGCAGACGGGCAAGCCGCATGTCTCGCCCGGCACCAATACCCGTCTCTTGTGCAAACACGATCAGGACAGCGCCCGCGATGAGATCATGTACTTGTGCGCTCCCCTGGTCGTCCAGGGCGAACGGGTTGGCGTGCTTTATTTGCGCCGCAAGGTGAACGATTTTTCCGAAGGCGAACAATATGATTCGGTGGAATTCTGGAAATCTATGGCAATGATGATCACCGAACGCCTGGGGTTTGTCATTTTAAACCTCAAACTGCGTTATGATCTGGTTAACCAATCGGTGCGCGATTCGCTGACGGGGATGTATATCCGCCGCTACCTTGAAGAATCCATCCAGCGTGAAATTCCGCGCGCCATCCGCTACAAACGCAGCTTTGGCCTGATTATGATCGATATTGATAATCTCGATACCATTAACGAAACCATGGGACACGCCGCCGGCAATGCCGTGCTGCAGGCATTTGGCAAGTTTCTGCTCTCCCAGATTCGCAGCAGCGATGTCGGCTGCCGTATTGGCGTCGACGAATTTGTCATGCTCCTGCCCGAAGCTTCGTTGGAAGACACCGCCAATCGCGCGGAAGTGCTGCGCATGGAAGGTAAAAACTTGCGCATTTTATTCGGCGGCCACCATCTTAAAGCGGTCACATTGACCATTGGCGTGGCTGCTTTCCCTCAGAACGGCGATAGTCTCGAAGATCTCATGGCTGCGGCGCAAAAAGCCCTGGCCCAGGCCAAAGAAAAAGGCTGCGACCAGATGGTCGTGGCACAGCCGTAAGGGGTTGAAGAAGGGGCATCCGCCCTTTTTTAAGGGTACGTTTCCAGAAAAGCCAGGCGCGTTTTTTCCAGCAGATCGGGCAGGCGCAGAATCTCCAACCGCACAGCTTCCAGGTCGTTTTCTCTGGCGTTTTTCTCAATCTCCATGCAAAGTTGCCCCATGGCGCTGGCCCCCGTGTTAAAACTGGACCCTTTCAGACTGTGAGCGGCTTTTTTAATGTCGATCACGCTGCCCGAGCGTGCAGATTGATCCATGTTGTGAATTTCCTCTGTGGCATTTTCCACATATAGGTCCACCAGGCTGCTGATCACATCTATGCCCATTTCCACAAATGTGCTCACAGTTTCAGCATCCAAAAAATTGGCGTCAATTGTACTCATCCGTACATCTCTTCATCATATTAATAGATTGGAACCTGGCACTGTTTACCCTGCCCGCCTCCCAGTTGCAGGGGCGTTTTGCATCGCGTGGCGCCAAAAGCCGGGAAGTTGGAGGGGGTAAATTTCAGAATAAGCCCAATTACCTTTTGGTTTAACCGCTGTCCACTTGCTTTTTTTTGATCATGTTCGACCCGGTTTATTATATTATCGTTTTTTTTAACCTAAATGCAAGCTGATTGTTAAGTGCGCGCCCTTTATTCCGATTGTATTGGTAGGGGTTATCACGTATAATTTAACTGGTGCTCTTTCGTGCTGTGATAATGGTTGGATGAAAAACCACTTATTGGTAACTATTTTTATGATCCCTCAAAATCGTTTTTCCCCAGGAGTATAAATATGTCAGAAAAAACACCTGTTCGCATTGGTCATTTAAAAATCACGGACCATCTCATTTTGGGCATCACCCAGGATAAAATTCAAAAAGGACAGGAAACCCCTGCACATCTCGACCTGCAGACGCAGGCCTTTGCAGGATGGAACCCTTTGGCGATGGCACTGCGTGAGGGAAAAATTGATGCGGCTTGCATTCTGGCTCCGCTGGCGATGGAAATATTCCACATGGATAAAAACACCCGCCTGCTGCTCTTTACCCACAAATCAGGCAGCGTGATTATTAAAAACAAGCGCGCCAACATCAACACCCTTGAGGATTTTAAAGGTAAAACGGTATTAATCCCCCACTTTTTATCCATCCATAACCTCCTGTTTGAACGCTTGTTGAGTGAAAAAGGGTTAAGTGTTGGGGTTGGTCCGGGCAAGGATGTCACCTTCGAGGTGGTGGCGCCGTCGGAAATACCTGAAATTATGGAATATGATGAAAAAGGCAGCGTGGGCGGTTTTATTGTGGCTGAGCCTTATGGCACCCAGGTGGTCATGGCGGGCCACGGTGAAGAATTTGCCCTCTCGAAAGATATCTGGCCCAATCACCCCTGCTGCCTGCTGGTGGTTAAAAATGACCTGGTGCAGAAATCGCCCGAGGCAATCCAGGAACTGGTCACCAGCCTGGTGGCTTCAGGCCAGTATGTGGCAGCCGACCCCCAGGGCGCGTCCGAAATTGGCGCCAGATTCCTCGGACAGGACCAGGCCGTCATCAACCGCGTCCTTGCCGACAAGGGTCGTGTGGTGACAGACGAGTTGATGCCCAACCTCAATGACCTCGACACCATTCAAACCATCATGACGCAGCGCATCAAGGCCATGTCTGATAAAATTGACCTGGAAAAATTTGCTGATCTGCGTTTTGCACAAAATGCCGGGGCAAAATAAATTTATCCATCTGATGGATTCGCATTTCCATTTCATATTCACCTGAAGAATTGAGGTCGCATGCCAAACGGTAACCTGCTCGAAATTGATGAACTGAAGGGGATGCTGGGCCAGAAAGACGTGGTCATTCTGGATACTCGCGATGAACAACTATACCTGCACAGCCATATTCCCGGTGCTGTCAATGTTCATCAAATATTTACCTACCTGGCGCTCACAGAAAACGGCGGTTATCCAGCCATGTGCCAATCCTTTGAGACTGCTTTCAGTCATGCCGGCATCAAACCGGGTGACCGTGTGGTGGTCTATGAAGATGCCATGGATAATGGTTACGGCCAATCCTGCCGCGGCTGGTACCTGCTTAATTATATGGGGCACACCGACTCGTTTGTGCTCCACGGCGGGTTAAAAGCCTGGAAATCGAAAGATTTTCCCATGGACAGCGATGTGGTCAAAGTGGAAGTCACTGATTTTAAGGTCAAACCCAACGAGAATTTGATTGTGACCAATGAACAGATGTTGAGTGCCATTGACGATCCGGGAATCGTGATCCTGGATGTGCGTGACTATGCCGAATGGATTGGTGCCAATTCATCCCCTTACGGGTACGATTTTTGCCCGCGCAAGGGACATATTCCCAATGCCATCTGGCTGGAATGGTACCGCCTGATGCGCCATAAACAGGGCATTCCCTGGTTCCGCACCCCCGATGAAGTTCTCAGCATATTGGAACAGATTGACATTAACCCCAACACCAAAGTATATCTTTACTGTTTTAAAGGTGCGCGCACCTCAAACACCTTCGCGGCATTTAAAAATGCCGGAGTTAAGGATGTGCGCAATTATCTTATGTCCTGGAATGAGTGGTCGCGGCAGCTGCATCTGCCCATCGAAGAAGGTTATTCCTAAATCAGAAAACAGACACCCCCGATCAAGTCGTAACCGATCGGGGGCGTGTTTTATAATTGCTGGGCCTGGCGGTAGAGGTCTTTATCTTCTTCACTGACCGGGGTAATTTCAATGCCGTGCGCTTCAGATTTGCCGTCCTGGTCCACATGCACAAAGGTGAGAAAACCTTCCACCACCATCTTGTCGTGCGCCTGGATGCGCACAAAGGAAATCATGCGCGAGCGCCCGGTGTAAACCACCTTGCTGTCCACGCGAATCACCTCGCCGCAGCGGATGGGGCTGGTAAATTTCATACCGTGAATTTCCAGGCAAACCGTATTTTTAGGGTTGGTGAGGGCTGCGGCTGCGATAAACCCGGATTCGACAAACCATTCGGCCGTGCGCCCGGCATACAGCGTGCCGTGATGGTTAATGTCTTCGCTTTTGACGAGATGGTGTGTGGTAAAAGTTTTAGGTTCCATTTGTCTTATCCATCGTACTCGTGAATAATTTTGTCTTTTTCGGCTTTAATTTCAAAAGCCAGTTCAATTAACCGGTCGATTAATTGGGGGTAGCTGATGTTTGTCTGTTCCCATACTTTGGGATACACGCTGATATGGGTAAAGCCCGGAAGGGTGTTTATTTCGCTGACGTATAACGCGCCGCTGTGCCGGTCCATCAAAAAATCCACGCGCCCCAGCCCGCAGCAGTCGATGGCTTTAAAGACGCGGATGGCAATATCCTGGGCTTCCCTGGTTTTTTGGGCGTCGATGTCGGCAGGAATATAAACTGCAGTGCTGCCGTCGACATATTTTGCGTTGTAGGAATAAAAACTGTCGCGGGGAGAAATTTCTGCCGGAACCGATGCGATGGGCTCGTCATTGCCCAGCACCGCCACTTCCAACTCGCGGGCGTTAATCCCCTCTTCAATCAGGATTTTGCGGTCATAGCGGATGGCGTTTTGAATCCCTTCCAGCAGGTCCGAGCGGTTGGCGCAGCGGCTGATGCCCACCGAAGAGCCCAGGTTGGCCGGTTTGGTGAAAAGCGGGTAGGGCGCAAAAGCTTCTGCCTGGGTGATCACCGCTTCCAGGTTGTTTTCAATCTGCTTGCGCGTGGCGATCATATACTTTGCCACGGGAATATCATAAGCACGCATGATGTCTTTAAAAACGGCTTTGTCCATGCCCAGCGCCGATCCCAACACGCCTGCCCCGACATAGGCAATCCCATTCATTTCCAGCAGGCCCTGGATGGTACCGTCTTCTCCCAGCGTGCCGTGCAGCACCGGGAAGAGGATATCCAGCTCCGCCAGCGGCGAAAAATGAAGTTCGTTTTCAATTTTATATAGCGTGTGGTTGCCGGGTTCTGGCAGCATGCACACCGGGGTGAGCCCATCGCTGCGCCGCGCCTTTAATTTCCCCAGGACATCATCGCCGCTGTACCATTTTCCCTCGCGGGTGATGCCAATCGGGGTGATTTCATATTTTTCAGAAGAAAGATGCTGCAGAATCGAACTGGCTGACATCAGGGATACATCATGCTCGCCTGAACAGCCGCCAAAAATGACACCTATTCGGATTTTCAAAAAGTCACCTCAATAGCGAATTTATTTCCTGGCCTCAGGTGAGAAACCGCTGTTGGAAATGGCTTCCATCAATGCCAACGCCAGTTGATAAGCCTGTTCGGGGGAGAGATAAATATGGGTCTCATCCGCCGCGAAGATCTTTTCGTTATCCGGGCATTCCTCGCAAAAAGAAATACAGATATCGTCACTGAACGCGCGGTCTTCAGCCTCGAAATATACATCGACCTTAAGGCTTCTGTCAAGCAAATAAATTGATCTTGGAATCTGCTTGCTCATAAACACGCTTCACCTGGTAGTGTTCGTTTTAATTATTCTGCACAAAAGCAGGAACTAAGCAGTGGAACCTGGCTGGTTTTATTTGTTTTCAGCGCAAATGCGGTCAACCAGCTCCTGGCGAATTAAATCAGATTTTTCGTTGGCCACCTGGCAGGTGCCGGCCGCCTCGTGTCCGCCGCCTTCGTAATCCAGCATCAACTTGCCTATGTTCACCTTGGAGGTGCGGTTGAAAATGGATTTGCCGCAGGCAAAAACCGTATTTTGCCTCTTTAAGCCCCACATCATGTGAATGGAAATGTTGCACTCCGGGAAGAGGGCATAGATCATGAAGCGGTTATTGGCATAAATGGTTTCTTCATTGCGCAGGTCGAGCACCACCAGTTTTTCGTAAGTGGTTGAACAGCGCCGGATTTGTTCGTTTGAACGCGCCTGGTGTTCAAAATAAAGATCAATCCGCTCTCTGACATCTGGCAGATCAATAATCTGGTCGATGGAATGCTCGAGGCAGTAATCAATTAAATCCATCATCAACTGGTAATTTGAAATGCGGAAGCTCCTGAACCGCCCCAGGCCTGTGCGCGCGTCCATCATAAAACTGAGCAGTTCCCATCCCCTCGGATGCAGCACGTCTTCCAGCGCGAACTGGGCAGAATCTGCTTTGTCGACGGCTGCCATCATGTCATCAGGAATGTTGGGGAATGTTTTGCGGCCGCCAAAATAATTGTAGACCACCCTGGCTGCGGATGTGGCATGTGGGACGATAATGCGGTTGGCTCGTTCACCTTTAATCCGCAGAAGCTCGCTGGCGTGGTGGTCAAATGCCAGGTGAACATTGGGATTATAAGGCAGGTTGGTGGTGATATGGTCGTCGCTCAATTCAATCTTGCCATCCTGAACATCCTTGGGATGCACAAAAGTGATTTCGTCAATGAGATCCAATTGTTTCAGCAGCACAGCACATACCAATCCGTCCATATCGCTGCGTGTTACCAGGCCATATTTTTTCTTTTCAGCAGGCATCGTCTCACCTCCCATGTTAGTAATAAAGCGTACCTTGACTCATTAATTATATATCGTTACTTGATTTTTACCTAACAACCGTGAGGTAAAATTGGCATTGCATTGCGCCGCGATCCCCCCATCCTCTGCCCGTCACGGACATCTTGGATTTCCACCCGTTAACCGTTGGCTGAGCTCGTCGAAGCCAACATCTCTTCTCTGCGAACTCAGCGCCCTCTGCGTGATACCAGTTTGACTGTAATGCGCCTGCACCCTTCGACAGGTTCAGGGTGCGTCCCCACCGCAGCCCGTTGGCTGAGCCTCGCTTGCGTCCCCGTAGGGGATCGAAGCCAACACCCCCGTGTCAAGCAGGCGAATCCAGCCACACCCTCCTCTTGGGCCAAACCGCTTTTTAAATTCAGCATCATTCATCTTCAGCCGCCTTTGATTGCCTGCCGGTATTGCTTGCAGGAATCATTATAGTCTTTTCGCGGTGCCTTTGCCTGAGGGGAATCTGAGTATTTTGGATTTTCCAGGGCGAGGCAGCGTAATCAAACTACCAGAAATGAAAATGGGGGGATGGATTACAGCGGAATCAAGAGATCTAGAAATTCAGGATGATAAAATATTCAGGGGGATTTTGGGTTAAAACGGAGAACACAGGTTAGCTCAACCGGGACGCATTTATCCCAGGCGGGACACATCGTAGAGGCCTTTGCGGTCGTTGCGCCGGATTTCCAGCAGATCAAAAGCCATGCGCAGCGAATCATCCACTAGGCGCACGCGGCTTTCAGCGTTAAAATACCAGGGAATTCCCACCTCGACAATCTGGTAGCCCAATTTGCGCGCGATATACAGTACCTCAACATCAAAGGACATGCCCCCCAGGGTCTGCAGGCTGAACACCTTTTGGGCCACTTCGGCGCTGAAACATTTAAAACCGCACTGCGTATCCTGCAAGCCGGGCAGCGCCGCCAGGCGCACCATGCTGTTAAAGACACGCCCGATCAGGTGACGGTAAAGCGGCTCATTATAACGCTTTGCGCCTGGGCTCTCGCGCGAGCCAATGGCCACGTCAAAATGGGGCAGCAGCGGCGGCAGGAAGCGGTTGACCTCAGTTATGGGCATGGACAGGTCAGCGTCACAGATGAAACGGTAATCGCCTGTAGCTTCAAGCATGCCCCGTTTCACCGCCAATCCTTTACCGCGGCAGTCTTCATGAAAAACCCGCAGCCATGAAACGCTGCGGGCAAAGTTCTGGCAAAAGGCCAGAGTCTGGTCATGACTGCCATTTTCCACCACCACCACCTCAGCCAGATAGCTTTGCATTTTAAAGAATGCGGCAATGGCCTCAAGCGTATCAGGCAGGCGGTGTTCTTCGTTATGGGCGGGAATGATGATGGAGAGTAATGGCGTCATTCATAGTCACATAGAAAAAAAAGGTCGGCGTGGACGGACTTGAACCGTCGGCCCCTGCGTCCCAAACGCAGTGCGCTGCCAACTGCGCTACACCCCGGCACAGCAGAGTATACCCGATAGCACAGATGGGCGTCAAGGATAATTTTTAATGTGGTCAGTGAGCGCTGTCTAGCTATTTTTCAGAGGAGATAAAGCGGTAACCCTGCCCCCAAACAGATTTGATCTGGGTGCCAAAGGGACCCAACTTTTTGCGCAGTCGCAGCACCAGGTTGTCAATGGAGCGGTCGCCAGGCGCATAACGTCCATCCCAGATGGTTTCGACCAGATAGTCGCGGGTGAAGACCCGGCCAGGGGAGCCCAGCAAAAGTTTCAGCAGATCAAATTCAGCGCGCGCCAGGTAAAGCGAAACGCCCTGCAGCACTGCACTGTAGGTGCCCGGCTCAAGCTGCAGCGGTCCGCTGATCACCAGTCCGTCTTCACGCGGCGCGCTGGTGTCGTTGAGCAGCAAACGCACCTTCTCCAGCAAGGTTTCCATTTCAAAGGGTTTGTCGAGGGTATCATCGGCCTGGCCATTCAGCCCATCATGGAAACCGTCCTCTGTGAGCATCAACACGCGCCTGGCAGACAGCTGGCGCAGCCATTCCAACACTTCCAATCCGCTCAATTCCGGCAGCGACCAATCCAAAATGACCAGGTCGGGGCAGTACGCTTCGTGCAGTTCAAGGCCTTTCATTCCATCGGCAGCGTAAAAAACGGTATATTCATTGCGCCGCAGCAAGGTTAAAATTTGCTGCGCCAGTTCAGACGAATCCTCAACCAGCAGAATGGATGGCATTTGATGATTTCCCTGATTTAATTTTACCATTATCCCGGCCTGCCAATTCAACATTAAGTATGTTTTTTTGGAATTTTACGTAAGAGCACCCATCACCCTTTAGCAGCCATATCGGGCGATGGATTGCGGCTATTCCTGGTGAAACTTAAACACAAAAAAGCCAGGATGTTTTTGGCGTCCTGGCTGAATACCATCAGAATGGATCAGGAATGTGGCTTACGGGTAAATGACGTTGGCCCCAGTCCGCGCATGGCAGATATAAATTTCGGGGGTCTTGCCCGTGTGGGCAGGATATTGCACATTAACCGCATCCACCAGTTGTTGCACTGCGTGTTCGTCCACCAGCGCCACCGTGCAGCCGCCAAAACCGCCCCCGGTCATGCGCGCGCCGTAACAGCCTTCCATTTGCTGCTGGATTTCCACGAGGATATCCATCTCGGGCGTGCTGATCTCGTACCAGTCGCGCATGCTCTGGTGGGAACCGTTCATCAGCTTTCCAAACGTGGCCACATCGCCCTGGTTGAGCGCTTTGACCCCATCGAGGACACGCTGGTCTTCGGTGACCACATGGCGGCATCGGCGGGCAATCAATTGTGGAAGCTCATGCTGCCTGACTTCAAAAGATTCCACCGAAATATCGCGCAGCGCTTTAATCCCCAACGCTTTCGCGCCTGCTTCGCACTGCTCGCGGCGCTCATTATAAGCGCTGTCGACCAGCGCATGGGACACACCGCTGTTAACCACCACCACGCTCACCCCTTCGGGGATTTTCACCAGCTGGTATTCCAGCGAACGGCAGTCCACCAGCAGGGCGCGGTCGGCCTGGCCCAGTGATGAAATATACTGGTCCATAATGCCGCAGTGGACGCCGGCAAATTCGTGCTCGGCCTTTTGTGCCAGCAGCGCCAGTTCCAAACG
>Ga0118677_10015182_pt1 | contig 10733 bp, 5 predicted proteins | sample AliMusrvi5mmetaG_FD_86154 | JGI IMG/M metagenome (GOLD analysis project Ga0118677, IMG submission 86154)
GAGATGGGGGAAGGGATTCAAGAGCATTAAAAGGAATATTTCCTTGGCAATCCAAGGCTGCCAGTGGTCCAATGAATCTCCATTCTTTATCTATGAACCCCCTCACGAATTTAAGCCGGGCCGCGCTTCTTGGCTCGTTGTTGATCCTGCCGAGCCTGCCTGCCACGGCCGATGTCCGGCTGCCGCATTTGTTATCCAATCATATCGTGTTGCAGCGCGAGAAGCCTGTGACGATATGGGGTTGGGCTGATTCGGGTGAGAAAGTCGCCGTGACGTTGGGGGACGAAACCCAGACTGCCACCGCCGACAAAGAAGGCCGCTGGAAGGTGGCATTAAAGGCTCATCCGGCGGGCGGACCTTATGAAATCACGATTGCCGGAAAGAATATGATCACGCTTTCCGATGTTCTTTTCGGCGAGGTCTGGGTTTGCTCCGGCCAATCCAACATGGCCATGGCGTTGCAGAGAGCGGCTACTGGACCTCAGGAAATCGAGCAGGCTACGAATCCTAAAATTCGACTTTACACGGTCAGCATGAATTCGCTTCAGCGTCCCTCTACCGATGGGCTCGGGAAATGGAGTGAGTGTTCGCCGGAAGTGGTGAAGACGTTTTCGGGGGTGGGTTATCTTTTCGGACGCCGGTTGCAGCAGGATTTGAACGTGCCCGTGGGACTGATTCAGTCGGCGATGGGCGGGACGGACGCCGTTTTGTGGACGCCGTTAGAGGCGATGGAGAATGATCCGCAGCTCAAGGGGAATGCGGAACGCGCGCGCAAGATGCTCGCCGAATTCCCTGCACAACCACTGGATCAAAGCGGTTGGCAGGCGCCGGGCTTCGTGGATGCGGCGTGGAAGACGATGGAGTTGCCGGGAGCTTGGGAGAAGTCGGGCGTGGCCGGGATGGAAAAGCTGGATGGCGTGGTCTGGTTCCGCAAGGAAATCGAGATTCCCGCTGACTGGGCTGGGCACGATCTGGAGTTGAATCTCGGGCCCATTGATGACGGGGATACGACCTATTTCAACGGGGAGAAAATCGGCGCGATGGATGTCGATACCCCTGACGTCTATAAGATTCCCCGCTTATATCCGGTTCCCGCATCGCTGGTGAAAGCAGGCAAGGCGGTGCTGGCGATTCGCATGACGGATCGCTTGGGCGACGGCGGTCTGGTGGGGACTCCGGAGCAATCTTTCCTGAGCGTGAAGGGGGAGGATTCCAAACGCCTTCCGCTGGCTGGGACGTGGAAGTTCCAGATCGCCGATAGCTGGCCTCCCTGTGGCACACCTTCGGGACTTTATAATGGCATGATTGTGCCGGTAACACCGATGGCCATACGCGGAGTGATTTGGTATCAAGGGGAGTCCAACGCCACCTCCGCCGGGCAATACCGGCATTTGCTGGGCGACCTCATTGCCGGTTGGCGTGCGGCTTGGCGGGATGAAGCGATCCCGTTCGTGATAATCCAGCTTCCCAATTACATGGCTGCCAAGCCTGAACCGGGCGATAGCCAGTGGGCGATGGTGCGCGAGGCCCAGCAGCAGGTTGCGGCTTCCGTCAAGGATGTGAGCCTGGCCGTTACGATTGATCTGGGGGAGGAGAAGAACATTCATCCGACGAATAAGGCGGATGTGGCTGCTCGCGCCGCGTTGGCTGCCGAGGCGCATGTTTACAAAAAGGACGTTGCGGGTGACGCGCCGTTGTATGCGGGAATGACGGTCGAAGGAAACAAGGTGCGCGTGCGGTTGGCCCATGTCGAAGGGGGCTTGGAGGTACGCGGCGGCGCGATCAAGGGATTTGCGCTGGCGGGCAAAGATGGCAAATTCCAGTGGGCGGATGCAACGCTCGACGGGCAGGATGTGGTGGTTCACAACGACACCATCACGGAGCCTGTCGCCGTACGTTATGCGTGGGCCGATAACCCCGAGACGACGCTGTATGGGAAGAAGAGCGGACTGCCGGTCACGCCTTTCCGCAGCGACGTCCCAGCAGCACGTTAAAGTTCTTCATCAAGCGAGAGCGCGGATTTTTTGGACGGATTTCCGCGCCTCGCATGCGGTGCACCATTCCTCGTCTTTGCTTGCTTTTTCAAGCACCGGGAGGCTCTCGGCATCCGCGATCTGGCCAAGGGCTTTGCAAGCAGCTGCCCGAACCACGTAATCCCGGTTTTGGTTCAGCGCAAACTCGTACAAAAGCTCCAGAGCTGCGGGATCGGCAGTCCCAATATTGCCCAAGGCGAGGCAGGCGGCCTGGAGGACGCGGCCCCGGCGTCGCCAGGCTTCCTTGGTTTCTTCCGTAGTGCCTGCGGGGAAGATGACATTGAATGGATCGTTGCTTCCGGCGTGGGCTCCGCCTTCCAGCTTGGGCTGGGTGAAAAGCGGGGCTTCGTTTTCCCGGTGCAGGGCTTGGACTAGCGCGTCCACGGCCTTGGGGTCGCGACGGTCGCCCAAGGCGATGGCGGCGGCGTAACGCACGCGCCAGTTGGCGTCGCTGAGCAGGGCGAGGGTTTGTATGAAAGCGGTTTCATCGGATTGCGTGGCGTTGGCCGCGCAGAATTCCATTTTTTCAAAGACGGTGTTCATCGGGATTCCTCCATCAGGGTGTGGGTGACGTTCCATTGCTTGCCGCCGGCGCGGATGGTGACGACGCCATCGCGGTATTCGGCTTGTTCGATGCCGGGGGCGGGTTGCTCGACGAGGAGAGCGGATTTTCCATAGAAACCGTTGCTGTTGTTGCCGTCGAGGGCGTATTGGCTGTAACCGGTGTCGCAACAGAGGACGACTTCGATGGTTTGCCCGGAATACTGTGGAGGCAGGGCAATCTCGGGTTCCAGCAATTCCATGCACGGGATGTGGGGGCTCAGGTCGAGGGCTTTGCCGTTGATCCAGAGGCGCAGGCTGCACATGTTTTTGGGGAGCCGCAGCCAGCTTACCCCGCCTGCCGGGACGGTCATGGAACGCCGGAACCACCAGCGTCGGACGGCGGGAAGATCGCGCTGTAGGTAAGGGGGCGTGGTGAGGGGGATGTCGATCGAGGAGGCTGCGAGCTGTTCGAGCGCGAGGTCGAAATCGAAGCGGCATTCGGGGTCCGCTACGGTGTGCCAATGCTCGCTTACGTCTTCGTGGACTTGCCGGGTCGCTTCCGGCCACGCGAGCCAGAGCCAGCGGCATTCGGCTCCGCGCTGGGTGAAGTCGACTTGCACGCTTTCGCCATCAAGGCGGTCGGGGTAACCGGGAATGCGGGTGACGGTTTTGTCGTCCGGGCCAAGGAGGGGAAGGAGGAGGAAGCGGACGCCTTCGGCTGTCTCGATGGCAACGCCCCGCGCGGTTTCGATTGGGTGGGGCCGCAGGAAGAACCGGGCGGTGACTTGGTGCTCCCGCTCGAAGAGGGTCAGGTCTTCAATGAGCCAGAAGCGTTCGTGGCAAAGGCGGGTGCGCCGCCGCACGCAGCGCACGTCGTCGAATTTTTCCCGGTAGATGGGGGTGACGTCGGCTGCGACCACTTTTTCGGTCTCGGAGAATTCGAGCTGCTGCGCCTGCTGGTATTTGCTGAAGGCGCGCATTCCCTCCCACTGGTCCACGAGGATGACGGAGTGTGCGCCGCCGCAGCCGCTCCCGAAGTTGAATTTCCGTTTTTCGCCGAGGTCCATGTAGCCGACTTCGCGCCAGGTGTCGTCAAATTTGAACGCGGTGCAAGTCTGGCTCGGAACGCCGTCCACGGTGAGCGGGCTGCCGTAGGCGGAAAGGACCAGGGCGTTGGGATTGACATGAGAGCGGCCAGGGTAAACGGGTTCGGATTCGTCCCACATTTGCATGGCGTAGAGTTGGGCGTCGTCGGAGACCAAGGCCGCGCCAATTTCCGGTTCACTCCAGGAGGTGAAAGCCGAGATGCTTTGTTGCGCGGCTTCCGGCCACCAGATGAGCGTCCAGACGAGGTCGTCGTAACCCCAGCCGATATTTTCGGAGGAGGCCCAGTTGGCGTGGTGCTCCAGGAGTTCGCCATAAAAAGGGTCATTCATGCGCCGGGCGGCATAGGCCACGCAGGAATGGGTGGCGATGGAGTAGCCGTAGTGATCCCACGGCAGGAGGAGGCCGTTGGGCATCCACTCGCGGGCAATCATGCGGCAAACGTTTTCGGCCCTGCCGCCATGGGGAGGCAGGGATTTGCTGAACCAGTCGCCGCCAGTGGTGCGTTCGAGCAGTTCGACGAGGAATGGGATGGAAGGCCCGACGACGCCATCCATGTAGGCGCTGCCTTCGCCGGTGTAGCCGGAGGTGGGAATGCCGCCGATGAGCGAGGGGAGCCGCCGCATGCCGTCTTCATACATGCGCCGGGCCATGGCGCTCTCGCTGAAGAGGTGGCCGATGAGGGCGTTGCTGAAGCAGAGGGACATGGTCTGGTTGTCCACGCACTCGGGCTCCGGCTTGGTGCGCATGCCCATGAAGAAGTTGACGTATTGGAAGGTGATCAGCTCCTCGCGGATATGCTGTTCTTCCTCGGGGTCCCAAGCTCCGATGGTGGCGAGCCATTGGAAATAAAGTGCCCAGCGGGCGTGGGGGAAGGCGAAGCACCAGAAATGGAATTGGAGCCCCATGCCGAAGGTTTGGGGTTCGAGCGTGGCGAGGTAACCGCGCACGGCGTTTTTGGCGTTCTCGATGTCGATGGGGTCGCCGGTGATGAGTGCGGTGAACGGGGTATGCCACGGGAACTGATGGGGGGCGTTGTGCGCGCGGCGGCGCACGGAGCTCCACACTCGGCCCATCAAGGTTTCGTTGCGTTCGGCATCAGTAAGCTTTTTTCTCAAAGCTTCGATGTCATCGATATAAAAAGGTTTTTGCATGCTGTGTCGGCGGGGGGAAAGTTTGCGCCATCCTTGGGTGGTCACTCTTTGCTTTGGGGCGCGGATTGCAATCAAATTTCGTGAAAAAATACGCTTGGAGGATACTTCAAATTCTATGCCAATGGGCGATTGTTTTTTTAACCGGTTTTTCCGATGAATGTCTCCGCTCTAATAACAACGCATCTCGAAAACCCGCGCGCTTTTTCCGGCGGCATGCACTGCCGTTACCGCAAGCTTCACTGCCTCCGCATCGCATTTGGGAAATCGGTGGATGACAAAGCGGTTTCGGTTGTCGTTGCAGTCGACGACGGTCTTCCAAGCGCCGTTGACTAACAATGCCAGCGTGTAGGATTTGACCAGGTAATCAATCGGCAGTGCCGCCGGATGCCACATGTCGAGATCGGTGTCAAAGACGATGCGCACTTCAGAGATGGCGCGCGGTTTTTCCCAGGATAACGTGAGTTCTTGCGGAAGCGGTTGCGAGGGGTCGGAGATCCAAAGATCGGGCAGTAAATCGGTATGAGACGTGCCGCTGGTCACCTGTTGCGGCGCATATGGATGCTGGGCCGGCGATATTTCCGCGAACGGCACTGGTACGCAGCTTCGATCCATATCGTTGAGGTCGTGAGCATGGCGGTAATGCTGAACGCGGACCCATTCCACCGGTTGGGCATTGCGGGTCACCATGATCGTCCTCTGCAGTGCGTAGAGATTTTCCTTGGTGTCATGCGTTGGTGTGAAGAATCGTTCCGGGTTATATAGCGCGGTATAGGTTCCGTAAGGTTCCGATGCGGAGCGCCTCCAGGACAGGTCGCCGTCGGTCATGACCAGCACTGCATACAGGCCTGGAAGGAGATTTAAGGCCTGCACGTCGAAAGAGACCTCGGTTTCACCGGGGGCAAGCGTTACGCGGGATTCCGCGAGCGGTGTGCGATGCGAGAAATGGTTTGGATGCTCGCAAGAGGCGAAGAAGAGGGTTGCTGCGGTTGGCTCGGAACCGTTGTTTTGGAGCGCCAGCACGACGCGCTCGACGCACCCTTCGGTTACTGGGAACGACAACGCACGTCCCTTGTCCACGGGCAACCAGTCCTCGGAACGCGTAAATGCCAATGGCGCTTCACTGGTTGCGGAAACAGTGGCTTGGCGGGCCTTGTCGGCAGGGTCCTCGTTGCATATTCCGGGGATGAAGGAGCCATCCTTTAGAATCTCCTGTTGTACCTCGCGGAAGCGGTTCTTTGTGGTTTCGCGTGAGGTGGCTTTTTCCCGTGCAGCCAAGGCGGCGGCGATGCCAACCGCGTGTCCCGTGGTTCCGATGGTGGCTTGGAGGCGTGTGGCTCCGAGTGCCACATGCGAGACGCTCATATCGCGTCCTACCAGCCAGAGATTGTCCATGTCTTTGGCGTAGAGTGAGCGCAACGGAATGCCAAACACCCATGGAATGAACGCATGGATATTCGGTTTGAATTTCGACTTGAAGCCGCCGGGGACATGGATGTCCATGTTCCATCCTGCGTAGGCCACCACATCTGGAAACACCGTCCGTTCTGAAATATCGTGTTCGGTAATAATGTGGTCGCCGACGATGCGGCGGCTTTCCCGCTTGGCTGGTGCGATGGTTACGGAATCGAGGGAGTGGTATTCCATCTTCCGTTCGGGATCGTTCTTGTAAAAGGACCAGGCCCCGTAGAGGGACTTGAGCAACTCCTCGCGGATCTGCGCATACTCGCCAATCGGGTCGTTGTTGTCTCCGGCATATTCGATCCACCAGAAACCGCTGGTCACCGGTCCCTTTTCCATGGATAGGCGGAAAGGCAGATCATCCAGAGTCCGGTATTCGTAAGCCCACGCCGGACGCTGATAGACGGTGGGGATTTTTTTCTCGCTGGCACGCAATAGGAGTGACGCCCCCATGACCCCTTGGTCGGCTTTGTCGGGAGCCAGGATTTCATGGAAGGTGTCCCGCGCTTCCCGCCCCTGCATGAAGGCGCAACCGGCCAGTGCCGCCACGGTGCCGTCTCCGCTGGCATCGACGAACTGTGCGGCCGTGAACCGGTAATTCCGTTCCGTGTGCGCCTGGGTGCCGGCCACCGCCACGACGCGGCGGCCTTCGGTTTCAACGCTGTTCACCGTCAGGTCGGAATAGACCGCGACCTGCTCCCGTTCGCACCAGAACAGGAGGATGCCGCTTGTCAATGTGCTGCGGTAGAACGGATCTGCCTCGGCCAGCAACTCCTTGAGTTCCTCGACGGGTCCGCCTTCCCGCATGTTGGGGAAAAATCCCAGGAAGCTGGCCCCGTTGATGGAGACACCGATATCGGAGCACGCATTGCCGCCGAGTCCGGGCTTGTTATCCACCAGCGCGGTTTTGAGCCCTTTGCGTGCGGCGGTGATGGCCGTGATGCAGCCTCCCACTCCGCCGCCGACTACGACCAGGTCGTAATCTTTTTCCAATACGGGCAGCGTCGCAATGTGCTTCGTCGATGTCTTATGTATCGCCTGCATAGTGCGCATCATAGAACGCGGCATCCCCGTTTTTAAAGAAAAACGGGGATGCGGAAGTGCGGCACGAGGGGCTGCGGGGAACTTTATTCCAGCGTCAGGTCGCCCCAAAGTTGCGGGGTGAGTTCGGCTTCGCCGGGGATGTCATTCACGAGGCCCGTGGATTTATTGCTCCAGTAATGGCGGGCTGCGGTGATGGTGCCGCCGTTGTCGGCGGAGAGGATGCCGAAGTCGCCGCGCAGTTTAAGGCCGGAAGCGGGTTTGACGCCGAGCCGTGACCACGGAATGGCGACTTCCACCAAGCTGCCCAAACCGGGGGCGGGGGCGATGGCGATTTTCACGTCGGAGGGGGTTGTTACCCGGTCAAAGGTGATGGTCCGCCATGGAGAACTGAAAGGAACCTGGTCCCTCGCGGCGGTGCCGGGAACGGTCTTCTCGTAAAGCACGGCAATCGGTTGGGTGGGCGTCGGCGAGAAGAGCAGGCGGAGATTGCCCGCGCCCGTCTTGTTGGCGGTGCCAGGTCCCAGCATGAGGTCCACTACGTCGCCCGTCTTGAAGTTGAGGCGGGGGTTTTGTCCGGCGTTGCGGAGTTTGCCGTTCCCCTTCACCAGATAGGCGATGTAGAGGTTTTCGCTGTCATAGCGGGCGGCGATGCGTCCGAAGACATTGCGCGGATCATCCTGCACTTCGATGAGCTTGGCATTGGCGTCCTTCAGCTCCGGCCATTGGTCGATCTTGCCGTCGACGACAACGGGAGCGGCAGTTTTCGGGATGTTGAAGCTCTTGGGAGCGGCTTTGGCAGCGGCCATGGATTCGTTGAAGGCCTGCGCCTTGACGTATTGCGCCGGGGTGTAGGTGAACTTGCCCGAGAAGCGTTTGATTTTGTCGAGGCCGGTGATCTCAATGACCCGGGCGTCGGTGCCGCCGTTAGTCAGGTAGACCTTGCCATCGGGGGTGCGGATGAAGTTGCCACCGAAGGATTCGCCCCCCGCCGTGGTCATGTCCCAAGGCGTGCCTTTAACGGCTTGCGTGGGGAATTCAAACTGCCCGCGCGTGTCCTTGAAGAGGGCCTGAATGAAGAGGCCGTCCCAGGTGAAAAGGAAGTTTTCGCCGAGGTTGCCATTGAGGTAGAAGACTTCGCCGGTATCGCCGCCCATGTCCGCGACCCCAAGGAAGGAACTGGGTCCGATGAGCATGCCGGGCTGGGAGGACGGAGCGTTGTGGGAGCCATGCACGGAGACGTAGCGGCTCGGGTAGGTGAAGATCACCTTGCCGTTCTTGTCTAAGCCGGTCAACGGATTTTGGTTCACATAAACACGCCCGTCTTTGCCACCTTGGATCATGTTCGATTGAACCGGGATTTCCGAGGTCTGGATTTGCGGGTGTTCGATGTCGTAGATCGGTTCACCGCCGGGACCGAAGGAGCCGATGTGATATTTGACGAGCGAGCCTTCCGGTGTGGAGGAAGCAAAGGCGAGGGTGCCTTCGTCGTCTGGCAACTGGCCCCAGTAGCCGCTGCGAAGGGTAATCGGCTTGCCTTTTGCATCCATGCCCAGCGAGGCGAATTTGACTTCATTGGCTTGGACAAGGCCATCGCCATTAAGATCGGCCCAGGCGTAGACCTGGCCTTCGTGTCCCTCGAAGATCGGGCTCCAATGCGGCGCGAATGCGCGGTCTTTTTGGGTGCCGACTGCGCCGATGGCGGCAACGGAACGCCATTTGCCATCTTTATACTGGGTGCATCCACCGCGCGCGGGGTAGGCGTAGGTGACGCCCTTGAGTTGGATGACGCGGCTGGTGAGTTGGTGAACGGTGGGAGGGAAGAGATCGTCAGGACCGGATTTGCCTTCCATCGACCAAGTGGGCTTGAAGGTGTTTTTTTCGAGGTCGATTTTGTAAACGGTGTCGTCGGAGAAGCCGATGGTGGGATCGAAGGGATCGATGGCTCCGGCTCCGGCGTAGCTGGTCGTCCCCGCGAAGTCCTTGAGGAGCTTCCCGTCGGCGGTGGCCCAGAGGCTGGTCCGTTTCGGGCTATGGGTTTCCTCTGTGACCCAGAGGCGGTCCTGGCTGTCCACGGCGATGCCTGCCGGGTTGCGCATGGCGGTTTCAAGGTAAGCTCCCGAGAGGGGGCGTCCGCCGCGTTTGCCGATTTCGCCGGTCAGTTTGCCCTCGGGCGAGAAAGTTTTCACGTTTTGGTCACTCCCGCGCACGGAGACATAGACGTTGCGCTTGGAATCGATGGCCACGCCGTAGGCTTCCGGGAAGGTTTCGCTGGCGAAGGGGGTGACTTTGCCGTCGAGGGTTGCCCGGACGAGTTGGCCGTCTTTGGCGAGGACGATGAGCGAGCCGTCCTTGTCGAAAGCGAGGGAGCGGGGTTCCTCGACTTTGATTTCGCCTTTTGGATCGCCGTTTTCCTTATCGAGGAGTTTCACGAGGCCATCTTTATTGAGAGCCACGGCAACCACGGTGTCATTCACCGCGACGGCGCGCAGGTTAGCTGAGGTGAGCGGAGAATAGTCCTTTGTCGGTAGCGTGGCTGGGTCGAAAATCGGCAAATCGAGGATTTTCATGTCCTTGCCTTCGGTGTCCTTGATGAGCTTGTTCCAGGGAGCAAATTTGCCGGTGGCAATGTCCACGCGATAGACCGAGCCGGCGCGGTCAACGCCGACCCACAGGAGCTTGCCGTCGGTGGCCAGGGAGATGCGGCCTGCGCTGACGACGTTATGATCCGGCAGACCCCAGAGGCGCTGGCCATCAAGATTGCAGCCGATGAGGTGTCTGCCCGCTTCGCCGATGGGGCAAGCGAGGGCGACGAAGTTGCCAGCCGCAGCCGCAGCCTGGGGCGCGGGGACAACCAACACGGGCGCCAGCCCGTATCTCGGACAGGCGATCGTGCCGGCCGGTTTGAGCAATGCGGTGGCGGTGGCGGCCGGGGGCTACCATAGCCTGGCATTGAAGTCGGACGGTGCCGTCGTGGCCTGGGGCGCCGGCACGACCAATTCCGGGGTCAGTCCCTACTACGGGCAGGCGATCGAGCCCAACGGTTTGAGCAACGCGGTGGCGGTGGCAGCCGGGGGTTATCACAGCCTGGCCTTGAAGTCGGACGGCACCGTGCTTGCATGGGGAGCGGGCACCGTTAATACGGGGGTCAATCCCTATTACGGGCAGGCGATGGTTCCGGACGGTTTGGGCTCCGTGGTGTCAGTCGCTGCTGGAGGCTATCACAGCGTCGCCCTTAAGTCGGACGGAACGGTCGTGGCATGGGGCGACAACACCTACGGGCAGACCAATACGCCTGCCGCTTTGAGCAACGTGGTGGCTGTGGCTGCTGGCCGCTATGACACCCTGGCCTTGAAGGCTGACGGGACCATGGTCGCCTGGGGCGACAACGCCTACGGCC
>Ga0118677_10015184_pt1 | contig 10731 bp, 8 predicted proteins | sample AliMusrvi5mmetaG_FD_86154 | JGI IMG/M metagenome (GOLD analysis project Ga0118677, IMG submission 86154)
TCCCGGACAAAGGGAAACTATTTTTCCCGCTAAAAGCGCCAGCCCCCTCCTTGTTTCGACTTACGTTGACCGTCGGCGGTTCAACGGCACCAAGCTACTTTGAAAAATCGCAGATGCGCACTGTCCTTTTCATGCCCGAGGTCACCGCACCGTCTGAGGCTCACCCCAGCCAACGCTAAGGCTCAGAGAGCGGACTTGCCTATGTTAACCGCGCTCGGATTGTCGCGTTTCGATGGGGGAGGACTAGGATGGCGTTTCACCGGCTCCGTGCAACAAACCCGTTGCACTTTCCTGCGCCAGCACCCACCTACTCTGTAACTCCGCTATGTCATTATTCCATCCTCTTGCCCCCAGTTCCGGCAACAACCAAACGGCTTGCGGGCAGAGAGCAATACTGCGATTTTACCTCCGCGCAACATTCATCGGATGTCCGACCAGAACGAAAACGTATGCCTTCAGAACCGTTGAACATCCTGCTCATCGAGCATGACCCTGATTTCGCCCGTTACCTGGGCGAGATGCTCGGTCAAGTCCGGGACCTCACTGTTAACATGCGGTGGGCTGCCGACTTGAAGGCCGCTTTAGGGGAGCTGCACGAGACCCTGTTCGATGTGGTCATGCTCGACCTGTACGTGCCAGATGGAGCCGGGCTGACCAACATTCCGCTGATCCGAACCCAGGCACCGCATGTGCCTATCATCACCGTCGGGGAGAGCGATGACGAAATGGTGGCCTTGGAGGCCGTGGACGCTGGAGCTCAGGATTACCTGGTCAAGAACCAGCTTACGCCGGTTTGGCTGGAACGTTCGATCCGCTATTCCATCGGGCGGCACCGTACGGACATGGCCCTGCTGGAGGCTGAGGAGAAATACCACAGCCTCTTCGATCACCTAGTAGAAGGTATTTTCCAGACCACGCCCGAGGGGCGCTACCTGATGGCCAATGCTGCCCTGGCGAGGATTTATGGCTATGCGTCCCCCGAGGAACTAATCCAGGGCCTGACTGATATTGGCGGGCGACTCTACGTTGAGAAAGGCCGGCGCGATGAGTTCATCAGGCTGATGCAAGAGCACGACACCACAACGAGCTTCGAGTCTCTCGTCTACCGCAAGGACGGAGCGGTGATATGGATTTCAGAGAATTGCCGGGCCATCCGTAACGCGCAAGGCAGGCTGCTCTACTACGAGGGGACGGTCGAAGACATTACCCAACGCCGGCAGGCGGAGGAGAACGTGCGGAACTCGGAAGCGCTCTACCATTCTTTGGTCGAGACGTTGCCGCAGAACATTCTCCGCAAGGACCTCCAGGGGCATTTCACCTTTGCCAATCAACAGTTCTGCAAGACGCTGGGTCGCACGCTGACGGAAATTGTCGACAAGACCGACTTCGACTTCTTCCCGCCCGGGCTGGCGGAGAAGTACCAACGTGACGACCGGCACGTGATGCAGACCGGCAAGCCTCATGACACGGTTGAAGAACATCAGCCGCCCGGCCGCGATAAGATTTACGTACAGGTTGTCAAAACGCCGCTCTACGCGGCTGATGGGAGCGTAATAGGTCTGCAGGGCATCTTCTGGGACATCACGGCGCAGCGGCTGGCGGACGAAAAGATCCGCCGCATTAACGCCCTGCTCGCCCAAAGCCGCAAGGAACTCCGCGTCAAGAATACGCAGATGGAGGATGATCTGAAGATGGCGCGGGAGATCCAGCTTACGATGCTGCCACAGCAGTATCCAACCTTCCCACCCTCGGCCCTGCCCTCCCAGAGCGCCTTACAGTTCACGCATCGATATCTTCCCGCCGGCAGCGTAGGCGGCGATTTCTTTACCATCTCCGCGCTGTCTGAGAACGAGGCGGGAGTGTTTATCTGTGACGTGGCCGGTCATGGTGTTCGCTCGGCGCTGGTGACGGCCATGATCCGCGCCCTGGCGGAGGAACTAAAGCCGCTGGCTACCAATCCCGGCGAATTCCTCAGCAAACTCAACTCCGACCTCCACGCCATCCTGAAGCATACGGGCACGCCGATGCTGACCACGGCTTTCTACCTGGTGGCCGACTGGACGACGGGCATGATGCGATACGCCAATGCCGGCCATCCCAAACCGCTGCATATCCGCCGCAGCGCTAGCTGTGTCGAACCGCTGGCCAATGCCGGCGGCCAGAGTCAGCCCGTATTGGGGCTGTTCAACGGGGCGACGTACCAAACTTGTGAGGTTAAGCTCAGTCCGAAGGACGTGGTCATGCTGTTCACTGACGGCCTTTACGAGGTCCAGGACCGCAATGATGAACTTTACACCCAGGCGATGCTGATTGCCGGTGTGCAAGGGCGCGCGCCGCTCCCGGTGCCGCAATTGTTCGATGATCTACTGTCTGAGATCAGGCGCTTCTCGGTCGACAACACCTTCGAAGATGACGTCTGCCTGGTCGGCATGGAGTTCGCCGGCGGCTCGCCGTAGAAAAAAACGACGTAACGGAAAGATTCTCTTTACTACGACCTATTCCCCATTATCGTTTAGTCAAAGCCGCCCACTGCGGCGAGACCGCGAATGGAACTGAAGAGAAGCGAGACAACCGGTTGCCTGCGAGCCAATAGCAACGGCAGAACGGCAGACCCGCCGGCCCACCGGCCAGACTCGCTCCCTCTCTGTAATAATTGGCCTTTGCCAACCCTTCCCTACACTTTCGCGGTTAAACTAAACCGGCAAACGAGACTAGAAAGCTGAACAACAGGAGACTACTCCCATGGACCTTCATCACCCCATCCTGCGCGAGTTTCCGGAGCACCGTGAGACTATCCGGCGCCTCAAAGGCTCGGACGACCGCTTCCGGAACATGTTCGACGAGTACCACCGGCTGGACGACGAGATTTATCGCATTGAAGAGGAAATTGATTTCGCTACGGATCAGGAAATCGAGGAACTCAAGATGCGACGCGCCAAGCTCAAAGACTCCATCTATCACCTGATCCGCCACGCCCCGGCCCCATGCCCGGTTTGCGAAGGAACAGGTATCGTCCGCTAATCTAGCGCCGCGGGCTCACCGCCCGCTCTCAAATCACTGCCCAGGAGCGCAGCCTTTAGGCTGCACGACTGTGAGCAGTAAGAAACCCGCGCGAGATTAGATGGTCTCGCGCTTTGTACTTCATGCCTGCAGCCTAAAGGCCTTGTCATCACCCACCTCTGGAACGGACTGGGTTGAGAGCAACTGACGGGGAAAGTTGGGCCGACGTTTTGAAACCCCGTTAGCGGTGGCCTGCAGCCCGTCGCATTGCCGCAGCCGGGCTGATCCGGCCACAGGTCGTCCCGACCATTTGGGCCCAACGGTGGTCCGCCGCGGGCTTCGGCGACGGGACTGCCGCACTGGCCCGCTGCCGGCCTAGCTGAGGCCCGGTCCAAGCCTGGGCTTGGCCAAGCGGTAGGCAACCACTAGGCAACCACTCCGATGTGGATCGGATCCACATCGGAGTGGTTGCCTACCCGTTGGCTACCGGTTGGCTAGTAATACGCCTGGAGGGGGCCTGCGGGCGGCCTGGAGGTAGTTGAGAGCGAGTTTGACTCAGGCTCGGAAATCGGGGCGTAGCGGCTCAGTGGCTGGGAAGCTACGCGGGCGCCCTCGCCCTTGTCCTCAGCGACCGTTGAAAAGCCCGTGCTTTTGCTGAACCTCAAGTAAGCGCCACAACCCCCTTCGGGGTAGTAGGCCGGCTTGCCATACAGCCGCGCTAATCTGAGCGCGTCTGACTTGTGGGTAATAACAATGCCTAAAGGCTGCGCCCCTTGTGCTATCGGGTGCCCGCCCAGGATTGGCAGCACCCACAAAATGCGCCCGCCCCTATTCTGCCACCACTTTCGCCGCACGGCTTTGCGCGGCCCGCTTGCGCTGGACCTCATCCAGGATCTTCTTCCGCAAGCGCAGGTTCTTAGGCGTCGCTTCCACGTATTCGTCCGGCCCGATATACTCGAGGGCGCGCTCCAACGACATCTTAAGCGGCGGATTGAGTTGAATGCCTTTGCCGTCGCCCACTGAACGCATATTGGTCAGCTTCTTCGCTTTGCAGGGATTGACCGGGATATCGTTTTCCCGCGCGTTTTCGCCTACGATCATACCAGCGTAGATCGCGTCGCCCGGCTCGATCATCAGGCGGCCGCGCTCCTGGATCATGTTCAGCGCGTAGGACATCGCTACGCCCGTCTCCATGCTGACGAGCGAACCGTTCTTACGGGCGGCGATTTCACCGCGGTCAGGGCCGTACTCATGGAAGAGGTGGCTCATGACTCCCAGTCCGCGCGTCTGATTTACCAGGTCGGTTTCAAAGCCGATTAACCCGCGGGTGGGGATCAGCGCTTCGATGCTAACCTGGTCCCCGTGATGGCTCATGGCGCTTATTTCGCCTTTGCGGTTGGCGAGGTTCTCCAACACCACGCCCATGGCGTCCTTGGGCGTTTCCAGGAAGAGCTGTTCGATCGGCTCCAGCAGGTTTCCCTGGGCGTCCTTCCTGTAGATCACCTCGGGACGCGACACCAGCACCTCATGGCCTTCCCGGCGCATCTGCTCGACGAGAATCGCGATTTGCATTTCGCCTCGACCACTCACATTGAAGATGTTGGGGGCCTCGGTCTGCTTGATGCGCAGCGCGACGTTGGTGCGGACTTCCTTGACCAGCCGCTCCCAAATATGGCGGGCGGTGACGAGCTGGCCGTCAACGCCAGCCAGAGGGCTATCGTTGACCGCGAACTCCATTTGAATCGTCGGCGGGTCAATCGGCACAAACGGCAGCGGCGCGCGGTCCGCTGAGTCGGTAATCGTCTCGCCAATGAACACATCCTCAAATCCGGTCAAACCGACGACGTCGCCTGCATGCGCCTCGGTCACCTCAATTCGCTTCAGCCCCTCAAAATGGAAGATGGCCGTGATCTTCGCCGTGGTCTTGCGCCCGTCGCCGTGGATGCAGACCGACGTATCGCCCACCTTCACCTTGCCGCTGTAAATCTTGCCGAAGGCAATACGGCCCAGATAATCGGAGTAATCCAGGTTGGCGGCCAGCAATCGGAACCCCTCGCCCGCGTGCGCGCGCGGCGGCGGAATGTGACTGATGATGGCGGCAAAAAGCGGCTCCATCGTGCCGCTTACATGCGTGATATCTGTTTTGGCGTAGCCGTCCCTGGCGCTCGCATAAATCACAGGGAAATCCATCTGCTCGTCGGTTGCATGAAGTGACACGAACAGGTCCCACACTTCGTCCAGCACCCGGTGCGGGTTGGAATTGTCGCGGTCAATCTTGTTAATGACGACAATCGGCTTGGCGCCCGCCTCCAGTGCCTTGCGCAGCACAAATCGCGTTTGCGCCTGTGGGCCATCCGTGGCATCCACCACCAGCAGTACCCCATCAATCATGTTCATGATGCGCTCGACCTCTCCACCGAAATCTGCGTGGCCTGGAGTGTCCACGATATTGATGTGGTAATCCTTGTATTTGAAAGCGGCGTTCTTGGCTTTGATGGTAATGCCCTTCTCGCGTTCGAGGTCCATGGAGTCCATGATGCGCTCCTCGGTGGAGATGGCCTGGTTGGCGCGAAACGTCCCCGACTGCTTGAGCAGGCAATCAACGAGCGTCGTCTTGCCGTGATCAACGTGGGCGATAATAGCGATGTTACGTATATGCTGCATAAAATATCTGTGCCAAACCGGGACAATGTAGCCGTAAATGCGAAATCACGCGACACGAGCCCCACAAGAACGGGGCTGCAACTACAACCTCCGATTTGGAATCAGGACACGTATTATGCCCTACCCGGCAAATAGGTCAAGCCTGGGATAACAGTCGCTCGCCCCTCGGGGCAGCTCATTATGGGCGAGGTGGGGACGCCGCAGGGTCTGGTCCGGCTCGGTAATCAATCACCTTCACCTTCTCCAAGGTCAACAAACCCCCGCCCATCATCTTGTCCAGGATTGGCAGGAACAACTGAATCTTCTCCTCGCTGTCCACTATTTCAATCACCAGCGGCAAGTCCATGGAGAGCCGGAGGATCTTAGCCGTATGGAGGCGGCTGGATTTGCCAAAGCCCATCGGCCCACGCAAGACCGTGGCGCCGGCAAGATGCATCTTGCGCGCCTCCAGGACGATCGCCTCGTAGAGCGGTTTATGTTCCCAGCGATCGCTCTCACCTAGAAAAACTCGCAGTAGTACCGCTTCGTGAGGAATTTGCATATCAAGCTCCCTTCCCGGCATTGAATCCCGCACCAAGGGCATACCCGAGCCAAACGGCCACCAGGCATAACACCATGGAACCCGCCATGTTAGCACCTGCCTTAAACCAATCACCGTCTCGCATCAATTCAAAGGTCTGCAAGCTGAACGACGAGAACGTTGTGTAGCCGCCGCAGACACCGTACATGAAGAACTGGCGCCCCGTCGGCCCGATGAACCGGCGTCCGCCTGGTTCGGCCAGCGCCGCGAGCAGGCCAATTGCGAACGAACCCGAGATGTTGACCAGCAACGTGCCCCAGGGAAACGTTTCACCGAACTGCCGGCCAATGACACCGGAAAACCAGAATCGGCCGACGCTGCCCAGAGCGCCGCCTAATGCTATCCAAAGATATGCGAGCATGGAAGACCGAGAACAGGGTTCAAGCTCAAGGGTGGAGAGTCAATAGCAAAGCGCAGCGGCGAAATTCCAGGCATTTCTTGACTCGCGGGCGGACATCCCTATCATAAGCTCCGCACTTTGAGCAAGAAGTGCGATTGAAAATCAGGAGCTCACGAACAGTAGCATACCAGACGTGAGCGGAGCGGATGCAGAATCCTTTCCTGATATTCCCGGTTCTTGAATTCCGAGTTTAATACATATATTTATGAGTACAATCCATGACATAGAGGCGCGTGAGATCCTCGATTCACGCGGTAATCCCACAGTGGAAGTTGACGTGATCCTGTATGGCGGTGCCAAGGGCCGCGCGTCGGTACCTTCGGGCGCCAGCACGGGCGAACACGAAGCTATCGAATTGCGCGACGGCGACAAGAAACGCTACCTTGGCAAAGGCGTCACGAAGGCGGTGAAGAACGTCACGCAGAAGATCCTCCCGGCGATCCGGGGCTTGGACGCGCTCGACCAACTGACCATTGACCAAACCATGCTCAAGCTGGACGGCACGGAGACCAAGTCAAAGCTGGGCGCGAACGCCATCCTGGCAGTCTCGCTCGCGAACGCCAAGGCGGCGGCGGACGCACTGGGCACCCCGTTGTTCAAGTATCTCGGCGGGCCGAACGCCAAAGTGCTGCCGGTTCCGATGGCCAACGTCATCAACGGCGGCGCGCACTCCGATGCCCCCATTGACTTCCAGGAATTCATGATCGTGCCCAAGGGCTTCGATACCTTCTCAGAGGGCCTGCGAGCCATTACAGAGACCTTCCATTCACTGAAAGGTGTGCTCAAGAAGAAGGGCCTCTCGACCGCCGTTGGCGACGAAGGCGGCTTCGCGCCAAAGCTTGAGAGCACCGAGGCGGCCATCGAGGCGATCCTCCAGGCGATCAAGGACGCGGGCTACAAGACGGGCAAGGAGATCTTCCTCGCTCTCGACGTGGCCAGCAGCGAGTTCTACAACGGCAATGGCACCTACACCTTCAAGAAGAGCACCGGCAAGACACTGTCCGGAGAGGAGTTGATCAACTTCTACGTGGAGCTCTGCGGCAAGTATCCGATCATCAGCATCGAAGACGGCTGCGCCGAAGGCGATTGGACGAACTGGAAGAAGCTCACCGACAAGCTCGGGGATAAGGTCCAACTCGTCGGCGACGACCTGTTCGTGACGAACGTCAAGTTCCTGCAACGGGGCATCGATACCGGCACGGCGAACTCCATCCTCGTCAAAGTCAACCAGATTGGCTCGCTCACCGAGACCCTCGACGCAGTGGAACTGGCCCAGGACAACGACTACACGGCCGTTATCAGCCACCGCTCTGGCGAAACTGAGGACGCCACCATCGCGGACATCGCCGTTGCGACTAACGCCGGCCAGATCAAGACCGGCTCCCTTAGCCGCACCGACCGCGTGGCCAAATACAACCAACTGCTCCGCATCGAGCAACTGCTGGGCAAGAACGCCGTGTATGGCGGCAAGTTCTAACTCCGCAAACCACACCAAACGACATTCCTGGAATAGGGCCGCGCTCGTCAGAGCGCGGCCTCTTTGTTTGCGTTACGCGTGTCTTGTGCTAACGGTTGGCATGGGCAACTTCTTTGCGCGGAATATTGATCGGCGCGGGCGGATCGTGCGCGCGCTGTGGGGCCTGGCCTTGATCATCGTGGGGGTGCTGCTCTGGACGCGGAGCGCGTGGATTTGCCTTGGGCTAGTGGCTTTTGGCGCATTTGCCCTTTACGAAGCGGTCCGAGGCTGGTGCGTTATGCGCGCTTGCGGAATTAAGACGCAATTCTGACCGAAATGTCGCTTAGCTAAGGTGTATACCCCTAGACCACAGCGACTTACCGATTAGCGGCAGACCCTTCGTTGTTTTCGCTGAAATGGACGCCCCAGCGTCTCCTACCGCCCGCTGACACCTCTGTAGCCTCGCCGGACACTCGCCGTAGCACCCTCGATCCGGATCGAGGGTACTACGGCGAGTGTCCGGCGAGGCTCCCGGGAGGGCCGGGTGCGCGACTGAAAGAATAGGCTCAAAGCAGGACAAGGGAAAACGCCCTGCTTTTCAGCAGTTTCGGGGTTGTCGCCGCCGAAGGGCCATCTTGTCCCAAAAAAACGCTCGAACGCCACCGCTATTGCGGAGCCTTAGTTACTTCCGGCGCACGCAGCGGGCCCTGCCAGACCGAATCCAGCCTGTCGCTCCAGTTTGATCCGAAAAAGTGAACCTTTTGCCACGCTGAGGCTATTAATGGGCGAACAGAATCGCGAAATAAGGACAATATTATGAACACTCTGAAATCGATCTGCTTGTCAGTGCTTGTTGTGGCGGGGATCTCGGCCGGCGCCAGCGGACAGTCATCCTCCACGAACATCAACCCGGCGCTGCTCTACTACCAGGCCTTCCTGATGGCGCCCAATCTGCCCGAAGCTGACAATAACTACCTTTGGACGAAGGAATGGCAGGGCCAGGAACTGCCCGAACGGTACGGCAAACTCATGGCCGGCTATGATAACGAGTTCAAGTTGGTGCGCCTGGCCGCGCGCTCCGCCGTGCCCTGCGATTGGGGCATCAACATAGGCGAAGGACCGGCCGCGCTTCTTCCGCATCTGGCCCGCTGCAAGGCCGTCGTTCAGACCGCGAAATTCAGGGCGCTCTGGGCACTGCAGCAGGGGCGCCAGGCCGACGCGCGCGAGGAACTGGTCGCCGCGCTCGTGCTGGGGAGGAACGCGGCGCGGGACGGCACGCTGATTTCCGCTCTAGTGCAGATAGCCATAGAAGCAATCGACTGCCGGACGGTGGCGGAGCTATTCGGCCAGTTCTCACCTGAGAAGCTGCAGCAGTTGTCGGATGGATTCGCGGCCGCCCCGGCGCGGCGCACGGTGGCTAACTGCATCCCGACCGAGAAGGCCTACTTCCTGGATTGGATCGTTCGCCGAATTGAGGCATTGCAGCAGGCAAACCCGGGCGATGAGGCCAAAGTCATGAAGGGCATCCGCGAACTATTGGCCGGCGCGCTGGAGGCACCGGAGGGGCAGGAGCAGGCACTGCCGGACGGTACTTGGGAACGTCTAGCCCAGGCCGCGGGAGGAACCGGCGCCGGTGTGGTGAGGCTCATGCAGGAGCTGCAACCGTATCAACAGCAGCTTGCGGTGGTCCTGGCTTTGCCACACGGCGAATACGAAGGGCGGATGGAACAGCTCATGGCTGAGATTCAGCGTTCCCCCAATCCGTTGCTCTCCCTGCTTTTCCCAGCTTGGGAGAAGGTCAGGCCACGGGAGCTCATAGGGCTGATGAATCTGGCGATGGTACGCGCGGCGGTGGAATACAAGCTGCACGGAGAGGCTGGCCTGCAAAGCGTCAACGATCCGTGGGGGCAAGGCCCCTTCGAGTTCAGGCGTTTTGTCTTCCAGGGTGTGGACCGGGGGTTTGAACTGAAGTCCGCCTGCCGGAAAAACGGCTGGCCCGAGGTGCTCATCTTCGTCGAGAACGCGGGGCCGCCGTTCTATGTCAATGGCAAGAACGCGGGCCAGGCCAGGCCGGCGACCTATCCAAAATGATAACGTGTGAACTCTATTGATCTGATCTGTCTAACCTCAAGATGTTCAGCCTGAACCCAGCGCTCGTGGAAACCGCTCGCCCGGAAGCGAGCGGTTTGCTTGAGCAGGCCCGGGCGGGGGATGCGGAGGCGTTTGGCGAGGTTTGCCGGATGTATGAGACGCGGTTGTTGCGTCAGGCGATGGCGCTGTGCGGCCAGGCGAGTCTGGCCGAGGATCTGGCTCAGGACACGCTGGTCGAAGCTTGGAAGTGCCTCCGACGCTACAACGGGAAGTGCCAATTCTTCACCTGGTTGTGCGCGATCTTGCTGAACCGTTACCGCAACACCGCACGCGAAAGGCGTCCCCTGCCTTTCTCCGCTTTCAAGGAAGATAACTGGCAAGAGGTCGAGGAGGGCTTCGGCCGGTTGGCCGATCCCGATTCTCTGCCGGATGAAGAAGCGCAGCGGCGTGAACAAGCTGCGCTGCTGCGAAGCTGCATCGAGGCATTGCCTACAAGGCAGCAGCAGGTCATTCACCTGCGCTTCTACGTGGATGATTCGC
>Ga0118677_10015185_pt1 | contig 10731 bp, 11 predicted proteins | sample AliMusrvi5mmetaG_FD_86154 | JGI IMG/M metagenome (GOLD analysis project Ga0118677, IMG submission 86154)
CCACTGGGCCGAACACAAATCGTGCCGATACCGCTCGCAAATACCTGCGCACACCGTACAAGGGCGACTGAGCGGTGCGCTCGCGGCCATACCAGCCCGCCGACTTCGAGCCGCTCTATGCGATCGAGGAGGCGTGCTTCCTGCCTCCCATGCGCTTCACCCGGGCCTATATGCGCCGGATGCTCATGAGCTGCACCGGTGCGGCATGGGTAGCTGAGGACGCGCGCGGGCTGGCCGGCTTTGCGGTATCGAGCCTCCAGAGATCGGTTGCTAGCGCGGTCGCATACATCGAGACAATTGAAGTGTGCGAGGAGCGGCGCGGGCAGGGAATCGGGGCCGAGTTGTTGGCACGCATTGAGGAGTCGGCTCGCGCGGCAGGCCTGGACGCTGTAGCTTTGCACGTGGATCAAGAGAACGCGGCAGCCATCCGTCTCTACGAAGCTGCCGGATACACGCAAACGGGCAGGGAAGCCATCCAATTTAACGCAAAGGCACAAAGACCCGAAGGTGCAGAGATTTCTTTGCGTCCCTGCTCCTTTGCGCCTTGGCGTTGAAATTCAGAACTTCCATCCCCAAAAGAAAACGGGCCGGCGCATATGCACCGGCCCGTTCCGTCAGCCTTGCTGAATCGCTTGATTCATGCGCTGCTCATTATTTCGCGATGAACGCGCGGATGGCGTCGATCTGGCCGGCTGGGATCGGTCCGACAGCCCTCGAGAGGGTGGCGGTGATCTCGGCGGCGTGGTTGGTGATGTCCACAGTGGCGGTGCCGGACACATCGAGCGCAGCTGAAGAATCAGGCAGGCCGGTGAGGGTGAGCGAGTAGCCGTAGGTGGCCGACGTCACACCTGAGGTTGTCGTGGGAGCGGGCTTGTGCTTGTGGCCGCCAGCCAGCGCAGGCACGGCCATCGTCCCGATGGCGAGCGTCGCTGCGACGGCGGTGGTGCCGATGGCAGCGAGTCGAGCGTTCTTGTTCATTGGGGCCTCCTCTAAGGCGCTTCGAGCAAGATGCTACGGCTCCATCTCACTCAGCGCAGGTCGCGGGACCGAGAAATCTCTACACCGAGATCAAGGGCGTCGACTCGCTCAGCCACCACGTTGACCACACCTTGCGCCCGTTCCAGGCGTCCTCTCACGATGAGCGCTGGCGCAGCACGTGCCACCGATCGCCATCTCGTCCATGCACCCCGGGAGAAGACCACGTTCACATGCCCTGTCTCGTCCTCCAGGTTGATGAAGACCGCCCCTCGGGCGGTCTCAGGCCGCTGACGGTGGGTGACCGCACCTGCGACCACCACCCTGCCCGCCGCAGCGTCATCGAGCTCCCTCGCGGTGAGCACACCCTTCGCAGCGAGCTGCGGTCGGACGAGCTCGAGAGCGGTCACGTCAGGAGTCACCCCCAGCGCCCAGAGGTCGTCCGCCACCGCCTCGAGCGGGGTCGGCTCGTCGAGGACAGGGGGGAGCAGGCCAGTGACCACGCCAGGCAGCCGGTCTCTGGTCGCCTGTGCTGCTGCACCAGCGGTCCAGATCTTCTCCCGCCGGGTCCCAGCCAGCTGGTCAAGCGCTCCAGCAGCAGCCAGCGCCTCGAGGTGTCCACGCCCAGCTCCAGCGCGACGCACCAGGTCCTCCTGGCTCGACCACGGCGCCCCTGCGCTGATGCGCTCGGCCAGGTCGACCCCGACCCCCCGCACTGAGGTCAGACCCAGGCGGAGCACGAGCTCGCCGTCGTCTCGCTCCAAGGTGACGCCAGGAGCCGACAGCTGCACATCTGGACGACGGACGTTGACCCCGTGACGAGCGGCGTCTGCGAGCAGGCTCTGCGGGGACCAGAACCCCATCGGCTGGGCGTTGAGCAGCGCCGCGTAGAAGGCCGCCGGGTGATGGACCTTGAACCAGCCGGAGCAGTAGACGAGGTGGGCGAAGGACACCGAGTGCGACTCAGGGAACCCGAAGTTGGCGAACGCAGCCAGTGCCGCATAGATCGTGTCCGCCGCATCGTCCGCTACCCCGTTGGCCGCCATCCCCGCGTAGAGGCGCTCTTTGAGCGCGGCCATCCGGAGGTCCGAGCGCTTCGACGCCATCGCTTGGCGCAGCTCATCAGCATCGGCGGCGCTGAAGCCACCGATCGCCACCGCCATCTCCATGAGCTGCTCTTGAAAGAGCGGGACGCCGAGCGTCCGCTCCAAGATCGGCTCGAGCAGCGGGTGGAGATAGGTCACCGGCTCCTCCCCTCGACGACGTCGGATGTAGGGGTTGACCGCGTTGCCCTGGATAGGACCCGGGCGGATCAGCGCCACCTCGATCACGAGGTCGTAGAAGCACCGTGGCTCGACGCGCGGCAGCGTGCCCATCTGCGCTCGCGACTCGACCTGGAAGACGCCCACGGTGTCCGCCGCACAGAACAGGTCGTAGACCGCCGGCTCCTGGGGAAGATCACCGAGATCGATCGTGACAGCCTCATGCTCCCCGACAAGGTCCACCATCCGATGGAGCGCCTCGAGCATCCCGAGGCCGAGCAGATCGAACTTGACCAGACCGATCGCCGCGCAATCGTCCTTGTCCCACTGGAGCACGCTGCGACCAGGCATGCGGCCCCACTCGACAGGACACACCTCGATGACAGGTCGATCGCACAGCACCATCCCCGCCGAGTGGATCCCGAGATGGCGTGGTCGATGCAGCACCTGGCGTGCCAGACGGGCCACCATCGGTGGCAGTCCCTCGGCAACCTCTGATGCCATGTCGGATCCATCAGGAGCAGCCCCGGTCCTCGGCGCGGGCACAGCGACAGCAGTGGCGTCCTCGGCCGCCCCCCACCCCCGATCGACCTGGCCAGCGAGCCGCTCCACCTCAGCCGTGCTGTGGCCGAGCGCTGTGGCCATGTCACGGACCGCTGAGCGGGGCCGGTAGGTGATCACGGCGGCGACCTGAGCTGCATGGTGTCGGCCATAGCGGCTGTAGACGTACTGGATCACCTCCTCGCGTCGGGCGGATTCGATGTCCACATCGATGTCAGGAGGACCATCCCTCGCCGGGGAGAGGAACCGCTCGAAGAGCAGGCCGAGTCGGACAGCGTCAGCGTTCGTGATGTCGAGGGAGAAGCAGACCGCCGAGTTGGCTGCCGACCCCCGACCCTGGCAGTAGATGTCGTTGCGGTGACAGAACTCGGTGATGTCGTGGACGATGAGGAAGTAGCCGGCGAAGCCCAAGAGGTCGATCACGTCGAGCTCATGGTCGATCTGGGCCCAGGCGCCCGGCACCCGCTCCGCTCCCCTCGCTCCGTAGCGACGAGCTGCGCCGTGCTCGACGAGGTGGCGGAGGTAGGCCGACTCGTCCATGCCCGCTGGACAGGCGAAGCGAGGCAGCCTCGGCGCGACCAGTCGCAGATCGAAGGCGCACTCAGCGGCGATGCTGACCGAGGCCTCCAGCGCTCCTGGCCAGCGGCGCAGTCGACGCGCCTGCTCCCCCGGCGAACGCAGGCAGGCCGCCGCTGAGGGCCAGAGCCACCCCTCCATCTCGTCGAGCGGCTGGTTCGCCCGGGTGGCGGCCAAGGCATGGAGCAACGGGAGCGACGATGCAGTCGCCATGTGGACGTTGTTGGTCGCCACGAGATCCACGTCGGTCGCTGCTGCCAGCAAGGCGAGGCCGTCATTGCGTGCGGTGTCGAGAGGCTGTCCGTGGTCCCAGATCTCGATCGCCAGCTGCTCTCGCCCGAGTGCAGCGATGAGCTCGTTGAGCCGGCGCCGAGCGGCGGTCGGACCGTCATCGACGAGCGCGCGTGCCAGTGGTCCCTTCCGGCACCCGGTCAAGATCCGCCACCGGCCATCGCTGGCTGCAGCCAGCTGCGCCAAGGTGAGCTGCGGACGGCCCTTCGTGCCACCAGCGAGATGCGACTCAGCAAGGAGCCTCGACAAGCTGGCGTAGCCCTGAGGGTCTCGGGCCAAGATCACCAGGTGGTCGCCATCTGGATCTCGCGCTCCCGCACGTTCAGCGGTGGCGTCGAGCGCCACCTCTGCACCGAAGATGGTGGCAAGGCCGACAGCCCGGGCTGCCGTGGCGAACCGCACCACACCGTAGAGACCCCAGTGGTCGGTCAGAGCGAGCCCCGAGAGACCGAGGGCAGCTGCAGTGGCGACGAGCTCCTCCGGGTCAGATGCGCCGTCGAGGAAGCTGAAGCCCGAGTGGCAGTGGAGCTCAGCGTACGCAGCCATCAGTCGTAGCGCCCGAGCAGCCACCATGACCCCGCCTCGGCGCCAAGGAGGAGGCCCACGCCTGCTGTCGTCAAGACCTGGAGTCGAGCCCGACGACGCCGAGCCGACCACCAGCGGGTGGCGAGTGGCCACGGGCCCGCCCACGCGGTCACCTCATGGGTTCGATCGCCTTCGACCTGCACCAGGCCCGGAACAGCAGTGAGCAGGTCGCTCGAGGTGAGTCCCACCGGATCACCAGCCGGATCGCGCAGGACGACGGGCAGTCGATTGGCGAGCACGGTCATCGGCGAGGGGGCAGGGATACCTCCTGGCCATGGAGCCGTCGCGGTCAGCACAGCCTCTCCACTCGCCCCCAGGGGGACCAGGGCCGCTCGATCGCCTGGATCGTGGCCTTCGAAGAGTCGAGCGACGAGGACAGCATCGGCACCCGCCCAGCTCTGGACACGCCGAGCGGAGCCGAGCGCTCGCTCCGCGCTGAGCGAGGTCCCGCCGAAGAACGTCGGCTGCGCGATCGGAGGCTCGCCCTCGAGCAGGGCACGCAGGCGGGCCTCGATGCCCGGGTCTCGCAATCCCCGCAGCTCTCCCTCCTCGCCAGCCGCCACCTGGCGGCAGTGGACCCCGTCCTCGCCGAAGCGCTCGATGAGCCGATCTTCGGGGAGTCGAGCAAGTCGGCCGAGCGTGGTGACGCCGAGGCGAGCGAGAACCTGCGCCATCTCTGGACGACCAAGAACTGAGAGCGAGAAGCTGGCGAGGAACGCCGCTGTCCCGGAGGGCTGGACGATCGCCGACCGCCTCGCCGCAAGCCACGCGGCGAAGAGGCCATCGGCAACTCCGACGCCGAGCGGCCCAGCCGCGAGCGCATCGCTGTCCTCGAGATCACGCCGGAGCAGGTCAACGACTGCCTCCTCGCCGCCGAAGAAGCGGCTCGGAGCTCTCGCAGGGAGCACCGCCACTCCCAGCCGGACCGGCCGGACGAACGGACAGCGACGGACGATCACCTCGAGCATCTCGGCGAAGGCTCGTGGCTCGTCAGCCCGACCACCCTCGGTCGTGATCCCGGAGGCGACGAGCACCACGAGCCGATCCACGTCACCGCACCGTCGCAGCCGGGGCCACCACGCCTGTGGCCGAGGGCAGCCAGATCGTCGTCCGCCGCTCGACAGCTCCATGACGACCCGACACCACCACCTCAGCCCGGCGCGCTTGGAGTCGACCGTGACCGAGGCCGATGCCCTGCCAGGTCGCGGACGCAACGGTCAAGGTCATCTCAGGGACCACCGGCCAGCGCTGCGCCTCCTCGACGACGACGACCAGGACTGCCCGGCGATCCCGCGCCCGCGCCACCAATCGCCGGGCAGCAGCGGCATTGGGACGAGCAGGGGGGCGCAGCACGACGAGCTCAGCGCCATCGAGCAGATCCGCTGTCGCCTCTGCCCACCCCGCACGAGGCCGCGGGATGAAGACCGCTCGGCGCAGGTCGAGGCCGAGCTCAGCCATGGCGGCCACGCCAGGGTCAGCGAGCCCGACCGCGGCGCACCAGTGGCCAGCCTCAGACGCACCGGCGAGGAGACTGATCGCCAGCGACGTGGCGCCGGTTCCAGCGTGGCCAGCCACCACGATGGTGCTGCCTCGTCGAAGGTCTCCTGACGGGATGAGCGGCACGAGGCCCTCTGTCACCGGCAGCACCCTCGATGACGCCATCACGACAGGGGCGATCTTCTGGCGGAGCGCCTCTGGCACTGGTGGCCTGGCTGGAGTCGAGGAGGACGAAAAAGCGAACATATGTTCGACACTAGCGAGAGGGTGCTCACTTGGAAAGTGCGCTTCGTCTGGCCCTCCGAGTTCTCACCGCTGGGTGCCGCTTCTCGGGTCGACGACGCGAGAGAATGAGGAGATGGACGAGTTCGAGACCGGTGCCCTCGGTGGCACTGACACGGCCCAGCGACTGGACACCCCATGGGAGGTGGTCCTCTGGAACGACCCTGTCAGCCTCATCTCCCTCGTCGTCCGGGTCCTGCGAACGATCTTCGGCTACTCCAAGGACAAGGCTGAGCAGCTCACGATGATCGTCCACAACGAGGGCAAGGCCGTCGTGTGGACCGGCGACAAGGAGACGGCCACCAGCTACTGCGTCGCGCTCCACGGCTACGCGCTCAGCGCCACCATCCAGCCCGCACGATGAGCGACGAGCCCTTCCGCCGGAGCCCGACAGGGATCACCGTCTCGATCCCTCCGCTGCTGCGCAGCTGGTTGATCGCCCAGGCACAGGCTGCGGCAGCTGGAGCAGTCCAGCTCGGCGATCCCGTGCACCGACGACTGCTCGGCCCGATCGACCCGACTGAGGACCACGACGACCCGCTCACCGAGCTCCAACGACAGTTCGCCGTCGAAGGCCCCCTCAGCCTGCTGGTGGCGACTGCAGAGGCCACCGAGATCTCAGAGGAGGAGGCCGAGCAGTGGATCCAGGGGCTGCAGCTCATCCTGGCTGCGTCTGCCGCCCGGCTTGCGGTGGTCACCGAAGATGACGTGGCGGCGCTCGACGAGGTCCAGCACGGCGAACTCACCACCATCCAGGCGCTGATCTCGCTGCTGATCGACGCCCTGGACGGTTGAGCAGACACCATGTGCGGCAGGATCGCCCTCTTCACGCCACCGGCAGCGATGGCACGCCTCCTCGAGGCGGGCCTCGCCGAAGGCGTCGACCCCCAGGGCCACCCGAGTTGGAACGTCGGTCCGACCCGACGGATCGACGGCGTCGCCGAGCTTGACGGTGCACGGGTGCTCGACCGCTACCGGTGGGGGCTCGTCCCGTCATGGGCGAAGGACATCTCGTTCGGGTCTCGCACCTTCAATGCTCGCTCTGAAACAGCCGCCGCCAAACCCTCCTTCCGCGCTGCCTGGAAGTCCCGCCGGCTGCTCGTCCCCATCGACGGCTTCTTCGAGTGGGATCGCTCAGGTGCAGGCAAGCCGCAGCCGCACTTCTTCACTCGTGCTGACGGCGGGCCGCTCGTGGTGGCCGGGCTCTTCGAGACATGGCACGACCCGGCTGGGAATCCAGACTCGCCAGGGCTCAAGACGGCAACCGTGCTCACGACCGACGCCGGGCCTGACATGGAGGGCGTCCATGACCGGATGCCGGTGATCCTCGAGCAGGGGGTCTTCGACCTGTGGCTCGAAGCCGAGGGCGACGAGCTCAGCGCACTCGGCGATCTCTGCCGTCCAGCGCCCGCCGGCACACTTGTCCACCATCCGGTCGACCGCAGCGTCGGTTCGGTCCGCAACGACAACCCTGGGCTGATCGACCCGGTCACGCCGGAGTCCCTGTTCTGACGTGATCCAGCGATCCGGCTCGACCGTGATCGAGCCGGATCGGTAGCCTCGAGCGATGAGTCACTCGCTGCAGCGAAGCGTGCCGACGGCGCACGAAGAGATGGCCCGACCTGTCGGGTGGATCGAGCTGTTCTACGACCTCGTCATGGTCGCGGCCGTCATCGTCTTCTCCACCAAGGTGTCGAAGGATCTCACGATCGACACCACGGTCTGGTTCATCCTGGTGTTCGCGATGCTGTGGTGGATGTGGCTGTCGACCACGCTGGTGCTCAACGTGCGCCGGGTGGAGGACGCTGTCGTCGACGTCATCGTGGCGGTCGAGATGTTCGCCATCACGCTCATGACGATCATCGTCGCCGACTACGACCGCACTCGGCGGATCTTCGTCTCGCCGACCTATGCGCTGATCGTCGCCTGCGTTGCCGCACTCAACGAGTGGCTCCGACGGCGAGGCCCCGCATCGACTCGCCGCTACGCAGCACGACGGCGCAACATCTACCTGGTCTCCGCTGTGTTCTGGGTCCTCGGCGGCGTCGCTCCATCACCGTGGCACGGCATCGCGTGGATAGCCGCCGGGGTCATCATGGTCCTCCCGCTCACTGCCCGAGGCCTCAACGGCGGCGTCCAGGTCCCCAACCTCGACACCGAGCACCTCTCAGAGCGCTTCGCCCTTCTCACGATGCTCGTGATCGGTGAGAGCTTCGTGAAGGTCGCTCTGACTGCCTCGTCGACTCCTGTCCACGAGATCAACCTGATCGTGCTCCCCCTCGAGGTCGTCGTGATCTTCGCCTTGTGGCTCGCCTACTTCCTCGACGTCGCCCCCGACGGCATGCCCGGGGGTCTCGTGGCTCGGCGCGCGTGGATCCTGTCGCACCTGGTCCTGGCCATCGGGCTCGTCGGCCTGGCGATCGGGCTCGGTCGATTCATCACCCTCCAGGACCTCTCTCAGCTGACGGATCTCGATGCGTATCTCTTGGCCGTCCCCGTCGCGATCATCTTCTTGTCGATCGCGACCATGGTGGCCGCCGTGCGCGGTCGACCCGGTGCCCCGATCGTCGTCACGTACCTCGCCGGCAGCGTGGTGGCGCTCGGTGCCGCATTGGTGATCAGCGACGTGCGCTTCCTCACCGTCAACCAGACCACGCTGCTGCTGTGCATCATCACCGCCGCCACAGCGGTGATCGCTCGTCTTTTGTTCCGTCGGCTCGGGCCGGTGGCGACATCACACGCCGCGAAACCCGATCTCGGCTCAGCGACTCCCTGAGCCCCGTTCGTCAGCAAGGGCCCAGCACAGGTCCCACACCTGCTGCGCCCACTGCCGCTCGAGCGGTGTGGTCGATGGCCGCATCAAGATGGCGAGCGCTGCCATGGCAAGGCGACTTCGGCGTGCTTCGTCGACTGGCGCGTGCTCGGGGATCTCGTGGTCATCCATCACGAGCATCCTGACACCGTCGCTCGTGGGTCGCCGAGGACGTCCACCTCACCACTGGCGGTCGGGGCGATTGAGGGCAGTGCCGCACGTCGCAGCCAATTGCCCAGGGTGCCGGTTCGGCGCGCCGCAGATCAGCGTGCACGACAAGGATGGCGGGCAACCGGTTGTTTCTGACGGTCCGTCAGGTAGCCTCAGGCACTGCTCTTCCAAGGAGGTCCCATGGCCAGCTCAGCACCACTCGCCGGCGTCCGCATCATCGAGTGCTCCGCCCTCGGTCCGGCCGAGATCACCAACTCCCTGATCGACCTCGGCGCAGAGGTCATCAAAGTCGAGCCGCCCCAGGGTGACTATGTGCGCGACATGACCTGGCCCATCGTCGAGGGCGTCTCGCTCATGCACCTCCACATCAACCGCGGCAAGCGTTCGATCACGCTGGATTTGCGGACCGACGAGGGCGTGGCGATCTTCAAGGACCTGTGCCGTGATGCCGATGCGGTGGTCGAGGCGATGCGGCCAGGAGGCTTGGCTCGCAGGGGCCTCGGCTATGAGGACTTGGCCGCGATCAACCCCAAGATCGTGTTCTGCTCGATCTCGGGCTATGGGATGACCGGGCCCTACAAGGACTACCCCTCCCACGGCATCGCCTATGACGTCTGGGCTGGCCTCGTCAACGTGGCGAAGGACGAGGACGGCTACTGCTACCTTCCCGAGCATCCCTCCACAGGCATCCACGCGGGCCCGCTGTTCGGGGCCCTCGGCATCCTGGCCGGGATCATCCGCGCCCGGGCGACTGGCGAGGGGGCTTTCCTCGAGATCGCGCAGTCGGACGCATCTGCTGCCATGGACTGGCTTCGCAGCGAGACCTGGAAGGCCTATGAGCGACCTGAGTCAGAGGTGACTGGCAACAAGGCCGACAACTATGAGCGCCGGGCGCCGGGCACGGCGGGCATGAAGGAGGGCGTGCGCTACCAAGTCTACGAGACTTTGGACGATCGACACGTGCTGTTCATGGCCTCTGAGCAGGCGTTCTGGAAGAACTTCTGTGAGGGCATCGGACGACCAGAGCTCTTCGAGCGCTGGCCGGGCTCGAAGTATGCGGACCACGCACGGGGGAACCGCGAGCTCCACGACCAGCTCAAGGCGATCTTCGCCACCAAGACGCTTGCCGAGTGGCTCGACTTCGGCAACGAGGTCAACACGCCGCTGGCACCGGTCAACACGCCCAAGACCCTGCTCGTCGACCCGCAGTTCCAAGACCGGTTCCCGCTCTTCAGCGTCGAGCAGCTCGGCGCCGAGCAGATGCCTGGGCCGATCAAGTTCATCGACGAGCAGCTTCCTGTCCCCTCCAAGGCACCTTCCGCAGGGCAGCACAATGACGAAGTGCTCCACGAGGTCCTCGGGTGGAGCGACGAGCAGATCGCCAGCGCGAAGGCCTCGGGGGCACTGGGCTAGTGGGCAACGCCCTCGTCATTGGCGGCTCCGGTGGCCTCGGGCGAGCATGTGCACTGCTGCTCGCCCACCAGGGTCACGATGTCGCTGTCACCTTTCGCTCCAATGAGTCAGCCGCAAGGGCTGTGGTGGCCACCATCGAGGGGGCTGGTCGATCAGGTCGTGCGCTGACGCTCGACGTGACTGACATCGCCGCGTCGAGGGCAGCGATCGAAGAGACGATCGCCGAGCTCGGGGGCATCGACATCGTCGTGCATGCCGCCGGGCCACATATCCCCCAGCAGCACCTCTCCACGATGGAACCAGAAA
>Ga0118677_10014560_pt2 | contig 10730 bp, 11 predicted proteins | sample AliMusrvi5mmetaG_FD_86154 | JGI IMG/M metagenome (GOLD analysis project Ga0118677, IMG submission 86154)
GGGTTGCACCTTCAGCAGGTTGGAGACGTAGGTTCAACAGATCGTCTGTCAAGGCAAACGCAACTTGGCATCTCAGACTCGCGGTGCCCGTTAGCCATGCCCAAAGAGTTTGCACCGGCCTCTGGTTTCAGCTATTGGCAGTACCCGAGTGAGCATGACGGCCGCTGAATTCAAAAAGAAATGGTCCCGCTACCAGGGCAAGGAATCGGCCGCCTACCAGGAGCATTTCATCGACCTTTGGCGGCTTCTGGGCCAGCCTACGCCCGTCGAAGCCGACCCCAGCGGCAACGATTTCTTCTGCTTCCAGAAGCGCGTCGTCAAGGGCGCCGAGTTTCTCAACCTCGAACACCCGGACTGCGGCGACCCGACCGAGCGCGGCTTTGCCGACGTGTGGCGGAAGGACTGTTTCGGCTGGGAATACAAGGGCAAGAAGAAGAGCCTCGACATCGACAGAATAGCTGTCGATCCCGCAACCCAAAAATGGTGGGCGGTCTGCATGCCCTGCCAGAGGCCCCTCGCGAACCGCGGTCCGGAGTAATGGTGGGCGAACTTGGCGGAGGTCTTCCATTGCGATTGACCGCGGCAGCCTCGTGAATCGCGGATGCGAGACCCAATGAACCGGGCAGGCTCCCTCGCAAGAGTCACGGCTAAGCCGGAACCATACAATTGGAAATGGGGAGCACGCCCGCGCCGGGCGTGGCCAGCCGGTGCCCCCGCCGGGTGACGGGTCTGCGTGCCGAGTCACTGAACGGTGAGTTCGTTTAGGGAGTCCGGAAGGTGACTGGCGAGGGCGCCAGTCACGGCGCCCGGGGCGGGCGCGCTCCCCCGCTACAGCATAGTCACGACTAAGGCAGGCCGTCAGCCGCCTCCAGCTTCTGGCCGGATTTCCGGCGGAGGGAAGATGCGCGTCTGGTTTGATCCATTAAGATCAATACGCCACAGCATATTGCTTCGAACGTAGATCACTCCCTCGTGATAGAACCGCGGAATGCTGAAGGATCCGGCGCCGTCGGAAGGAACGAGCGTGCGGTCGGTGTTGTCACGCAAATCCCGGAGGAAAACGGCACTGCTGGCTTGGCTGGATTCGCGCCCGCTGTAGAGGTAATAGCGCGCGGTGGCATCCAAGTGGTCGGACCACTCGAACTTGAAGTTCGTCGAAATGAGGCTGAGCGTGGGCCCGGATCGCCCGACCTTGATGAGGAAGGACTCGACCGCTTGCCATTTCTTATGGAGGTCGGTGAGATAGAAGTCGTTCTCCTTTCCGTTCCAGATCCAGAAGAGGTTGGCGGTAGCCGGGTTAGCCGGGATGTGCATCTTATCGAAGAACCCGGTGACCTGAGCCGAACTCAAGAGGGGAGACGCTCTTGCCGTGACCACGTCGCAGAGCAGGAAGTTGTTTGTGGGGTCTTTGATCACCAGGCTCTTCTCGCCCCACCAACCCTGTGGCACGCCTAGCGGACGAATCCGCGTGAGCGTTTCTTCTTCGAGGTCGGACAACAGGATCTGGGGCTCTTGGGGAACGCCGATGGATTCGTCATAGCTGTAGCGAAACCCGGGTGAGGGCTGGGACGTGCTATGTGCGCCGGAAGCCTCACCAATTCTCGTGGCAGTGTCCCGGCTCATGTCCACAATCCAGAAGATCTGCAACTGGTCCCCTGCATGTGGAAAAGGAACGTTTCTATGGGTAAGGCACTTGAGAAGGGCCGCAGTCCATGCTCGGAGGGACCATTCGCGCGTTGTCCATTCCACGCAAAGCAGTTTCGATTGATCGCGGGTCATCGAGACGAGATTGGCGTTGAACAACTCGCCCAGGATCAGGCGACGCTCGATGTCGAAGAGGAAGCAGTGGTAGCTGTTCGTGCCCTGGCGGGCGCTAATCCACATTTTACCACCTTCAAACGGGCTCGGAGACAGAAACTCATAGGACAAGACCTGGTGGCCGCCGAGGCGAGGTTGGGATTGGGCGCCTCGGAAACGAGGTGCGTTGGGTCCCGGGCGAGAACCCAGCCAGCCAAGGAAATAGGTCAACGCAAGACCGAGCAAGACGAGAACGCCTATCGCGATTTTCTTCATTCCACAGACGGAGCGGCGGGCGCTGTTAGTTCCAGCCCGGGAAATGCCCCGCGAGGGCAGTTACCGCAGCCCAATGCTTAACCGACTAAAGCCCCTCAAGTGGCCTGGCCTTCGGGCTCAACGCGATCTTCTTCCAGCAGCGCGTACCAGACCGAGTTCGTCCACTCTCCGCGCACCCACCGGCTCTTCAGGAATTCGCCTTCTTGTCTGAATCCTGCCTTCTCCAAGAGTCGGCACGCCGCGACATTCCGGCTGTCGCACCAGCCTGCGATCCTGTGGAGCTTCAGGCCGTCGAAGCAGAAGCCGAGCAGAGCCTCGAGCGCTTCCAAGGCGAATCCCTGCCGCTGAAAGCCTCGGCTGATGCCAATGTTGAATGTGACCTGGAGACGTTGTGGGTCGGTGAAAGTCAGACTCAAATAGCCGATGAGCTTGCCGCCGTCCTGAACCTGAAGCCCCAGGCAAAACGGTTGCTCGGGTGTGGTGAGCTTGACGTGCGCGTCGCTTTCCAGCCAGTGCAACACCTGGTCTTCGTCCAGCGGCACGCCGTCCTGATAGAGGAAGAACTCCTCATCGGACATCAATTCCAACAAGTCCTTCCAGTCATGCGGAGTCAGCCGCCTCAGGATGAGCCTGGGGGTTTTGATGGGCACCGGAATCTGCTTCCCGACCTCACTGCCATCGTCCGGCACGATGACGCTCTCAGTGCAATTTGGACAGGACTGGGCAAACCCGGCGATCTCCTGAGGAAAAGAGACCAGTTCGCTGCAATAGGGGCATTTGAAATCGACGAAACTCTCTTCAGTGATCATAATGCTTCTGAGTACATGGGATCTCCACAGGAACCCGGCGCGGCCTGTGCGTGGTGCCTAACACCGTCCGGCGGTTAGTCCATCAAGTCTTCCATGTCACCCACGGGGCGGGTGAAGGTTGCTCTGGCGGGCTTGACCACTAGCGCGTTCGCCGTTTTCTTAACGCTCTTGGATAATAACGCGGCCGGCAGAGCGACCACAAACGCCGCCGAGCCGACGACAGTCGCGACGAGGCAGGCTGGGCGGACCAACAGGACATCGGCCGCCGCTTCGAGGGGGTTGGTTTCTTCTGCCGCGAAACTGGGTGCGGCGCTGCCGAAGCCAACCGCCAACACGCAGATAGTAGTTAAGAGTTTGGCTCTCATGCCTTCAACATTCAACGAGCCGGCCCGACTTGTCGAACATATTCTCACTGCCTTACATCCCCATGATCTGGTAGCCGCAATCCACATAAATGACTTGCCCCGTGATGGCCGCGGCGCCGTCGCTGGCCAAAAACAGCCCGGTTGCGCCGAGTTCCGCGGGCAGGACGTTGCGTTTCAGAGGCGAGCGGGTTTCGTAGTGCTTAAGCATATCAGTGAAGCCGCCGATGCCTCGCGCCGCCAACGTGTTCACCGGGCCAGCACTGATGCAGTTGACGCGGATCTTGTTCGGGCCAAGATCGTAGGCGAGATAGCGGGTGCTGGCTTCGAGCGAGGCCTTGGCAACGCCCATGACGTTGTAGTGCGGGACGACCTTTTCGGCGCCGTAGTAACTCATGCCGACGATGCTGCCGCCTTCCGTCATGAGCGGCGAGGCGGCCCGCGCCAGAGCCACCAACGAGTAAGCGCTAACATCGTGCGCCACCCGAAAGGCCTCGCGGCTGGTATTAACGAACTCGCCTTCAAGAGCGTCCTTTGGCGCGAACGCTACCGAATGCAGCAGCATATGCAATTTGCCAAACTTGTCACCTACCGCCTTGAATACATTTGCGATTTGGTCGTCTTTGGTGACGTCGCACGGCAGGATCAGGGTGTCGGCGCCAAAGGCTCCTACCAGTTCCTCAACGTTTTCCTTGAGCCGTTCTCCCTGATACGTGAATGCGAGCCTCGCGCCCGCGCTATTCCAGGCCTGCGCGATGGCCCAGGCGATCGAGCGCTTGTTCGCTACGCCGAAAATAATTCCCAATTTGCCAGCCAGTAATGACATGCGTTAGTTAAATACGATCTATGGTTAAAGCGCTAATGCGCAAGCTCGGTGCGGAAACCAGTAGGCTATATTGAGACTCCTGGCAAGGGGATTGGCTCCGGTTTTCACTGATTTCTCAGTCGTGAATGAGATGCGCCCTTTACCTCGCTGTTCGCCAGATCACCAGTAAACCGCCCAGGCCCAGCAGCAGCAGTCCGCTGACGGCAAGGGCCCCGCTGTTCGTGTATTGGGGGAGAAAGTGGAGCGAAGCCGCCCCCACCGCCGGGCCGGCGAAGTTACCCAGGCCGATGGCCGCTTCGTGAATGCCTCCATGCTCGCCTTTGGTATCGCTGAGATCCATCGAATAGAAGAGAGAGGAGTAGTAAATCAGGCCGACTGCGCTGCCGAAAATGAGTTGCGCCACGACCAGCATCACGAGGTTGTGCGCCATCAGGGTGGCAGCGAAGGAGCCGACCATTGCGAAGTAGGCGATGAGCAGCCAGCGAAACCGGTAATGCCAGGCGGGCCAGCGCCACAATGCAATGAAAGCGCCTAGCCGTGTGAAGCACCAAAATGAGCAACAGAACCCGGCCGCCATCGTCGAGAGTTCCAGCCGTCGAGCGATACCGGGCATGACCGCGACAAAGGTGTTGATGGCAATGTACGCGAACGGGTTGGCCAGCCACGCCAGGCGCAGGAACATCTTGGTCCGGGCGGCAGGGCGAGGCTGCGTGTCCAGATTCGGAGGGGGGGAATGGGCCTTGATCGCAGGCGCTCCCCGGCGGGCCTGGCATTCAAGCCACTGCGTCAGTGCAAGTTCGCTGAGCGATATTGCCATGGGGACATAGAACAGGCTTTTCGGTCCCAGCTTCTCCAAAATCGCACCACCGGTGAAATAACCAGCGGCAGCAGTGGCGGCCCACACGACATTATAGACACCCACCATGTGCGGCAGCCTCGCAGGTTCCTCGCCTTCGCTCACGAGCGCTTCGAGGCTTGGCCATGTAAAACAAACGCCGACCACCGTCACCGATAGGACGAGGATATGCCCGCTCGCCGTGTGGAGCTGGCTGCCGACTGCCAGCGCCGCAATCATGATAGAGAAGCCGACCTTTAGCGCGGTGAAGTAACCAAACCGCTGGGCGAATTTCCCGCCCTGCCAGGCCATGACCGCATAGACCGCCCCATTCAGCGCCGCAAGCAGGAGGTTGGCTTTGTTACCAAAGCCGAACACGGTCTGCATGAAGAAATAAACGTAGTAAAGGTAATAGACCGTCGCGAAGGAGTTCAGCGCCTCGAGGACGAAGTATCCGGTTTTAAGACGACGGGAGGACATTTAGGGGGCGTAAGGATAGGGGATACGCCGTCCGAGGGCGTGAAGCATGAAACGTGATGCGTGATGCGTGATGCGTGATGCGTGAAGGGCGGGACCTGCGCCGTTAACCCTCAACGCTCAACCCTCAACCCTCAACCTCCCTCAGCGCTGCGCGGCAATACCATTTCACTGCGCCGCTCATTGGCGGTTGGAGGCGGTCTAAGTCGGCGGTCGAACACCAGCGGATGTCGTGGTGCTCGGACGGCGCCAGGGTCAGCGTGCCGTTCCGGGGCCGCGCCCAGTACATCATGCCGATGTGCTGGTGGGTGTCCGTGATGCGATGGATGTCCAGAAAGCGCGGGGCAATCAGCGCACGTGTGCCTGGCTCCGTCGTGGGCGGACGTTCACCCAGCAGTTCAACATCCAACCCACTCTCTTCTTTGGCCTCACGCACGGCCGCGGTCTCCGGGTTTTCGTCCAGCTCGATGTGCCCTCCCACAGGCAGCCACTTGTTCAGGTTGCGGTGGTGGATGAGCAGTACCTTGCCCTCATGGACGACGAAGATGGCGACAGTAAAATCAATCTTTTCATGGATGTGAGCCATACCTAGTCGTGCGTTACATGGTTGCCAGGTTACATCGTTACATGGCTGCAGCGCTCGCGGGGCAGCTCGCGCTCTCCCCCCGCCAGCTCATGTAACCAATGCAACAATGTAACTATGCAACCAAGTAACGACTCAATAGTCATATAGCCCACTATCGTGCCCGTAGGGGGCACCGCCGCCCATCCCGCCTTCTTCGTCCGGGCCGCCCATGAAGTCACCGAGTACGTCGCCCATGTCTTCCTCGATCTTCTCCGGGTCCTCGCCTGCTTCGAGGCGCTTGATGGCGACATCGAGTTCTTTTGGCATCGTGCCGGGCGGCATGAGGTCTTTCATCTTGCGCATCATGTGCGCCATGTGCTTGGGGTTATTCTCATCCAGATGCTCCATGTCCCGTTCCATCTCCATCATCGCACGCTCCATGCGCGGATCATCGAAATCGGGCATCGGCGGTTCGGCGCCTTCGGATTCGGTCTTGGCGGCCGGTTCCTTGAGGCCGCGAGACATGGCGAACCGGCTCATCTGCTTGGTCATCTTCTTGTTGCCGCACTTGGGGCACACCGGCAAGCGGTCCGGATTGGTCCGCTTCGAGAGGAAATTAAAGATCACCCGGCATTTCGGGCAGGCATATTCGTAAATTGGCATAGCGTCCTAATAAACTCGTGAGGAGAATACTAGCTGAGGTCTGCGGAATAGAAAAGCAGGAAACAGCAGCAGCGTAGGAATGTTACGAGCGGGCGCTGCGCACTCAGGAAAACGGGCACGGTTGAGGTTCACTGGGGAGGTGGAGCGATGGAGTATTGGATTACTGGATTTTCCATAACTGCGGCACTCCCATACTCTAACACTCCATCACCCCATTCCCCCGTCGTCTTGGCTTCCCAGCCCCCTACCAAAGGAAGGACTTCTGTTCGCCGAGTTGCCGGCTGCCCTCCCATAAAGTCGCCCTCCAGGCCGTTACTTGGCCGAAGTCCTTGTATTCTTCACCCACCAAGTTGAACACAGCCCAGTGGGTGAACCAACCGCCGGGCTGCACGACCTTTTCCAGCACGAGCCGTTTAGGAAAGTCGCCGTGAGCCACACCGCGCAATTCCACCTGTATTTTAAGCGGAGCGGCGGCCTCCCCCCTCGCCCTCCACTCCACGTTAAACCGCATCCCGGAGCACTCGTTCGTGTAACGGAGCAGGTGAGCCTGGTAGAGATCGCGCTCGTAAAGACTGGGCGTGAGCGAGTTGCGTCCCTTGAGGTCGAGGAATTGCGGCAGCACCTTGACCACGCGGCCGGTGGCCGCCGGCACCGACGCCGCCAAGGCGAGCCAGCCGACCATTGACAACCAGATCAGGAACCGTCGCATGCTGGACAAATAGCCGTCCCAGGCGCTGAACTCAATACTCAATTTCAAGTCAGGCGCAGGAGTTTCTTCAACCGTTCCAGATAGTAGCCGTTGGCAAAGGAGAGCAGCAGGAACGGGAGCACCAGGCCGAAACTGACGGCGCAGAAGATCACAAAGGCTTTAGCCATTTCTAGCAGCGGGCCGGGCCTCTCAATCCTTGACATCACAACGAAGACGGTGAGCCAGCCGGCCATGATCCAGAGAATCAGCCAGAGCGCAAGGCGGCCCCGGTTATACCTTCTGCGGCAACTCCAGCCGGCGAGGTTGATGGCCAGACTGAGCAGCAACGCAAGCACCGCCCCACCAATCAATACGTACCCCAAGCTCGGGTCTTGGTCCCGTGGTTGGGCGACGGCGCAAGTGAGAAGGCTGGACAATTCCATGGTGACCAGCACTCCCAGGAACGTCACGAAGCGCCCCCGCCCTTTGAGAAAAGGCGACAGGAGCCAAACAGCACCCAGCCCGAACGGCACCGCGCTGAGGATTTCAAATAGCCCCTCCGGCACATGGGATCCAATTCCCGTTATGGCCCAGATGAAAGACACGAGCGCAAGACTGAAGGCCAGCGGCCCTACAATCCACAAGGCCCCCACGAAGCGGTTGCACTTCGGGAGCAGCAACAGGAGCAGGGCAAGCACCGGCAGTAAGCGAGGCAAGCGGCTGGGCGGCGACCATTGATAGCCTATCTCAGGGCCGATCGTTGCTCCTAATGCACCCAGGTCTGCATTGGCCTTGATCTTCAGCTCACCTGCTGAAACCGTTGGTGGTACTCGCCATGAGTACGGACAGGGACCGCCTCAACCAAACTCGAATTTGCCGGAGCCGACTTCTTTGCCGTTCTGGTAGATGGCCACCTGCGGCGGCTTGCTCCGGTCCACCGGGCCGGCCAGACGATAGCGACCGCCTGCTCCCTGCAACTGATAATCTAAGGTCAGAGTGCGGCCCTTGGCCGCGACGGTCACCCAATTCGTAAGCGGGCCTCCGGTCGGCAAAGTGAGAGCACCGGCCGCAGTGATGGTTACTGGCCTCGGGCGAAACCAATCTCTGTAATCAGAAATGGCCTCAGTGGTCCTCTCCCTCAGGGCGGCCCAGTACCGGTTATAAGTACCGACCGGAACTCGGACCTTAGGTTGAGGCCGGTCCAGCACGACGGTGTAGGGCACCTTTGCCTGGTGCTCCCAGAGGACCACGCGCTGAATGGACTTGCCGGTCAGCACCACCTCGCCAAGCTCCGCCTGCGCCTCGGTCAACTCGAGCTTGTACTTGCCAGCATCGCCGGGCAGGTAAGCGCAGCCGAGGCGATAGGGCTGTCCGTACGCAAAGAGGTTGGTGCAGTAATCAAAACCGATTAGCAAGCCGTCCTCCAGGCTGAAGTCCTTCCCACGCTCTGACCAAGCACGGAAAAGCAAAGAGGCCTCCGCCGTCGAACCCAGGTGGTTGGGATGCTCGATTAGCCCAACTTGGCATTCGCGGCCCTGCAATACAGCCTTCCCCTGCCAAAATGAGTACCACGTAAGGTTCCCGCCTGAGATGGCTTTCCCCTTGTGGGCGTAGAGGGCTATGTCTACCAACACTGGGTGCGACGGTGCCTCTGCATTGAATGCAAGATGGATATTCGTAAAGGTCTCGTAGAAGTAATCTCCCGAGCCCGGCTGAGTCGAGCAGGCGGCGTGCTCCGTAAGGTCGCCGTTGCGATTGAGATCGAGGTAGAGCTTGCCTTGGGTGTAGTCCCAGGCGAATGGAAGGTTGATCGTATGCCCAGGAGACGTGCCGGGCCCCTCCGCATCATGAAAGGCCGAGTTGATGGTGCCACGGCAGATGTGCCTTCCGCCCCAATGGAGTTCTTTCCTAAAAGGCTCCGTCTGCGGCGTGATGTTGAGTTGCCAGCCCCTGATGCGCGAACCTAGTTCCTGGTATTCCAGAAACACGGTCTGGGAAGTGCCCGCTGGAGCATCCACCGCGCCAGCCGTGGCATCGAAGAGCAGCGGCAATCCGACAATTGCGAGGGCTAGCGCCCGGAGGCTGAGCCAATACCCCTGGGTAGGATTCGCTGACATGTCGGAGCCCACTTTAGGCTGGAGGCCGATCTGCGCAATACCAATCCTTGGCTGCAAGTCGGAGGCACAGGCCAAGTACAGAGTCTTCGTAGGCCATTGTAGGAGACGATGTAAGGAGTCTCTGATCTCTTGGCCTGCTGCCCAAACCTGGCTTGTGAGCATTCGGCAAACACGCAGGCCGAGGAGCGCGGTCTTTAGGCCGCAGCAATGTCGGATCCGGCCAAACACCGGCTTTCCCTAAAGCGCCTTTGCATTCGGACGTTGCTGCGGCCTAAAGACCGCGCTCCTCTGCGGGTTTGCCGAGTATTTACCCTGGCTTGCTCGGAACGTGCTGATTAGAGACTCCTTACGTCGTCTCCTACGGCTGCAGGTTGGAGACCATATCCCCGGCCGAGGAGTCTGAGCTGAGCGGCGGGAATCGCTCGGAAAGGAAATGCCTGACATTTGGGAGGCCGGCGGATAGCCTATCCAGCGATATATGACGCAACGGTTCATTTCCATCGAAGCCGCGATTGCCGACTTGCAGAAGGGCAAGATGGTGATCGTGGTGGATGATGCCGACCGCGAGAACGAAGGCGATGTGATCATGGCTGCCCAGTTCGTGACGCCCGAAGCCGTGAATTTCATGGCCAAACATGGGCGTGGGCTAATCTGCGTGCCAACCACTTCGGAACGCCTGCAACAACTGGGCATCGAGCGGATGGTGCGGCAGAACCGGGAGACGTTCAAAACCGACTTCCAGGTGAGCGTGGACGCCGCGCGCGGGGTCACCACCGGTATCAGCGCTGCTGACCGGGCGGAGACCATTCGAATCATGGCGGACCCTACCGCGGTGCCGGAGGATCTGGTGGCGCCGGGCCATGTATTTCCGCTGCGGGCGCGGCCAGGCGGGGTGCTGCAACGGGCGGGCCACACCGAGGCGACCGTGGACCTGGTCCAGTTGGCGGGCTGCCGCCCGATCGGGGTGATCTGCGAGATCATGAACGACGACGGCACGATGGCACGGCTGCCGCAGTTGGTTAAATTCGCTAAAAAGCATCGGCTGAAGATTTGTGCCATTGCCGACCTGATCCAATATCGGCGCGAGCGGGAGAAGTTGGTGGAGCGCGTGGAGGTGGTGAAGCTGCCGACCGATTACGGCGACTTTGATCTGTATCTCTACCGGTCGAAACTCGACACGAAAGATCACCTGGCCTTGGTGTGCGGGGAGGTGGCGGGGAAGCGAAACGTGCTGGTGCGGGTGCATAGCGAGTGTTTAACGGGCGACGTGTTTGGATCCCAGCGGTGCGATTGCGGGCCGCAGTTGCATCAGGCG
>Ga0118677_10015186_pt1 | contig 10730 bp, 10 predicted proteins | sample AliMusrvi5mmetaG_FD_86154 | JGI IMG/M metagenome (GOLD analysis project Ga0118677, IMG submission 86154)
TTTTAAAGGAGATCGTTGGCGCGGTTTCCTTTTTTTTGTCAATCCAACCGGGTTAAGAGCTGTTTAGTTGATTCATAGTTTTTGTCTGTTATTAGGATTGTTTGTGTTTTGATTTATATAAGATGACCCGCTCCTTTTGATAGGTTCCATTGGCATTGAGTTCGCGGGGTACGATTTTATACCGGATTGGCGAGGTCATACTTAGCAGTTTAAGAACCTCTTCCAACGAGTCATCTTCAAAAGTGGCTCTGAATGAGAATCTTTCCAACTCCTTGTCTGCGAGTTCAACCTTGATGTTGTACCAACGTTCAATTCTTCGGGCAACCTCGGCCATGTTATCTCCCCTGAAAACCAGTTTCCCATCGGTCCAGGCCTTATATTTTGATGGATCAGCCGTTGTAACAGCGACTTCTCCATTTTGAAAAACCAGTCGTTCGGAAGGTAATAAAGTAACATTGTGTGTTTTACTTACATCCGAGAACATCACTTTCCCCTTTTGAAGGACAACTTCAACATATTGTTCATCCTGATAGGCACTGAGATAGAAACTTGTTCCCAAAACCTGGACCGTTGAATTTAGGGTGATAATTTCGAAAGGCTTTTTCTCATTGTGGAACACATCAAACCAGGCCTCTCCCTCCAGGGCTATCTTTCTGTGATTGCTAAATGGGAGGGAATAGGTTAGGGATGAGCCACTGTTCAGCCAGCCCGAAGTGCCATCGGGTAACTTAAAGGAGACCCTCGAACCCATCGGGGCATGAATCACTGAAATTGACGGCTCATCATTCCCTGATTTACTCCAAACACCCAGTATATAAGCGCTTCCAATCAGTAGCGGCAACAACAGGACAGCTGCCACTCTGGTATATATTCTTGTAATCAGGTGAATGGCAGATTTTCTTTTTTTATCCTCATTATTACGGATCTGACGATGTACCCGATCCAACAAATGGTCAAGTTCACCCCCGGAAAGGTGCTGCTCATGGTCTGTGCTTTGCCAATCATGTTCCAGATAATTTTGCAAGGTTTTATCTCCATGACCATGGGCAAAACGCTCCTCAACCCAGGCAATGTCGGTTGAATCACCTGTACCGTTGATATATCTTTCGATACGATTTATTTCGTCTTGTTGTAACATAGGTTTCGTTTTTCCCGAAGTTGTAAGTAAAGTTATGGCCTTCCCGCTTCTGATTAGTTATACACACAAGGGAACTGAATCTCACATAAAAAAGGGAAGTATTTTTAATTTAGGGGTATAAGGGTTGAGTTCAAACGCCCCTATCTGGTCGCAAAAACCTGGATTAGTGCAAGATACTGATTCTGGTAGAATATGTCTTATCCGAAAAAAAACAAAAGTAAAATTAGCAGTGGAAAATCGTTCTCTCTGAGTTGGCTTCGGATAAATTTGAGCGATTCCGAAATATAATTGTCCACAGTTCCGGCTGTTAGACCCAGTTCACTGGCAATTTCCTTCGTCGATTTCCCCTCCTGCCGGCTTTTCACGAATATGATTCTTTGTTTCTCAGGAAGTTTTGCGAGGATACGATTCAACTGTTCAAGCAGAAATAGTGCATCAATCTGACCCTCCGGTTCATCCGATCCCTCCCGATTTGAAATAAGGGTTGTTTCAACGAATTTCCGCAGATAGTTTCTTTGCCTGAAAAGGTTACAGATCTCATTATACGCAATTGTAAAAAGAAATGATTTAAGGGAGGTATCACTGCTGAGCTTTTGCCGATTCTCCCAAACCTTAAGAAACACTGATTGGACAAGTTCCTCAGCCTCCTCCTTTGACCTTAAGTACTTAAAAGAAAACGCATAAAGCTTCCGGGCATATTTTGCATATACCTGATCAAAAGCATTTACATCACCTTTTCGTAATGTTGCAACCAAATCGTTTTCCGTTGGAAACACTCTTAGGGTCATTAATCGTTAGTTGAAGGCAAATATAGGTTATATTCAGTGAATAGATTCATTTTTTCTAAACGTAAGGGCTTCGGAGGATCATTCCGGGTATACAGCAGATTATATTGTCGTTAGCTTTATTTTATCATCCGTTTAGCCAGTAACCGGGTAGCAAAAGTTGAAAATGCAACAACAGTTACCGAACTTGCCGGCATCAGAACGGCTGCCACAACAGGAGAGAGGTTTCCTGTAAGGGCTATAGTAAGTCCGATAATGTTATAAATAAACGAGATGGCGAAACTTAATTTTACAATCACAAGCGATTTTCGGGCAAACCCGATAAAAGCGGTCAGTTGATGAAATTGCCCCGCTTCAATAATTGCATCACCTGCCGGTGAAAAATGGTAAATGTCATCTGCAATCGAGAGTGCAACATCACTTTGCATAAAGGCGCCCGAATCATTTAGTCCGTCACCGGTCATCATCACCTGTTTTCCGTTTTTTCGCAGTTCTGCAATAAACTCCATCTTTTGGTGAGGCTGCTGATTAAAGAATAGTTTATCCTTATCAAAGAATTGCTCAAGATGCTCCTTTTCGGCTGAGTTATCACCCGATAGAAGGTACATGTCGAACTGTTTTCCCAATTGCTCAATGACCTTATTAAATCCTGGACGGTACTGATTACTTATCTTATAATATCCTTTAACAGTTTGATTAATTGCAATATAAACTCCGGAAGTTATTTGTGGAACATCTTCCTCTGCCTCGCAGACGAATTTTTGAGAACCCAGCTTTATGGCAATTCCATCGACAGTTGCAAAGATCCCCTTCCCTGCCATCTCTACAAATCCGAGGGTGACTAAAGGAACGATCCCTGCAAGATGCCTGTCAAGAGCCTGACTTAACGGATGGGCAGACTGCTGAACCAGTGATTTAATAGCCCGGGCTTCCCATTCAGTCAGTTCACTTCCGATAAATTGCACCCTGTTTTCATCCGGTTTGGTGAGCGTTCCTGTTTTATCGAACACCAGGGTGTCGATCCGGGTGAGTTTCTCAATAACCCGGATATTTTTCAGGTACATTCCCCGACTTCCCAGAATGCGCATCGTAGTCCCAAGTGTAAAGGGGAGCGACATTGCCAAAGCGCACGGGCAGGCGACAATCAGTACTGAAGTAAGTACAAGAATGGCTGTTCGGAAATCACCGATAATCATCCATCCTGCAAATCCTGAGAGTGCGATAACAATTATAACAATTGTAAAATAGATACTGATCGCGTCGATGAGACTTGTCAGAGAGCGGTGTGTGGCTTGTTTGGGTTCATTCTGATTCCAGAGTTGAGTGAGATGGCTTTGCTTAACCTCCCGTTCAACCCGGATCGTTATGGCTCCGCTGATTTGGATACCTCCCGCATAGACAAAATCTCCACTATTTTTTTTGATCGGGGCTGATTCTCCTGTCACAAAACTATAGTCGATAAGTGCAGAGCCTTCGATTAATATTCCGTCGGCAGGGATAAGTTCCTTGCTTCGGAGCAGGAGGAGATCTCCAACGGCAATTTCTTCAAGTAGTGTGCTGATCTGTTGACCATTTTGAATTTTGGTTACAGCCACCGGAAAATAGGATTTGTAATCTCTGTCGAACGAGAGTGATTGGTAAGTCTTACTTTGATACCATTTCCCGATGAGTAGGAAGAATAAAAATCCGGCAAGGGTATCCGAATAGCCGGGACCACTGTTTGTAAACACTTCAAAACCGGTTACGAAGAAGAGGGCCAGGATACCCAGCGCAATTGGAAGGTCGATATTGATAATCCCTTTTCGAAGGTTTTTGGCCGCTGAAATAATATAATCGCTGCCGCTGTAAAAAACCAGCGGAATTGCGAGTGCAAAACCCAGGTAATGGAGAAATGGCCCCAGGGATTCTTTCAGCGCTTTCCCGTTAAAATACTCAGGAAGGCTATACATCATTACGTTCCCGAAGATAAATCCGGCCACCCCGATTTTATACATCAGGGTCCGATCAACCGAATGGATCTCCTTCTTCTCCAGGGTCTTCAGCGAAATATCTGGGAGATAATGGATTGAGACCAGTAGCTCTACCACTGAACGCAATGAAATTTCCGAAGTATTAAAATTCACGGTAACCTCTTTTCGGACGAAGTTAACGGCTGATTGTTTTATCCCTTTGTTGAGTCGGTTTAGGTGCTCCAGAAGCCAGATGCAGGAGACGCAATGAATCGAAGGAATATAAAAAGTGACCCTGGCAGAACTCCCCTCTATAAACTCGTAAAGTTTTTGCTGCACCTCCTCTTTATCGAGGAATGCATATTTGGATTCATGGTCGGGATCTGCAATTCTTACCCCGGGTGTCGTTTCAAAAGTATAGTATTGGTGAAGCTGGTTTTCGCTGAGCAATTGATACACCTGTCTGCAGCCTGAGCAACAAAATTTTTGAAGGCTGTTTCTAATCGGTTCCTTCCCGCAATCGGCTCCGCAATGGATACATATGTTATCAATCATCAAAATGTATTATGAAACCGTAGATATATTTCTGAAAATGTCAGGAGTGCAAAAGTAAGAATGTAAAGTTTAAAATACAAAATTCAAAATGTAAAGTTTAAAGGTCAAATTGCAAAGATTCAGGACTACTGAACTTTAACTGATTTTTATTCTTTTGAATTTTTCATTCTTTTTTAGGCTGGCAGCATGGATGCTTGAGGGCATCTGTAGCTTTTACCGGTGAGTTTCCAATATGGGATGTAGGAGTAAGTTTTTCTTTTGGCGGACTCAGGTAGGGGATGCCTAATGTTAACCCCCGCAGAATAAAGATTACACCGATCAGGACAACGATAAAAGGAACTAATTTGTTCATTTTGTTTCGGATCGGGACGGTAACAATATTGCCAATTAGCGATATCAGCAGCATCATTGGGATTGTTCCCAAACCAAAAAGAACCATAAATAGTGCTCCAAGGGAAACACTGCCTGCCCCGATAGCACCTGCAATTGCAAGGTAAACCAGACCGCACGGGAGCAGCCCGTTTCCTAAACCAATAAGAAATAATCCGCGGTAGGAACGGACTTTGAACAACCGCTGAATCGCTCTGCGTAGTGGGATAACCATGAAATCAGGATTTATCTTAAACCGTTTCCTCACCATACCGGGGAGAAGAACTGAGACAATCATGAGACTTCCCATAATTACAGAGATCCATTGCTGAAAGCCCAGCAGGTGAAAACTTTGTCCGATCAACCCAAAGAAGGCCCCCATGACCCCGTAGGTGGATGCTCTTCCCAGGTTATATAGAAGTCCACCGGTTAGTTTTTGCCCAAAATTATTCCCTCTCAGTGGTAAACTTAAGGCGATAGGACCACACATTCCCACACAATGGAAACTGCCCATTAAACCCAATACAAAAGCAGTGAAAAGTATTTCCATCTCTTAAAATTCTGTTTCTCAGGGCGAAATAAAATGGGATTAAACCTCCGGACAATTTTTTAGTAACTCAATAATAGAAGGACATTACTGGGCGAAATATTCCTTTTCGATCTCATAGCTTTTCGCTCCGCTGTTCCATCCAAAGGTTACGACGTACCTCCCTTTAACCAGATTTCTCTTTTCAATAGCTATGGAGTCTGATTTAAGTACAGTGGAGAACGTATAATCTGACTTTTTATCAGATGGACGGTAGAAATAGATGTGCATTGTATCGGCCATCCGGGTAATCGATTTTGAAAATTTCGCTGACAAATAAGTTCTTTGATCCGATAGTAATATGCTGTCGTTAAAAACTAAAGAACGTTGGTTAATCTCCATCTGGCCTGTATATGCCGCACCCTTTTCATAATAATCCTCAGTGACCAGGTCCGTAGTTTGCCTGAATGCGAAAATGACAAACCCGATCATCAGCGTAAAAAAAACCACAAAGAATAGTATGATGCTATATCCCCAATTTAATTTCATCGATCTGTTTTAAATTCTGAGTTACGAAGAAAAGGATTTTTTTTTGTATTCCAATTTTTCCAATCTCCCCTTCTCTTTTTCTCCCCGTCATTTATTTCCCATCCGGTCCCAGAAAATTGGTTGCGTAACTTTCTACAAGTGTTTCCCCTTCGAAGATTCCCACTTCAATCCGGGTACTCTTCCCTGTTAAATCCTTCGCATTAAGATTTACAATGATTACACTTTCAAGTGTTCCCTGCGATTTTAAAAGGCTTTGACCCGTTGCGAGCTGAATTTTACCCGACTTCGGGGTAATCAGCCTTAATTGTAAAGACTTGTCTGATTGTGTTTTATTGATAATTTTCAACATATACAGATTCGAAAAGGTTACAGAATCTACCTTCTGAAAGATGGATCCCTGAATCCGAAGCATTGTAGTGTCTATTGGTTTTCGATTGAATAGTGTTACTGCAAGTATGATTACCAAAATAGCCAACACTGTCGAGTAGGCATAGGTGCGGGCATTAAGGACAGATCTTTTGCCTGTTTCAATACCATAAACCGAGTCGAATCGGATCAGGTTTTTAGGCTTATTAATCTTTTTCATTACAATGTTGCATTCATCAATGCAGGCAGTACAGTTGATACATTCGAGCTGACTGCCGTTTTTAATATCAATGCCTGTTGGACATACCGAAACGCAGGCATGACAATCAATACAATCACCGGTGTTTTTAGGACCCCGAGGTTCTCCCCTTTTGTAATCGTAGGTAACTGCAATCGATTTTGAATCAAGCAAGACCCCCTGCAACCTGCCATAGGGGCAGATCATCGTGCAAACCTGTTCTCTGAAATAGGCGTAAATCCAGTAATAGAACGCTGAAATACCCAGCATGGCGAAGAATCCGAACAGGTGGTCATGAATTGGTTCGGTTATAATTTTCCACAGCTTTTCGGGGCCAATGATCCAGTTTAGGAATACATTGGTTATGAGTATTGAAATTGCGATAAAAACAGCATGCTTGGCTAGTTTTCTGAAAAATGTTGCCGAACCGGGCCCCTCCTTTTTACGTGTACGGTAATTTCCTTCAAATAAATATTCAATCCGACGGTATACCATTTCCAGAAAGATGGTTTGAGGGCAGGCCCAGCCGCACCAAATCCGGCCATAAATTACTGTAAAAAGAACAATAAAGACCACCGCCACGGCCATGATAAGCGATAACAGGTAGGTGTCCTGTGCCCAGATGAGCTCGCCGAAAATTGAGAACTTCCTGTTTGCAACATCAAATAGCATCATCGGATTTCCATTTATTTTAATAAACGGAGCCAATACCAGAAATGAGATTGCAATCCAGGCTACAATTGTTCTGCGTGTGTACCATTCGCCTTTCGGTTGTTTGGCATAAATCCAATTCCGATGGCCGCTATCATCAATATTGATGGGACGGTCCCGAAAGGTTCTTGGTGTTTCAAGTTCCATAATCAGACAAACTTTGAGGAAAATTAATTGTTAGGGTTTACATTCTACACCTTGAGGAGCCTTGCCATTTGGAGGATTGCTTCCCACCAATTTCTTAAGGATAAAGAGTGAAACGCTTTTTATCTCCTCTTGTGTCAGCATGGTCTTAAAGGGCGTCATCCCCTTCTCCGGTTTACCTTCGGTGATCATGTGAATGACGTTCTCCTGGGTGCAACCGTTTAACCAGAAATTATCGGTAAGATTTGGTCCGATCACGTTCCCTTCTCCCTTTAACCCGTGGCATGCAATGCACCCTTTTTGGGCAAATATTGCAGCTCCAACTGTCAGCATCTCCTCTTGTCCCATTACCGGTCCCCCTTTGGTGGCATCCGGCTGCTGGCCATGCGCCTTATCGAACTCTGCCGAGCTAATCTTGTATTCGCTGACCTGGTCTTTTTCGTTTCCGGGATATCCAAAATACCGGATTCCGTAGAAGAGCGAAAATCCGATTGTTGCGATAAATACCAAAATGATCCAGTTTGGCGCGGGATTATTCAACTCTTTGATCCCGTCAAAATCATCATTATGTTCATCCTTTTCGGGTTTATTCTCCCCTTTTGTCTTAATTATCTTTGCCATAACAAATAGTTTCTGTTATTTAATTTTATCTGTTTCTGAAATATTAATTCTTCCCTCGATCGGGGATTAGTTTCTATAACGTGTCATTATTATCTTTTGATTTTAGCTCCTGATCATCAAAGATCGAGGTTTTAAAATCATCGAGATCTTTTCGGGGGATTTTTACGGTCCTGTATGCAATGACTATAAAAAGAGATATGAATATCAGTATCCCGGCTATGTAGAAGTATTGAATTCCATCTACATTTTTAAGAACGTTGCCTACAAAGCTCATAAAAATCCCCTTTAATGATTCCTGTTTATTTCTTGTTAGCCGGTGAAATATCGTGGCCTAATTTATGCAGGTATGCAATCATGGCAACCATCTCTTTGTCGGCTGCAATGTCGACACCCGATGCCTTTAATTCGGCAACGATTTGCTGAGCCTGTTCCTGATAATCGGCAACCGCTTTCTTATCATAGTCTTTGGCATAAGGAACGCCCAAAGTTTGCATTGCCCTTATTTTTACAGGTATCATTGTCAGATCGACCGTATTTTTGGCAAACCATGGATAGGCCGGCATAATAGTCTGGGGGTTAATCTCTTTAGGTTTTGTAAAGTGATTATAGTGCCAGATTGCTGTTTTATAGGTCGAACTTCCCACCCAGCCGGCGCGTGCAAGATCCGGACCAGTACGGCGGGATCCCCATTGGAACGGATGGTCGTAAACGAACTCACCGATTTTTGAATATTCACCATACCGGTCAGTTTCCCATCGTAACGGTCTAACCTGTTGTGAATGGCAGTTATAACATCCATTGCTTACGTAAATATCGCGCCCAGCCAGTTCAAGCGGAGTATACGGGGTAACGGAAGCAATTTTTGGAATATTGGATTCAACCTTAAGCATTGGAATGATTTCAACTGCTCCGCCAATAGCCAATGCAATAAAAACAAAGACTACAAAAATAACCCCCTTGCGTTCGATCAGACGATGAAAGGTCTCTCCTGCTTTACGGGCAGAGGAATCTGTAAGGGCTGATGCTTCTGCGGGTTCATTGTCAACTAGTTTTCCTGCCGCAATGGTTTTAAACATGTTGAACAGGAATATAATAAATCCTGAGAAGAAGAGTAACCCACCCAAAATTCGGGCATGATACATTGGCATGATCTGGGTTGTTGTTTCAAGGAAGTTTGGATAGGTTAACAGTCCGTTGGCATTGTATTCGCGCAACATCAGCCATTGGGTAATGGCTGCCCAATAAAGTGGGATTGCAAACATCAGGATACCTAAGGTCGCAAGCCAGAAATGTGTATTGGCAAGTTTTTTGGAATGGAGTGGTGTCCTGAAAAGTTTTGGAACCAACCAGTAGAGCATCCCAAAGATCATCCCCCCGTTCCATCCCATCCCTGCGATGTGGGTGTGAGCAATAGTCCAGTCGGTAAAGTGACTTACGGAGTTGACACTTTTAAGAGACATCATCGGACCCTCGAAGGTGGCCATTCCATATGCGGTAAGAGCAACAACCATAAATTTTAATTCAGCCTGATCGCGCACCTTATCCCAGGCGCCACGAAGCGTCAGAAGGCCGTTGATCATACCACCCCATGATGGAGCTATGAGCATAATTGAGAACGTTACCCCAAGTGCCTGAACCCAGTCTGGTAGCGCCTGGTAAAGCAAATGGTGCGGTCCCGACCACATATAGAGGAAAATCAACGTCCAGAAATGGACAATCGAAAGCTGATAGGAGTATATTGGACGGTTCGACGCTTTCGGAAGATAGTAGTACATTAACCCAAGCCATGGAGTAGTCAGGAAGAAAGCTACGGCATTATGACCATACCACCACTGAACCACTGCATCCTGAGCTCCTGCATATACCGGATAACTTTTGAGTAATGAAACGGGAAGTTCAATGCTGTTGACAATATGCAATACCGCAATTCCAAGGAAAGTTGCCAGATACCACCATACCGATGCATAAATATGTTTAACCCGTCTTTTTAGAATTGTTCCGATCATGTTCACCCCAAAGGCAACCCAAAAGAGGGCAATAAGGATATCGATAGGCCATTCGAGTTCAGCATACTCCTTACCCGTTGTAAAACCGGACAAAAGAGTTAAGGCGGCCAAAACTATCACGAGCTGCCATCCCCAAAAATGGACCTTACTCAGTGTATCATTAAACAAACGTGCCTTCAAAACCCGCTGTAACGAGTGGTAAATACCGGCAAACATCGCATTCCCGATAAAGGCAAAAATAACAGCATTGGTATGCAGGGGTCGGGTGCGACCATAGGTCGTATATTCAAATCCCAGATTAAAAGCCGGAAACGCCAACTGCAAGGCGATTAATAACCCAACCAGCAGAGCTACAGCGCCCCAAACCAGTGTGGCAATAATAAAATATTTGACTATTTTATTATCATAATTGAACTGTTGTACTTCCATAATTTTCCTGTTTGATTTACTTTAAGCTTAATTAGATTTATATTATATTTTCTACTATTTAGTCTGGATTTGCAATGGGCAGTTATAAACCGCAATATTCAAGTTAATTTCTCGTTTAGCGACTCTTTTTCCTCAACTTTTTTCTCTTCCGGTTCATCGTCGAATAGGATTCTGACCGAGGGAGTATAGGTGTCATCATATTGTCCCCGCCGAACGGCCCATATAAAAAGAAACAGAAAAACCATCGCGGCCAAAAGACTCACACCGATAAGCAAGAACATGATATTCATCTTTTTATTCTGTTTTGTGTTTAGTCAGTTCCCGTATATCAATTACCTCCAATG